>OGXO01001492.1_pt1 | contig 12789 bp, 12 predicted proteins | sample 1576321 | NCBI WGS metagenome assembly OGXO01 (sample SAMEA3541568, study PRJEB24748) | human gut metagenome | biome: human gut; feature: human-associated habitat; material: faeces | place: China | collected 2012 | reverse complement strand
AGTCAAAAAGAAGCAAACAGATAAATCAAATTCCGGCAACAAGTCAACACCGGACTGGCGGGACAGTTGATGGATATGGAAATGGGATTATCCATGGCAAATATGTTTGACCCGATGGTGAATATGCAGTTTTCTGTAACCGGAAGTTTGTACAATTATCTGCTTATGCTCATGTTAGTTGTTACCAATATGCATTATTACATCATTCGAGCAATTGTGGATTCTTTTTCCTATTTCAATGTTGGGAAAGCGGTGTTTGATACCGTTTCACTGAAAAACATCGTGGTTGATTTTATTGCGAATTATTTCATCATTGCGGTGCGTATTGTTCTGCCGGTTTTCTGTTGTATGCTGCTGATTAATGTTGTGCTTGGTGTACTTGCTAAGGCAGCACCACAGATGAATATGTTTGTGGTTGGTATGCAGATTAAGGTGCTGGCAGGACTGGCTGTTTTGGTAATTGTGATACAGAGTTTTCCGATGGTTTCAGATTACATTTTTGGTGAAATGAAGGACGTAATCACACAGGTGATTCATTTGTTTACACCGAAGTGAAAAGTCGGATGAGTTGGCAGGTGATTATTTGGTATATTCCTATAACCTTCAGCTTTTTGCCAAAGACGGTGAGGGCGGTGAAAAAACAGAACCCGCGACACCCAAAAAGCTGGATAAGGCACGAGAAGAAGGACAGGCTCCAAAGAGCCAGGATTTGAACACGGCAGTTTTATTGCTTGTATTATTTGGATGCTTAAAAGTGTTCGGCAGTTTTATGATGAAGCGGTTGTATGACATGTTTCAGTTTTATTATGGAAATATCAACGACTATGCAACGGATGTATTTACCGTTAAGCGTGCTGATGGTTTGCTTCAGTTTGGCCTCAAGGAGATTACCATTACGTTACTGCCGATGTTAGCACTTGCGATGATTGGCGCATTTGTTGTAAATGTTGTTCAGGTTAAATGGAAAGTTACATTAAAGCCGTTACAGCCAAAACCGAATAAAATTAATCCAATTAGCGGTTTTAAACGGATGTTTTCAAAAGATAAAATATTTGAATTGATTAAGGCGGTTGTTAAAGTAGGAATTTTGTTCTACGTGGTATATCAGGCGCTAAAAGATGAATGGGGCATGATTGTCAACATTTATCAGCTTGATATCTGGTCAGCGGTTAGCCTGATTGTTAGTACCGTGTTAAATATTGCCTTTCAGATTACGGCTGTTTTCTTTGTCATTGCTTTTGCGGACTGGATGTACCAGAAACGCAAGTTTAACAATGACATGAAAATGACGAAACAGGAAGTTAAAGACGAATATAAAAATACGGAAGGAAATCCACAGATTAAAGGCCAGATTCGAAGAAAGATGCAAGAGGCGTCAAGACGACGTATGATGCAGGAACTGCCGGAGGCGGATGTAGTTATCACGAACCCGACTCACTTGGCGGTTGCACTGAAATACGATAAGGAAGTAGCTGAGGCACCAATTGTTGTGGCAAAGGGTGCGGATTATCTGGCGGGCCGTATTCGTGAAGTAGCAAAGGAAAATAAGATTGAAATTGTAGAAAATAAGCCTTTGGCGAGAATGTTGTATCACAATGTAGAATTAGGAGAGCAGATTCCGCCGGAATTGTACCAGATGGTTGCAGAGATTTTAGCTTATGTATATGGATTACAAGGTAAAGTAAGTTGATTTTGATAGAAAAAACGTAAAGGAGGAAAAGCAATGCGTCGCGAAGATATGGTGTTAGGTGCATTTATCTTAGTGCCTATTTTGTGCTTAATTATTCCGGTTCCGCTCTTTTTGCTGGACTTGTTATTTGCATTAAATATTGCACTTTCGATGATTATTTTGTTTAATGCATTGTTTTCTAAAGAGCCTCTTGATATGTCGGCATTTCCGACGTTGCTGCTTTTGACGACGTTATTTCGATTGTCGTTGAATGTCAGTTCTACAAGAAATATTTTGCTGAAGGCAGATGCCGGTAATGTAGTTGATACATTTGGTAACTTTGTCGGTGGTGGTAACTTAGTTGTTGGTGCTATTGTGTTCTTTGTATTGGTTATCATGCAGTTACTCGTTATCAACAAAGGTTCCGAGCGTGTGTCAGAAGTAACAGCGCGTTTTACACTGGATGCGATGCCCGGTAAACAGATGGCAATTGATGCTGATTTGAATACAGGTGCCATAACGGATGAGGAGGCAAAAGAACGCCGCGAAAAGATTCAACAGGAATCGGCTTTCTTTGGTTCCATGGATGGTGCTACAAAGTATGTTAAGGGAGATGCAACGGCAGGTCTTATCATTACATTTATCAACCTGATCGGTGGTACGGTCATGGGCGTGATGAGTCAGGGATTAAGCTTTGCAGAAGCGATCCAGCAATATGGTATCCTCACCATCGGTGACGGACTTTGTTCCCAGATCCCATCGCTTCTGATTTCTCTGTCAACCGGTATTCTGGTAACGAAAGCTTCCAAGGAAGCAGATTTTGGAACTGTTCTGGTAAGCCAGCTTTTTGGCATTCCGAAGGTGCTTTATCTGGTTGGTGCAACGCTTGCATTTTTGGGGATCACGACACCTTTGACATGGTATCTCTTTGTCGGTCTTGGTCTTGTGTTCATCATTTCCGGACGTATGATGGATAAACAGATCCGTGTGGAGAGCATTGAGGAGGAAGTGAGTGAGGCAGAGACGGAGGCAGAGGAGATACGCAAACCGGAAAATGTTGTTTCACTGCTTCAGGTAGATCCGATCGAACTGGAGTTTGGATATGGTATTATTCCATTGGCAGATGTCAATCAGGGTGGCGACCTTCTTGACCGTGTTGTCATGATCCGTAGACAGATCGCCTTGGAACTTGGTACGGTTGTGCCGATCATCCGTCTGCGTGATAATATCCAGCTGAATCCGAACCAGTATATTATTAAGATCAAGGGTATCCAGGTGACAGAGGGAGAGATCCTTTTTGACCATTATATGGCGATGAATCCAGGGTATGTAGAGGAAGAGATCACTGGTATTCCGACCTTTGAGCCATCCTTCCATCTGCCTGCGATCTGGATCACAGAGAGCCAGAGGGAGAGAGCGGAAAGCCTTGGATATACCGTTGTCGATCCGCCATCCATTATTGCTACACACCTGACAGAGGTGATCCGGAACCATATTGCGGAGCTTTTGACAAGGCAGGATGTACAGAATCTGGTCAACAATCTGAAAGAGAGCAATCCGGTTCTTGTGGACGAACTCATACCAAAATTGCTTGGTCTTGGTGAAGTACAGAAAGTATTACAGAATTTATTGAGCGAGGGAATTTCCATCCGAGATCTTTTGACTATTTTTGAAACACTTGCAGATCATGCCGCTGTGACAAGAGACACGGATGTCCTGACAGAATATGTCCGCCAGAGTCTGAAGAGGGCAATCTCAAATAAATTCTTCCCGGCAAACGAGACAACCAGTGTAATCACTTTAGATCCGAAGATCGAGCAGGAGATTATGTCGTCAGTCAAACAGACAGAGCAGGGAGCGTATTTAACCTTAGACCCTGAACGCACCAAGGCCATTATGGCATCTTTGGAGCAGGAGGCTGCAAAGCTTGAAAATATGGGAAAAACTCCGATCGTTATCACTTCACCGATTGTCCGTATGTATTTTAAGAAACTGACAGAAGATTATTTCAAAGATCTGATCGTTGTTTCATACAATGAAGTGGAATCGAATATTGAATTACAATCAGTAGGGATGGTGACAGCATAAATGACAATAAAAAAATTCCAGGGAAAAACACAGGAAGAGGCAACAGAGAAGGCAAGACAGGAGCTTGGAGCCGGAGCTGTTGTGATGAATGTAAAAGAAATCAAACCAAAGGGGCTTTTTAATTTTTTTAAGGGCTCTACCTTTGAAGTCACTGCAGCGATCGAGGAAAAGGAGCAGTTTTTAAATGCTGTCCAGATGGCAGCAATGCAGCAGAAAAAGATTGAAAATATTAATCTTGCCGCAGATGAGAAGATCAGTATTCCGCTTCCGGCAGAAAAAACTGTTGAGCCAGCGCCTTCCTATCAGCGTCCGGTAACACCAGAAAAAGAAGTTGTGGTGAATAAGAGCGAAAGTGATATTGAAAAGAAATTGGAAAACCTTTCCAATATTTTGGAAAAAAAGCTCAGTGAAGATGGAGCAAGGGAGGCAGAAATGCCGGTGACTCCTAAGGCATCTCCAAAAAATCTTGAAAATTTCAAGTTTATGAAGATGCTCTACCGTACCATGCTGAACAATGATGTAAATGAAAAGTATGTCAATCAGATTCTCGATGAAGCTGAGAAGGTTACAAACAGCGGAAGCAATGTTGATATTATTCTTTCCAATGTTTACCAGAAGATGATCTTAAAACTTGGAGAGCCAAATTGCATTGACTTGTCAGGAAAGAAGCCGCATGTTATATTTTTTGTAGGACCTACAGGAGTAGGCAAAACAACCACGATCGCCAAGATCGCAGCAAAGTACAAGGTGGAGCATGACAAAAAGGTTGCTATGCTGACAGCAGATACTTACCGGATCGCAGCGGCAGAACAGTTAAAGATTTACGCCAATATTTTAGATGCACCGGTGAAGATCATTTACTCTGCGGAAGAACTCAATCAGTCTTTGGAGACACTGGCTGAATACGACCTTGTATTTGTGGATACTGCAGGTTTTTCCCATAAGAATGAGGAACAGCGTGAAGATATTAAGAAACTGGTCAATGGTCTTGACCTAAAATATGAAAAGGAAGTTTACCTTGTTTTAAGTGCTACAACGAAGTATAAGGATCTTATGGAGATTGTTGACATTTATAGGGAAATTGCAGAATATAAGATTATTTTTACAAAATTAGATGAAACCACTTCATTTGGCAATATATTAAATATCCGCTTATATTCAGGGGCAGATCTGTCTTATATGACAAATGGACAGAGCGTTCCGGATGATCTGGAAGTATTTAATACCCAGATGGTGGTAAAACAACTGCTTGGAGGAAAGTAACAGATGGATCAGGCAGAAGAACTGCGCAATGTGATCAAAAAACAGAATCAGAGAACAAAGAAGCCCGCCAGGATCATCACTGTCACAAGTGGAAAGGGCGGTGTGGGAAAATCCAACATTGCCGTAAATCTTGCAGTCCAGTTTCAGCGGATGGGGTTGAAAACGATCATTTTTGATGCAGATATCGGACTTGCAAACGTGGAAGTGATGTTTGGAACAATTCCCCAGTATAGCCTGAACGATCTGATCTATCATGACAAAGAAATCGAGGACATCATTACGGATGGACCGGAGGGGGTTGGCTTTATTTCCGGCGGCTCCGGTATTATGGGACTGAGTAATCTGACACTGGATCAGATCAGTTATCTGGTAAAGTCAGTGGAAAAGCTTTCTGTGATCGCAGATATTGTGATCGTTGATACAGGCGCAGGAATTTCAGACAGTGTCATGGAGTTTGTGGCGTCAAGTCCTGAGATTTTACTGGTGACTACACCGGAACCAAGCTCACTTACGGATGCATATTCGCTATTGAAGATGCTTTACCGCAATCCGAAATACGATAAGAATGAATCGGTGATCCATGTACTGACGAACCGTGTTGCTTCCTTTGGTGAGGGAAAGATGGTTTTTGACAAACTGGAATCGGTTGTAAAACAGTTTCTGGATGGCTCTGTCCATTATATTGGGATCATCCCACAGGATGCGATGTTAGAGAAAGCGGTGCGGATACAAAAACCGGTTTCCATCGTGTCGCCGAATGCAAGGTCTTCAAAACGGTTTGAGGAACTGGCACAGTATTTAGTGTCTGGCGGAAAGCAGGATTCTTCGGAACAAAATGCTTTCAGACAATTTCTGACAAAATTATTTAACCTTTCATAAGGAGAGGAGCTATATGGCATTTACAGATTTGATAAAGCCTGGTGACAAGATCGATATCAGGTTATTACAACAGGTTGAAAATGAGGAGCGGACTGGCGATACGGTTAAAGTTTACAAGAGCCAGGTTCTTGATATAAATAAGCGTGGCAATCTTGAGATTTCAATGCCTACAGAGGGAACAAAACTGATTCTTCTTCCTCTGGATGTACGTTTGGAATTTGTTTTTTATTCCGGAGGATTCTTATATAAAAGTATCGGACAGATCGTAGAGCGCTTCAAGCGGGATAATATTTATACACTGGAAGTAGAACTTAAAACACGTCTGGAAAAGTTCCAGCGCAGGGAATTTTACCGATATGAGTGTTCCATTGATTTTAAGTTTTTCGAACTGACGGAAGAGCAGGCAGATCTTGCAACAGTGGAAGAGATTTTTGCCCAATTGCGCGATGAACATTTTAATGACAAGATACGGACAGGTACGATCGTTGACATCAGCGGTGGAGGCATCCGCTTTAATTCAGATACGGAGTTAAAGAGTGGAGATCATATCCTTGCGGTAGCACATCTCGCAAATGAAAGAATGAATCAGGAATTCCATATTGTTGGTTCTGTTATTTCCTGCGAGAAGAAGGAACAGGTAACGGAAAAGAAATATGTTTCCCGTGTCAAGTTTATGATCAAAGACGACAGAGTACGAGAGGATATTATCCGATATATTTTTGAAGAGGAACGATTAACACGTCAAAAGGATAAAAGGTAATGATTATGAAAAAAAATATTCTTGTTGTTGATGATTCTGCACTCATGAGAAGGGTTATATGTGATATAATCAATTCCGATGATACATTTCAGGTAACAGATGTGTGCCGCGATGGGCTGGAAGCATACGAAAAGCTGAAGGTCAACCGTTATGATGGCGTGATCCTTGATGTCAATATGCCAAGGATGGGCGGTCTGGAACTTTTAGAGCGCCTGCAGAAAGAACGCATTAAGACAAATGTGATCATGGTCAGTACCATGACAACACGGGATGCGGATGTGACGATCCTTGCGATGGAGCGTGGAGCAGTTGATTTTGTGACAAAACCAACAAATATCATTGAGGCAAAAGGGGATGCGTTCCGGAAAGAAATCTTAGGTATTTTAAATGCCGTTTTAAAGACAGAACGGATCAGCCTTACAGAACGCAGACCTGCAGTGGCAGCTGTCAGTGCTGTGCAGAAACGCAATGCATCGGCAGAAACAAGGTTTAAGAATAAAATTGTTGCACTTGCATGTTCTACCGGTGGACCAAAAGCTTTGCAGAGTGTCATTCCTTATCTGCCGGCCAATCTGGATGCCCCAATGGTTCTTGTGCAGCATATGCCTGCCGGATTTACGAATTCCATGGCAAACCGTCTGGATGAGATCAGTAAGATCAATGTAAAGGAAGCCGAGAATGGAGAAATCCTGAAAAAAGGAACTGTTTACATTGCGCCGGGCGGAAAACACATGGAAGTAAAGAAGTGTCCGGATGGCTCACATAAGATCGTATATAACGATATGCCACCGATCGGCGGATTGAAACCATGCGCAAATATCACATATGATTCTTTGAGGACATGTGGATATGATCAGGTAGTGTGCGTTGTGCTTACAGGAATGGGTGCTGATGGAACCAATGGAATCCTGGAATTATCAAAAGTAAAACCAATTTATACGATTGCACAGGATGCGAAGACATGTGTTGTCTATGGCATGCCGAAAGCAATTGCGGAGACGGGACTTGTAAATGAAGTCGTTCCGCTGACAGAAGTAGCAAATTCAATCACAAAGAATGTGGGGGTAAATTAACATGGATGTAAGCCAGTATCTGGAAATATTTATTGATGAATCAGAAGAACATCTGCAGACATTAAGCGATTGTATCATGGTCCTTGAAAAAGAACCGGACAATAAAGATACGATCAATGAAGTGTTCCGTGCGGCACACTCTTTAAAGGGTATGGCAGGTACCATGGGCTTTAAGAGAATGCAGCATCTGACACATGATATGGAAAATGTGTTTCAGGAAGTGCGGAGCGATCACATAAAAGTCACAAGTGGGATGATCGATCTCTTGTTCAAATGTCTGGATGCACTTGAAGGTTATGTTGACAATATTAAGAGTACCTCCGATGAGGGAACAGAAGATAACGAAGTTATCATCAAAGAATTAAATGATTTTATTGCAAAAACAGAGGGTGCGGAAGAAACAGGGAATACTGAGACTTCTGAAGCAAAAGAAGCAACACCTGAATCCACTCAGGAAGAAAAAGAGGGACAGGAAAAAATCGAACTCACGGAGGAAGAGAAAAAAGCAATCCGTGAAGCTGAATCGAATGGTCAGCATATTTATGCCATGACAGTTCGTATCCAGAAAGACTGTCTTTTAAAAGCAGCCCGTGCATTCCTTGTATTTAAGGCTGTAGAAGATTTTGGACAGATTTTAGTATACCGTCCAAGTTCACAGGATATCGAGGACGAGAAGTTTGAACTTGATTTCAGCTTTTTCCTTGCTTCCGAAGAGGAAACAGACAAGATTGTAGCTGCAGCAAAAGCGGTTTCTGAGATTGAAAAAGTAGATGCAGAAGAAATCCATCTTGAGGAATATTTGAAAGAAGCAGCCGCACAGGAAGAACAGCAGGCAAAAGAAGCTGCAACGGAACAGAAGGAAGCACCGGCAGAAGTTCCGAAAGCTGCTGAGAAAAAAGCACCGGCTGCCGCAGCAAAGAAACAGACGAATGCAAAACCGGTAACCGGAAGAACTGTCCGTGTGGATATTGAAAAACTGGATGCCCTGATGAATCAGGTATCAGAGCTTATCATTGCAAAGAACAGTCTGGTTTCCATCAGCTCCAATGAGAGCGGTGAATATCAGAACCAGTCTTTCCATGAGCAGATCGAATACTTAGAGCGTATCACAACAAACCTTCATGAGTCCGTTATGAAAGTTCGAATGGTACCTATCGAGAGCGTTGTGAATAAGTTCCCACGTATGATCCGTGATCTTTCCCGTAAGTTAGGAAAGAAAATGGAATTGTATATGACTGGTGAAGATACAGAGTTAGACAGAACTGTAGTCGACCAGATCGGTGATCCATTACAGCATTTACTCCGTAACTCCGCTGACCACGGTCTGGAAGACAATGCAACCCGTGTAGAGAGAGGAAAACCGGAAGTTGGTTCTATCTTCTTAAAAGCTTTCCAGGAAGGTAATAATGTTATCATTGAAGTTGGAGATGATGGTAATGGTATTGATGTTGCAGCGGTAAGAGACAAAGCGGTTGAGCGCGGTGTTATCACAGCAGAGCAGGCAGAGAACATGAGCCAGAAAGAGATTATCAATCTCTTATTCCTTCCAAGCTTCTCTATGGCAAAGAAGATTACCGATATTTCCGGACGTGGTGTTGGACTTGACGTTGTAAAATCCAATATCGAAGCACTTGGTGGTGACGTTGAGGTTCGTACAAAACTTGGCGAGGGAACAACCTTTATTGTTCGTTTACCACTGACACTTGCAATTATCCAGGCATTGATGGTTGAGATCCGCGATGAAAAATATGCGATCGCACTTGGATCGATTGCGAATATTGAGAGCATTCCGGTAAATGAGATCAAATATGTTCAGGCTCAGGAAGTAATCCATCTTCGTGGTGCCGTTATTCCACTGATCCGTCTTGATCAGGTTCTGGATATGGAAGAAAAGCAGGAAGAGCCGGAGAATCTTACTGTTGTTATCGTTAAGAAAGGTGACAGCCTTGCAGGTCTTGTTGTAGATAATCTGATTGGACAGCAGGAGATCGTTATCAAATCTCTTGGAAAATATATTACCAACAATAAGATTATCAGTGGCGCAACCATTCTTGGCGATGGTGAAGTTGCATTAATCCTTGACGTTAATACATTGATGTAATGGAGGAGACGAATATGGAGAAAAATATAGATATCGCTGAAAACGATGCAAAACAGTATATTGTTGTAAAAATCGGCAGCGAACAGTACGGAATTGATATCAGCTATATTGACAATATTGTGCGCATGCAGAAAATTACACGTGTTCCTAAAATCCAGACATACTTTAAGGGCGTTATCAATCTTCGTGGTGAGATTGTACCTGTTATGAGTGTGCGTAAAAAAATGAATCTGGATGATGATGTAATCACAAATGCCAGCAGAATTATTATTTTGAAGCTTGAGGAAAAAGGAACCATCGGAATCATTGTAGATGAAGTAAAAGAAGTTGTTACTTTAGGTACAGATGAGATTGATAAAGCAAGCGGAAGCAAAGACGGAAAAGCAATGTTTATCAATGGTGTTGGTAAGCATGGGGACGAACTGATTTCTTTATTTGAGATCAGTGCGATTGTAGAAGAAAAAGAAAATGCGTAATTCCATAAAGTGAGACCTTTCCTATAAGGTCTCACTGTGTTTATTATGCAAAAACAGATGGAGAAAATAAATGGCAAAGTATACGTTAGATGAAGTAAATGATATGTACGTGGACGTGCTTAAGGAGATTGGAAATGTCGGCTCTGGTAATGCAGCGACCGCGATTGCAAATATGGTCGGCACCCGTATTGACATGAAAGTCCCAAATGTAAAATTGATGGACGTAGGAAAATTAGGAAGTGCGATCGGACCGGAAGAAGAGACGGTGATCGGTATTTTTCTTGAGGTATCGCATGATATTGATGGAAGCATGATGTTCCTGCTGGATTTAGAATCCGGACATTATCTTGCGGATAAGCTTTTAATGAAGGAAAATGTGGTTCATGAGCAGATGGAAGTTTTTGATGAAATGGAACTTTCAGCATTGAAAGAGGTGGGGAATATTATTACAGCGTCCTACCTTTCAGCACTGGCTTCCATGACAAATTTAACGATTTTACCATCTGTTCCGTATATCTGTGTCGATATGGCGGCTGCTATTCTAAGTGTTCCGGCCATGCAAATTATGTTCGTAACGGCCTAAGTCGTTATCAACTTCTAAGCCATAGAAGCCTAAGAAGCCTTCCAGGAAACTCTCACCAAAAAAGGTCATTTCATTTTTGATCTGCTTATATTGATGGGTCGGTTTGTCACTCACCAACTTTTCGGCCTTTTTAGCACTTTGACTGTCTTGATGACGATTAAACCAGCCCCTAAGCTTTAATGGTGGCGTTTTTAGCTGACGTTTAACGGTCTTCTTAATCATTGCTTGTCGGACTTCGTCAACTGGCTGACCATCTTGATCCAAAATCGCTTGTAGCTGCTTTTGATCAGTTAATGCTTGGTCATTATCAACCACAATTGCCTGTTGCTCATCATGAACTAACTTGCCATTAATGCCTTGCCAGCTTTCCACTTTCATTGGATCACCTCCTCAAAAAAAAGCACGTTAGGGACGCTAAACAACTAGCTTTCCCCTAACCCGCCCGGTAAAATGGATTGTTAGGAGGGTGACACCTAGAAGTTGCGGTTCTAGGTGCTGATCCCCGTTAGCAACTCTACTGCTGACGAGGACGCCCTCTTTTTTTATGTGGTTTTTAATCCATTCAATACCATCTTCAGATATTAATTTAACTTTGCCCGTTTCCATGAGCATTTCACTTGGTAACTCGTTAGGGTGCCGTCTTAACCAAACACTCACATACGTACTACCTCGTTCTAGTTTGAGACTAGCTTGAGCTAAGCTAAACCATTCTTGCTTCTTTGTCACATGTGAATACTCCTTTCCCTATATTATGGATTCATTATACCATTAAATGAGCACGTTAGTGCACTTTTTATTTTACATTTAAATTACAAGTGCATGCCCCCATCTTCATGCCGGTTCCGAGTTTGGTGTTGCCGTTGCTTTTTCGTCATTTCCCACTCGGTCTCTTTTAAGCTGCGTGCCTGTTTTTGTCGTTCGTAATCTTCATCATGAGCATATAGGGCGGTCATGATTGCGTTACTAAAGGCTGTCTTTAAGTAGTAGCTTGGACTAACTGGCTTGTAGTTCAGTGGTTGATAATGTCCGATATTTGCTTTTCTGTACTGGTCGTCCTTGGCTTGTTGCCCTTTTAACTGTTTTTGGATTTTCTCGATCTGACTGTTCTTAATCGTTGGATCGACTTTGCATTCACCCAAAAAGAGTTGTCTAGTGCCATCATGCTTTAAAACCCGTTGTAGGTGATGATTTTCTAACTGATCTAAGCTCAGCTGTCCCGATAGATAAGCTAGTCCTTGTTGATGTTCTTGGGGACTGAACACCTGTGGTGGATCTGCTTGCCACTGTTCAATCGTTTCGGCCTGACATGGCTTTAAAACAGGATCATAGTACATCACGGCTGTATAGGCTTGTTCCTGTTTAATCAATGGCAATCCATCTAAATCACCTTTGGGAAAGGCCCTTTTCAATACTTCATGGTATTGCGTTTTAATGACTTGCTTAACGGCCATGATTGCCCGTAGATCTTTGACTGCGTGAGTAATTTTTTGCTGTTCGGTTGGTGAATATTTCTCTAGTAACCCTTGATCGACGTGTTCTAGACTTTCTAAGTTATCGTCATGAATCATCAGCGTATATTTCAGCTCGATTTTGACTTCCTTTTCTTGTTGCATTAATAACTTCCAGCCAACGTACGGCCGTTTGGTAAAGGTCAATAATTGTTGGGTCAACAAATCATCACGAATGTTCATTAAACGTTCGTTTAATTCACTGCCTTTGAAAATCGTTTGTTCGCTATCGGTTTCCTTAATTAATTCTCGTCTTTCAGCTTGCGTGGTCTGTTCAAAATTAAGCTCTGGATAAAGTTTTTTAGTCGTGCGATCAACCACTTTATTTAAGAGTTCATCTGCTTTTTTGAGTGAGCTTTCTTGTTGGTTAATTGTCAATAATTGTTTAG
>OGXO01001488.1_pt1 | contig 12815 bp, 9 predicted proteins | sample 1576321 | NCBI WGS metagenome assembly OGXO01 (sample SAMEA3541568, study PRJEB24748) | human gut metagenome | biome: human gut; feature: human-associated habitat; material: faeces | place: China | collected 2012 | reverse complement strand
AAGGTATAACTTAAAATGAGAATAAAATCATGGAACCTAAGTATGTATTGATTTTAGATTTTTGTGTCGGCTGTCTGAATATCATAAAGCTGACGGATGAAGAACTGAAGGAATCTGAGAATTACGAGGACTTTGAGGGTTTTCTCTCAACCATCGAGGAGAAATACGGATTCAGACTTAATAATTGCCAGTGGATGGTTACAGAAAATTTAGACATCTATTGCTATCAGAACGGGAAAGAGACAGAACCCAATCTGTTATAATCAAATTAAGAAGGGAAACTGAGGTAATACTTGGTTTCTCTTTTTTCTTTCTTCGGGTTAGTCGGAGATGAGAGTATGGAACGTATTGGAATGTAATACATAACTGTAAGACAAAGTGTTATAAAAAATGTCACAAATCAGGTACAAATGCTTAAAGAATAACGTTTTTGTAGTTTTTTATAACATCCTTACGGTTATGTCATACTCATTACTTCTGTCTCTGACCAACCCCTGACCAAATGAAGGTGTCGTTTACTTGTAGGTCACCATATTCTTAACCGGATGAATAGTCTCGGCATGGTTTTATACATTTTCTGCCGGCAATCATCTCATCCGGAACTGTGAATGGTGGGATAAAAAAACGACTGGAGATTTTTTATTATTCCGGTCTTTATGGTACTGTCTGAATTTGGGTTGTGAGATTAAAATTATTTTGTTGATTGATAATAGTTGTCAGGATTAGTTCATATCTTAGTTATAGTCGGGATAATTGATAATATTGATTTGTGATTGGATTTTATTTCCCTGCCTCAAGAGAAAAAAAGAGCGGCAAAATATGGGCAGGAATGATGCTTTGTATAACCTTTTCAAACTCTACCTTATCAAAAAACAGATCTTATAGTTTTCCGCCCTGCTTTCTCCGCTTCTTGCTTTTGAGGGTAGGAAGAAACAAATAACTGCTGGATCATAAACAGAAAGTCGAATGGAGATCGTGATTATAGCTGAGTGCCTGGTAATGTAGAATAAATCGTGTCATACTGGTTTATTATTGATTTTATCCATGCAACATTTTCGGTATTCAAGCTGACCAATGGAGAGTAAACGGAACGCAATCAATTTTTTTCCTTATGCAATCTATTTCTTTTAAGTAAAAATCCCAATTTTAGCAAAAAATGTTGCATGAAATTATTGTATATCTTTCTTCTTTCGTTTGTTGTAGGCTCACGCCGCCTGAGTGAGTAGTATAATAGACATCTTATAGTATAGTTATTATACAATTGGCTTCCAGTTTACTCTTGCATGAAGAAGCTACCAATGTTTACTGGTAAGGTAGAGGATATTCTGTTTTGGGTGTGTAAATGCCAATTCCAAGGGTGTAAATATAGCTTTTAGGGGTGTAAAACGTTCAAAGTATCAGTTGCCGCAGAATTCAATACACTACGGTTATTATATCATATATCAATGATTTACATAACAAAAACCATCTATCCTTAGAGTGTATAAAACGTATACACACCATATATGACATAGAGAAGCCTGTTCCTTCATGATTCATCGGGTACATACGACATGGAAAGAGTGGTAAAATATTCAACAACCCACTATGTATCCGCTCTGCCCCACAATGAACGGTTACAATGGAGAGTCTGGTTAGAAGTCCATAATCCGGAAGCCTGCTGTATCATATTTTCATAGCCTTTTTTTATGACCAGCCGCAGAAACTATAAATCCAGGTTCTGCTGTATATATCGGATGGGACAACAGAAAACCATTATATTATTTTACCGGCTGAAGACAAGAAGGCATAGGACATTACTTTTATATAGTATTCTCATCCATCAGGTAGAAACGTTTGAGGGGAGGGAATAAGTGTCAATTGAAGAGATAGAGATGTCAGGATACTTCATTCTTATTTACAGTAAAGAGATTGTTTGGCCTGTTTACTCTTTGTCATCGGATATAACAAGTCAAGCCTGCAATGTTTTTTATATGTCCTTTTTATGCCTTGGGAGTTAACGGAACGCATCAATATTTTTCTCTATAAAACCTATTCTATTTAAGTAATATCTCTCATTTTAAGAAAAAAAATTGCAGAAATAATAGTATACATTTCTCCTTCGTTAGTTGTAGGCTCACGCCGCTTGAGTGGGTAATTATGATATAGTGTATAAGTATAGATAATACTTTAATTTGCCTGCGGTTGACTCTGCGATATGTTTTTGGGGATGGAAATATAATACACAATTAAATCCGGATCAAAACAAAAATCTGAAATAAACTGTATATCACACCGCCGATTTATCTTCCACACTATCCCAATCTCCATATCCTGTTTTCATTGGTACTGGAGAATATATCAGTGTGGAAAATGTACGGCGGTGATATATTGTGAGTTCAGTATTTGTATCTTTGCTTTAAAATTCGGAAAGGATAACAGAAAAAGAAACATACCGGCTTGATGAGGAGTCTGTGAAAGATATTGTCCGTTGGGCATTGACAGCACAGTTACCGAAAGAGGCGCATCTTGGTTCTGAATATATTGCGGATGTACGCGAATATGTAAAGTCAAGTATCTGTGATATAAACCTGCATTATCCTGATCCGCTCTATAATACAGCTATAATCGGGTTATACAGACTGAGAGAACTTATAGAAGAAACCGGATAATTTGGTATTAATATCCTGATAGCACTGTAGTAATCTACTTTCATCAGATTTTGAAAGTCTGTTTATTGACCCTTATGTCTGAAATGCATATATTTGCCAAACTGAAATACTCTACTCAATTATAAAATACTGCAGGTACGCTTTGTCTGTGAAAGATGGAGCGTACTCTTTTCAAATCAGTCATACTAGATATGATATATTTAGTGACAATGATAGAGTAGAATTTTGTCCGGTTACAACAAGAATGGTTATCAATTGCTTAACAAGTTCGGATAATATAGCTGAGAATGGAAAAGGAGTACTAGTCTTGAGTCCATAAGTACTGTTTGTTCTGTAGAGACAAGGTAACGGCTGAAAATACGGCGACAATCTGCTTACTTGACTCATGTAAGGAGCGTGATGTCACCCCGAGAGAATGGCTGAATAACGTGATTGGCAAACTCCCTTATTATCTGGCTCCCAAATCAGACAGGGACTTGAAAGAACTACTACTGGATGTATGGAGAAAATAATCGGGACAGTTCCGGGAAAATGCAGAAAAAAAAGGAAAAAAGAGACTGCTACTCAAAAACAACCCTGAGATAAGTTAGTATATGAAAATTGAGATGCACTTACAATGGAGTGCACCCCAATAAAATCAAATATACAAGATGTAGTTGAAGTCGTTTATCATTTTTTATTATTAACGTATACTATTTAGTAAATTTACCTTATTTTCATTTACTAATTTTAGAATCAACTCACCGAACAATGTATTCTGCCATGCAAACCATTTACGCGTAAACTTACTAGAATTGTCTTTATGAAAAGATTCGTGCATGAAACCCGTACCAGCATCCGTATTTATCAGTTGTGTAATGCACTCCTTTATTTCTTGATCATCTTGACTGGTAAATGCTTTCATCATAATGCTCATGGGCCATATCATGTCATGACCTATATGCGGTCCACCGATGCCCTCTCCAGCTTTCCCTTTAAAGAAATAAGGGTTACTGTCACTCCATACAAAACGACGTGTGTTTTGATAAATCGGATCGTTAATGTCTATATCTCCTAAATAGGGCATGGCAAGCAAACTGGGAACGTTAGCATCGTCCATTAGTAGATGGTTACCAAATCCGTCCACCTCAAAAGCATAAATGGTACCAAATTCTTTGTGGTTATATGTAGCATGTTTTTTCAACGCTCTTTCTACTTCTTTTGCCAAATCACTACATTCTTCAGCCAAATCATTTCTCTTATTTACAGTTTCTAGTATCTCTGCCGCTTTTTTAAGTGAAGAAACAGCATAAAAGTTTGAAGGTACCAAATAAAGAAAAGTGGTAGCATCATCTGACGGCCGGAAAGCTGAAGCAATGAGACCAACAGGTTTTACAGGCGCTCCCTTTCCTTCATTGCTCATTGTATCGAGTGCGCGAGTTGTTCTTCTTTGAAACTTGTATGGTCCCACTCCCTCTTTGCGTTGCTGCTCCTTAAAAGTTTTCAGTATGGCTTGGATAGCTTTTATCCATTCTTCATCGAATATGCTACTATCACCTGTCACTTTCCAATATTGATAAGCTAAACGTAGGGGATAGCAGAGAGAGTCTACTTCCCATTTACGTTCATGCAATTCTGGTTTCATATCCGTATAATCACTCATCCAATTTCCTCCGGTAGGTCCATCGTTGTATGCATTGGCATAAGGATCAATATTTATGCAGAGAAACTGTCGACGTATCACTCCTTCGATCATCTCCTTTAACTTGGGGGCATCATTCGCCAACTGCACATAAGGCGATGGGCTTTAAGGGATATATCTCTTCCGATTGGGGCTCAGTGGATATGCTTCGCAGTTTCCACCATACAGCGAAAAACAAGGCAGAGGCTGCCCGCCAAGCGGTGATTGCCGGGGTGGATGTTGAAGTGGACGGCGATTGCTATGAAACGCTTGACAGCTTGGTTCGTGTCGGTGCTTTGCCTGAAAGTGAGATAGACAAATGTGTATCGCGTGTGCTGACTGCCAAGTTTGCAATGGGATTGTTTGAAAAGGACTATACCCAGCGGGCTGATATTGCGAAAACCGTGCACACTCCGGAAACTATTGAACTGGCATTGGAGGCTGCTCGTGAATCGGCTATCTTGATGAAAAACGAGAATGGCTTGTTACCGCTTGACATGAATAAGATTCGTTCTGTAGCTGTCATCGGTCCTAATGCCGCTCAGGTACAATTTGGCGATTATATGTGGACCAATAGCAATGAATTTGGTATCACACCGTTGCAGGGTATTGAAACCATTACAGATGGAAAGGTGAAAATCAACTATGCCAAAGGATGCGAAATCCATACGCAAGATCGTAGCGGATTTACACAGGCAGTGGCCGCAGCCCGCAATAGCGATGTGGCTCTACTCTTTGTTGGCGCAATGAGCGGTTCTCCCGGACGCCCTTGGCCCAACTCTGTAAGTGGTGAGAGTTTTGACCTTTCTGATATCAGCCTTCCTGGTTGTCAAGAAGCCCTCATCAGAGCAGTGAAAGCTACTGGTAAGCCCACCATAGTGGTACTTGTAGCAGGTAAGCCTTTTGCCATGCCTTGGGTAAAAGATAACTGTGAAGCTGTAATAGTACAGTGGTATGGAGGCGAACAAGAAGGTAGAGCTATTGCTGAAATACTGTTTGGAGAGGTTAATCCTAGTGGCCGTCTGAATGTATCATTCCCACAAAGTACTGGGCATCTACCTGTGTTTTATAATTATTATCCTTCTGATAAGGGATTCTATCACGATCATGGTACTCTTGAAAAACTAGGACGCGACTACGTATTCTCCAGTCCCGATCCTGTATGGGCATTTGGACATGGCTTAAGTTACACAACTTTTAAATATAAGTCAATGCAAATATCCAATAAAGAATTCACTGATGATGATACTTGTGAAATCACTGTGGAAGTAGCCAATACAGGAAAACGTGACGGAAAAGAAGTGGTTCAACTTTATGTGAATGATATAGTTAGTTCTGTAGTAACTCCTGTAAAGGAATTACGGCGCTTTGAAAAAGTGTTTATTCCTGCAGGTGAAACTCGGACTGTTAAATTCAATCTACCTATAAAAGAACTGGCCTTGTGGAACACTGATATGAAAGAAGTGGTAGAGCCCGGAGACTTTGAATTACAAGTCGGTGCGGCATCCGATGATATTCGTCTGACTGAAATCATTACTGTGAAATAACAGTCTAATAAAATTATTAACAGAAAACTAAATTAATTATTATGAAGACCTCTATTTTTTTTAGTACGTTACTTATAGCATCCTCTTTATCTATCTCTCAAGCCCAAACGACTAATTCCCCTATTGTAGATGAAGATGGTATTTTGAACATTGTAGATAAACCTTTTGATGTAAATCGATTCGTGATTGGCCGCGATTTCCATGAAAACAAGTTTTCCGATCAGAATAAGGGTTTGCAAGGTATGGCAGACTGTTATTTTAATATGTCGGACGCTTCAGATGGGACCAAACAAAACTTTAAACTTTGCAAGAAATTAGGATTGAATACTGTAGTATCAGCTGAAGGTCGCCACTTGACAGGTAAAGACTGGATGGCAATGAGTGATGAAGATATTGATGCTTATGTAAAGAAAATGATTGAAGATGGTGGCAAAAGTGATGCAATTGTTGGCTATCACATCTGTGACGAACCTTCATCTTTGGCATTTCCTAAGTTAGCAAAAGCCGTAGAAGCTGTGCGCAAATATGCTCCCGGAAAAATGGCTACTATCAATCTTTATCCCAACTATGCTACTTTGTGGACACTTGATCAAGTAAAATCGCAGCTTGGTACTCGCACTTACAAAGAATATCTAGAACAGGCAGCTACAGTAATCAAACCAGACATGATATCATATGACAACTATATGGTTCAATTCTCCATGGATCAAACCGACCCTAAACGCACAGCTCAATATTACTCAAATATTCTGGATGTACGTGAAGTTTCCTTGAAATATGGAATTCCATGGTGGAATGTAGTGTCGGGTAACCAAATACGCCATTATACTGTGATTCCTACTATGGCTAATTTGTTACTGCAGGCTTATACTTCACTAGCTGCCGGTGCAGGTGGCGTTCGCTGGTTTACTTATTGGAAAGGTGGTTATGGCTATACTCCTATCGATGGTGAAGGCCGCAAAACCCAAACCTGGCATTATTTACGTGAAGTTAACCGTCAACTTTCCATTCTAGGCCCTATCATGAAAACTTTAAAATCAACAGGTGTCTATTTTACCAATGATTTTGCGGGTAAAAATGTTCCACAGCTTCCCGGTGAGCATGTAAAAAGCATAAAATGTGATGAACCTTTAATGGTAGGTGAGTTCCTCAGTAAAAAGGGAAACCGCTATATTATGATAGTAAACCTGAGTTTGGAACGTTCTGCACGCTTCATTGTGAACACCGCTATTAATGATGAGCGGCTGTTTGTTGTGAATACTGGTGAACAGAAACCATATTTCGAAGAAATCAATAATATCAAACTAAAGTCTACTTCTATGTTAGGAGGTTCAAAAGAACAACTCGACATGGCTAAAGAACGTGCCTATTGGTTGCCCGCAGGTGGTGGCGTATTAATAAAATGTAGCGGACAAACACACCAAGATTAATGAACTAAAGATAAATATTTACTTACTTTAGCCATTACTAAAATTTAACAGGAGAGAAATAAAAATTGAAGTAGTTTCTCTCCTGTTTTTTGTATTAAAAATATTGTAAAAAGTTTTTATCTTTATATTTCTCTGATGCTTATGTAATATTTCAAATGAAATATCTTTAACTTGCTGAAAAGATTGGACTCTCCAAAGGAATATAGGAGAAGTATTAGAATATCAGGAGAAACTAGGGAGAACCTGTCAAAATCCGAGATATTTTGCAAAAATAACAAGGAAATCATTGATTTTAAAATTGTCATCACTGTAAGAATTAGCCGTCTGATTAATATTAACTCCGGCAGATGTTTCGGATTTACCATTCATAGAGACAGTCAAAGTTACATCAGTTACAGTAGTTTCACTACTTGCCGCAGTTCCTTTGGATGATGCCGGAACTTGTCCATCGGATGCGTTTACTGTCGCTGTTCCTGAACTCCTGACAAAGTTCGAAAGAACCACCGGATGTAAGTGTCGTGGTTCTAATGGACAATCTGATGATATTCATAACTTGGCGGCACATCCCCTCCGGCGGTTGGGATTAGGGGTATCATGGTTATTTTATTTGATAATTATGTTAGCCGGCCGTTATATACTGTACGCTGCTTTCATGATACATCCATGGTAATTTTTGTATATCCGATACTGTCATCCATTGTTTATCATCCTCAGACATTTTCAAATTAATAAAGGAGTAATAAAAAAGCCGGAACTTGGTCCGGCTGATTTAAACAGGTTTAATAAGGTGCTGAGAAGTTATTGAACAGGGCATACTCCGTACAATTCACCTCTACCCATAGTCTTGGAAGTCCAATTGATCCCATCGGTAGAATAATAAATAGCCCGTATGTAGTATCCTGAGGCATTCCATATTCTTCCTACTGCAACGAACTTCCCATTTCCGCAGCAAACAGCCATTATAGTGGGAGCATCTGATATAGTTGTTCTAGTCCAACTGATTCCATCAGTAGAATAAGCAACATTCCCATCAGTTCCCACTACAACGAACTTTTCATTTCCGTAGCAAACACCATACCACCAATTACTTCCCACCTTCTTGGCAGTCCAGTTGATCCCGTCAGTGGAATAAGCAACGCCTCCATCGTTCTCAACTGCAACGAACTTTCCATTTCCGTAGCAAACGCTATTCCAATCATTGCTTCCCACCTTCTTGGCAGTCCAGCTGCTTCCGTCAGTGGAATAAGCAATCACTCCATTTTCTCCCACTGCTACGAACTTTCCATTTTCATAACAGACGGCCCTCAAATTAGTCTTTCCCGGTATAGTAACTGTTGACCAGCCGGCCCCGTCATCTGAATAACGAACATTTCCTCCCGTTCCCACTGCAATAAACTTTCCATTTCCATAACAAATTCCCGATAAGTCATTAAATCCTGAGGTTGCTGTCCAATTGATTCCATCAATAGAGCAGGCTGCACTGTTACTGTCTCCCACTGTTACATATCTCCCGTTTCCATAGGTGACTGCATTCCAATCATTACTTCCTATATTTGCCATATTATTGTCTCCTACAATTATAAATTCATTGTTCCAATTAATTATCCCATCTGTCGATATTGGCTCTTGTGGTTCTTTGGGTTGATCTGTTGGTGGAATAACAGGTTCATCCGAAATAACCGGTTCATTTTTCTCACAGGTCATAAACACGCAAAGGCACAATACGACACAAAACAGTTTGATTTTCATGATTTTACTTTTAATTTCTACAGTTTTGATGTAAAATACCAATCATATTATGTGTGATAAGCTACAAGTTTAAATAGGTGAAATCAGATTTCTATCCTTTCAATATAACCGTTGCTTCCACAGACGATAAATCCTGCCGGTCCTCTTTCCTGACTGCATGTGAAAAGGATAGTGTTTCCGGATTCTTCCTGGGTAAACATATCGTATTCCCTTCTCTCATTTCCGGTATTCCTACCGACATCAAACACCACATATTCGGGTATTCCACTTCTGTCTATGGAGTTGAAGTTATCTCCCGAATGCCATCCTATAGAAAATCCTACTGTTTCCGTTTCTCCCGAATCTTTTCCGTTGACAAGCTTTCTTTTCAGGGAAGATACGTTGACCCTTTGCGTTCCACCTGTGGACGGAACAGACATGGAGTCAGTATCTATGGAGAATACATATTCCCATGTTATTATTCCCGCTTCCTGGTATACCTCAACTTCATTCCTGCTTTCTTCATGGAGTGCGGTAACGACAACGCTTCTTTCCTCTCCTGTATTCTCTACCGCTGTCAGTATGTTTTCCGATAACGACCAACCATTACTATGTGCGGGTATACTGAAAAACGGTGTTCCGGAGTCATTAATATCTTCCTTACTGCCTGAGTCCCATTCCCTGATACCTTTCCTTTCCGCTGTTCCCGATAATAAGGATGTACCGCCTCTTGCACCTATTCTTACAGGGTCGGCCGATATGTTGACAGTCCAATTCTCCCAAGAATCCGAATAAGAGTTAGCAGCCTGATAAACATTAGCCCTACCAGAAGTACCAGTCTTACCGTTTAAGGTTACTGATAAGGTTACAGTGGCTACAGTGGTTCGACTTGAAGCGGTTGTTCCTTTAGAAAGTGCTGTAGTAGATCCTGTAGAAGGGTCTGTTGTGCCCGTCCCGGAATTAAGCGCCTTAGTAAAAGTCAGTGCACCTCTGGAAGTAACAGTTGTGGTTTTTCCAGATACCCAAGTTACAACCTGACTATAAGAATAAGTAGGCATAGTGGCTGAAGCTCCAGATGCCGGAATATCTGAATTATAAACTAAGGAAACTGTTGGATTTGCATAAGAACTGATAGAATCTGCATTTTGTTTGTGAGTTGCAGTAGCTGTTTTCTTAGGATCAGAACCGAAAGATTCAGACTGAGTCCATGTAATGGTACCACTTGGCTGTGTTGATCCGGTATTTGCTCCATAACTGATAGTATCACTCGCGGCGGTCCATGTTCCGGAACCTACCGTTTGATTGTTACTAGAGGTATAGGCTACGTTTGTCTGTGACCCTTCTACATAGATACGGTTTCCCGCATTACTGTAACTGTACTGTCTCTTATACGAGGTCACTGTGAATTTCTGTGATCCTCCCGCCGCGGATATGGTAGCTGTCGCAGGAGTTACAGAGAAAGTATATTCCCAGTTAAGACGCTCTATATGGTCTTCGGGAACCAGCTGGTCGACCGCATAGGTATAACCCTTCTTTATATGCAGACCGGCCGCTTCGATTTGGCTTCTTGTGGGACACATTGTAGTGTCTCCGGTAAAGGCTCCGGGAAGCAATGTGTTACAGAAGTCCTTTGTCGCTATTCTGAAATATTGTGCCATTATATAAAGTATATTATAATTTAACTTGGTGACAGGACTATAGTGTATCATCATCCGGGGTATTGCCACAGCAGATATTCTTATGATTGCTGCTGTTAAAAGGATTAAGAAAACCGTCATGCTCCCCACACAACGGTTTTCAAAACACACTATAGTCCGGAATTTACTTCATTCCGTATGCTCACTTTATCAGATCTGTACTCTCAATATGGCAGATACCGGGCTTATGTCCAGAGAAGCATTCTTAATCCTGCTTGCCCCTAAAATCCCGGCACTCTTCCGGTATGCGTCCAGAAAATCGGCTTGTCTTATATGATAGGGATATATGCAGCCCGGAATCATAGGGAAAGGGCTGGGCATCCAAAAGCCGTTATATCCATGGGCGGTCATCATGAATGCGTCCGCGTCCATTATATCTTTTGTCGGGTCAGCATTGTAGGGGGTATAGTCAAATCCCCGGTGGAAGAACATCGCCACCGCATTGCCGATTGTGTACAGCTCGAACCTGACTTTGTCCTTGCCGATTGCGTTGTCCAGATCAGCCTGTACCGATGCTTCAACCGTATCCTTGTCCATAACTTGCAGGTCATACACTTTGCCTGCTATGAATACTTTCTTATTTATTTGCTGAGTGTTTTTTGTTACTTTATTTTTCATAATTCAGTGTTATTAAATTAAATATAATGATTATCCGGCGAGAGCATAACCGCCCCATTGAAAAGCCATTGCATTTGACATCTTCGGAATATTTTTCAATTTCTCTCCGGTGCATCAGAATACGATCTGCATTAGGATACGATCCGAATAGCATCTTAGGCCGATATGCTCCACTGTCTGCCCTATCTCCTCAAACAGCTGGAATTTATAGAACCTGATGAACGCTGTTATATCAGTATAGAAGTTCTTCCCGGCAAATTTTAGCGGATGTATCATTGGGTACCCACCGACAGTCTGAAGTTGGAAGGCTCCTATTCCCACTCCGGTTATTAAGGCCATATCTGCGTCAAAAATGATCGGTTTGTCGGGATTATAGTCGAAGTCCCTGACAAAGAACATTCTGATTTCTTTCTCGCTGATTTCCTTTATTCTGAATTGCGCCATTCCAGAGGTACTCTCGTCCAATGATTCCTGTACCCGTGATTCCATTTCTTCAATGCTCATATTTGTATTGAGCACTTCTCCGTTTGCTATAAAATAATTCTTCATAATGATTAAGGTTTGGATTTCTGTGATGTGATTGTTAATGATATGCCCAATTCCCTTTTCAGATAAGAGACAAGGCCGGAATAGGCGTCAATCCGTTTTCTTTCTCTATGTATGATTGATAAAGCCTCTTGTAGGGTCAGATTGATGCAGAGACCGGTTTTAAAAGCGTCTCCATATTTCTGTCGGAGCGCTTCTATGTCTCTTTGGTATTTTTCAGGGATCGGTTCGTGTGGTACCGCTTTTTCGATGACATCAGGTGCGGTACGAGTATCCTGACGATTGGGCATAGGCTCCCGCTCAAGTCCCAATAGCTGATTTATAAACTCTTTAAACATATTGCTTTATGTTATTTTATCATTCAGTTATTAGGCGTTGGCAGGCTGTGAATGGCGTTTTAGCGATTTGGAAGAGAAAAAAATAAGAAGAGCGCCGTCCATTTCCCTGATCATTCCCTTTGCCTTTTTCCGGCTATGGCAATTTATATTCAGGTATTCATTCAGCGCCCTTCATTGTGAGTATTGTTTCTTCATCAATAAGGCTTTGGGAAGATATGAGACGGAGAGAGACCATACCTTATATATAATAGCGCTCCAAACATGAAAAACGCGCGCCATTTCCAGTCATACCCTAATCTGTGTATAAGTTCTTTTCAGTTTTCAGTCATGGAGGGATGGCGGAACAGTGGCCGGTTCTGTCATCCTTCCTTTATTAATATCAAAAATGGCGGTCTGAAAGCGGAAGATTCTTATACGTGTGAATTAAATCAATGTACAACTAAAAACTCTAATAAAATGATGACTGAAAAATTAGAACCTGATGAAAAAACTACCGCTTCCCTTAACGCCAGTCTTGAGAAATGCTGGAATGATGCGGAAAGTCCATTGCCGTACATACCTCTTGTCGTACCACCCACTTTTTGCGGGCACGGTTGGGTA
>OGXO01001486.1_pt1 | contig 12827 bp, 8 predicted proteins | sample 1576321 | NCBI WGS metagenome assembly OGXO01 (sample SAMEA3541568, study PRJEB24748) | human gut metagenome | biome: human gut; feature: human-associated habitat; material: faeces | place: China | collected 2012 | reverse complement strand
ATTACCCCCCCCCCCATAAAATTTACAAAAACTTAACCTTGCCCCAGAGTGCCCTTTGGCTCATCATGGGGCATCACGTCCTTGAACACCGTCATGCAGACTCACTAGGCTAGAAACATGACGCAAGAGCTCGTTTCATTGACTATCATCATGGCGGTGGCGGCCGTCAGCCCGATTGTGGCGCAGCTGATTCCAGGAAGGTTCATTCCACAAACTGTGCTGCTGCTCGTCACCGGAGCCGCACTCGGTCCGTACGGACTGGGCGTAATCGAGGTGAACGACGCCGTGAAACTCTTGAGCGAGCTCGGCATGGCGTTCCTATTCCTGCTCGCCGGCTATGAAATCGACCCGAAACGACTCGCCGGACATCAAGGCAAAGTCGGCCTTGTCACATGGATCATCACCTTGGGGCTCGCCGGACTCGTCGTGACCCTGCTTCCATTCTTCGCAAAGCAAGGCATCAACGGCATCGCCACGGTAATAGCACTTACCACCACCGCTCTCGGCACACTCATGCCGATTCTCAAGGAACGCAACCTCGAAGGCACCCCCATCGGCGACGCCATCATCTCGTACGGAACGTGGGGCGAACTCGGCCCAATCCTTGCCATGGCCATCCTGCTATCCACCCGAACCGGCTGGCAGACCATGCTCGTGCTCGGCGCGTTCCTTACCATCTGTCTACTGTGCGCAATGCTACCCACGAAAGCACTGAAAACCGGCCATCGCCTGTACCGTTTCCTTACGGAAAACGCGAACACGTCATCGCAAACGCTCATGCGACTGACCACATTCCTGCTCATCTTCCTTGTCACCATTTCTGCACTGTTCAAACTTGACGCGGTGCTCGGCGCGTTCGCCGCAGGCTTCATCCTGCGTTACATCATCCCCGACGGCAGCAAGTCGCTGGAAATGAAACTGGAAGGCGTCGGCTACGGATTCCTTATTCCTGTGTTTTTCGTGGTGTCAGGAGCCGCGATCAACGTGCGCGCCGTGGCAGGCCGACCCGCGCTGCTCGTCGCGTTCATCGTAATGCTCATGCTGATTCGCGCGGTGCCCGTATATGTTGCGCTATCGCTCGACAAACGCGAGAATCCGCTGTCATCGCATCATCGCGTCACCGTAGCGCTGTATTGCACGACCGCGCTGCCGATCATCGTCGCCGTCACGTCACTGGCGGTGAAGGTCGGCACCATGCAAGGCGACACCGCGTCAACACTGGTCGCAGCCGGCGCGATTACGGTGTTCCTAATGCCGCTGCTTGGCTCGATCACATATCAGGTGGCCGACGTACATCCGGTCACCGCGGTTCGGGAGATTGCACACACACCATCCGATTGGCGGACGATCGTGCACGAACATGCGCAGGTGCGTGCGCTGCTGCACCATCAGGACCGGCTCAAGCGTATGGCGGAAACATTGGACGCACTGGAGAAGATGGGAACGATGGGACATGGCGATGCGGCACATAGCAATGCCGGACATGGCGATGAATATCGAGCCGAACTTGTGAAACGTGCGCGCCGCGAAATCGACCGGCAGTTGAAGGAACTCGGCCTGGACCCGCAGCTCACCACGCAACTGCCACACAACTACCGTTATCCGAAGAACTGAAACGCGAATCCGAGCCTTTCCGGCACTCTAAGTGTCCGATTCTGGAGAAACGGACAACCACAGGGCACTTTCGCCGCATTACTTGTCCGATTCTGGAGAAACGGACAACCGTAACGCACTTTTACCCGTCTAGTTGTCCGATTCTGGAGAATCGGACATTCAGACATGCGCCTATTCGACGGATTTGAGCGAACTAATCGGGTCGATACGATCCAACACCGGATTCACGAACAACTGCACGAGCAGCGCGAAAGCCATGGTCGCGCCGGCCGCAATCACATAGCTCAACGGCTTGCATTCCACTTCGAAATACAGTGCGGGCATGTTCAACGCGGCCGTCAGCAATCCGCCGACGAAACGTCCGAGCGGCAAGCCCAGCACCACGCCCATCATGGTGAGCACCATCATTTCACGGTTCACATAGTGGTGAACCTCTTTGTCGAAGAATCCGAGCACCTTGAGCGTGGCCATCTCGCGTTCACGTTCTGACACGTTGGTGTTGGCGAGCGTGAACAACACCACGAGCGCGAGCCCGCCCGCGAGCGCCACGATCAGCGCGACCACCGCGCCCATCAGGTCGAATTTGAAGCTTTCCGCCATGTGCGCGCAGCTCACGGCTTTCATGACCGCATCGTCGTCTTCCAGCTTTTCCGCATAGGCGGCCTGGGATTCGCCTGAACCTTTGAGCTTCGCATACATGGCGTTCCACACCAATTGTTGGCCGTTTGACGATGCGCCATTCGAGGTACCGGATTCGCCGTTTTGATTGTCCGATTCTCCAGAATCGGACGCGGAAGATGCGGAAGACGTGCCGGATGCAGCAGTATCGAACAGCTGGCGATAATAGGTTTCGCTCACATACACGTCCGATCCGATCACACTGCGGATCACCGCGCTGACATGCGCTTCGGCCTGCATATCGTCACCGTTGGTCAGCGTTACCATACCGCCCGCTTTGACGCCCATCGCGCTTGCCGCGGACTGCGATACGATCACGCCGTCATCGCCCAGACTTACCGTATCGGCCGCACCATCCACCCAACTGGAGCGCACCGGCTGCAACGTGACCATCTTGCCGAACTCGCTGCGTTCACTGTCGGGCACGGCAACCAGCTGAATGCTTTCGCTCCCCGAATCGCCGGTCAAATCACCCGATTCAACGCGCACGTCCATGCTCGACGTGACGCGACCATCCGAAGCGACTTTCTGCCGCATCGCATCAGCGTCATCATCGTTCGCGACCACCATCAAATCGTACTGATACACGTCCTGATACTGTTTCGCGCCCAATGCGGCAACGGTGTCGTTGATCGCAAGTCCGCACACAATCAGCGCGGTGCAGCCGGCCACGCCGCCGACCGTCATGATCAGACGCGATTTGAAACGGAAAATGTTGCGCGCCGTGACTTTGCCGAGGAAGCTCATGCGATTCCACAACGGCTTGATACGCTCCAGTAGAATGCGCGATCCTGCACGCGGCGCTTTCGGACGCATGAGACTGGCCGGCTTCTGTCGCATTTCCTGCGCGCACGCATACACGGTTGCGGCAAGCACGCCGACCACGAACAGCGCGACTCCGGCCGTTCCGTACAGCCAGTCGTATGCCAAGCGTACGTCCGGCATCACATACAAGCCTCGCAATACGACGAGCAGGAACGCCGGAATGCCAAGGAAGCCTGCGATCAGGCCGAGTCCACCGCCGATCAGGCAGGCGAACAGCGCGAACAACAGGTATCGTGAGGCGACCGCAAGACGCCCGTAGCCGAGCCCTGTGTATGTGCCGATCAGCCCGCGATCCTCTTCGACCATGCGCGCCATGGCGGTCAGACTCATCATCACCGCCACGAGCAAGAACACGATCGGGAATGCGTTGCCCAGCGATTGGATGGATTCCAGATCAGATTTCAGCGAGCTGAATCCGCCGATTTGCGACCGGTCCTGCACATACCAACGCACTTGCGGAATGCTGTCTTCCAGCTCGTTTTGCTTGGATTGCAGTGTCCGTTCGGTGTCTTTTTTCTGCTGGTCCAATTTCGATTGCGCCTGGTCGAGTTGCGCTTTGGCTTCCGCTAATTGCGGGCTTGCGGCAATTACCGTTTCACGTAGTGTTTCACGGGTTGTTTCGTCGAGGGATCCCGCAGCCGCGCCCGCCTGCATATTGACGATTTGGTCGATTTGCTGATTGAGCTGGCTGCGATTGCTGTCGATCTGCTGTTGCGCTGCGGCGAACTGTTTGTCGGTTTGCGCTTTCGCCTCGTCGATTTGTTTGGTTCCAGCGTCGAGTAGTTCCTGATGACGCGCTTTCTGGCGATTGGTTCGCACCGTGCCGTCGATGCGGTCAGCTACTTCGCTGACGGTGTCGTCGTACACGTCACTGAACGAGTCCTTGTCGGCGGCGCCTTTCACGAGAATGGTGACGGCCGTGTACATGCTGCCGGTCACACCGTCGGACGGCGCAAAGAACGTGTAGTCGCTGGTGGCGGAGGAACGGAACGCGTTCGTACCCGAATAGCCGTCTGGATTGGTGAGATCCTGCGGGTCAAGCACCACGCCCACAATAGTCAGTTCGGTGGGGAAGCTCGGTGCCTGATTGTCCGATTCACCAGAATCGGTCACGGAAGACGTCGCAGAAGAAGAAGACGCCGAATCCTGCGGTGTCACCGTAATATGGTCGCCCTTTTTATATCCGGAATCCTTGATGAATTTGCGCGTCACCGCAATCTCACCGGACTTCTCCGGCATGCGTCCGCTCTGCAGATACGGCTGGTCAATGCCGTTCGTGCCGATCTCCTGCATGGTCACGGTTTTTTTGCCGTTCAGATCGACGGTCACGGTTTGCGAACGTTCGCCCTGCACTTTCGCAACACCGGAAATCTTACGGAGCTCGGCAATATCGTCATCGGTCAATCCGGCCGTCGACAACACCTGAATGTCGTGCAATCCTTGGGTGTCGAAAAAACGATCCGTCGCAAGAAAAGCGTCTCGGCAACCCGCGTAAATGCCCGTAAGCACGGCGACGCCCAGCAACGAGATCAGTGCGATGGAGATGAATCGCTTCCACGCATGCAACCACATACGCACCATGTCTTTGATGAATGCCATGACGACCTCCAGCCCGTAGCGCTCAAGCAGCACCAACCATTGCTCCCAAAACCTTCATTTTATTGAACTATCGAACTATTGAACACTATGAAACCGAATCCACGCGCTACAGCTACAATCGGGGAAGACGCGCCATACCAAAAACCATAGGCGCGTCACCTACCACTACTGCCGAACGCAACATCGCCAAGATCGCAAACTTTTGCCGAATTTGCCGAATATTGCCGAGGCACCCAAGAAGAGGAAGCATTCATGAGCGACGCAACCGTTGCGAAGAAACCGCGCGAAACCGACGATGTGCCGGTTCCGCCGACGCTGCGCAAGTCTTTGAAGAATCGTCATATTCAATTGATCGCATTGGGCGGCGCGATCGGCACCGGCCTGTTCTATGGTTCCAGCGAGTCGATTCAGCTGGCGGGCCCGGCCATTCTGCTCGCCTATCTGATCGGCGGTCTGGCGATTTTCCTGATCGTGCGCGCCCTGTCCGAAATGGCGGTCGAGGATCCGAAGGCGGGCGCGTTCAGCTATTACGCCACGCAGTACTGGTCGAAGCGAGCCGGCTTTATTTCCGGCTGGAATTACTGGTTCAACTACGTGCTCGTGGCCATGGTGGAGTTGGCCGTGGTTGGCTCGTTCGTGAATTACTGGTTCCCGAACATTCCGAAGTGGGTGTCGGCGGCGGTGTTCCTGGTGGCCATCGCGGCGCTGAATCTTATGGGCGTGAACAAGTTCGGCGAATTTGAATTCTGGTTCGCCATCATCAAGATCGTGGCCGTGCTTGCCATGATTTTCGGCGGTTTGTATGTGATCATCGCGAATGTGCCGACCGCTTCGGGCATTCGCGCGTCATTCGCCAACTGGTTTACCGTTGACGGCGGATTCCTGCCGCATGGCCTGATGTCTCGCAATGCGGACGGCACGTGGACCGGCCTGCTGATGGCGCTGGTCGTGGTGATGTTCAGCTTCGGCGGCACCGAGCTCATCGGCATCACCGCGGGCGAAACCGAAAATCCGCGCACCACCATCCCGAAGGCCACGAACGGCATTATCTGGCGTATTCTCGTGTTCTACATCTGCGCGCTCGGCGTGATTATGGCCGTGGTGCCGTGGAGCACGATCGACGGCAATTCCAGCCCGTTCGTGCAGATTTTCGACTCGGTGGGCGTGCATGCGGCCGCCGGCATTCTGAATTTCGTGTGCCTGACCGCCGTGATGAGCGTGTACAACTCCGGCCTGTACGCGAACTCGCGCATGCTGTATTCGTTGGCGAAGCAGGGCAATGCGCCCGCGTATCTGGGCCGCCTGAACAAGCGCGGCGTTCCGGTCGGGGGTGTGATCACGTCGGCCATCATCATTGCGATCGCCGTGGTGGTGGTGTTCGTGTGGCCTGATTTCGCGTTCAATTATTTGATGTCGATCGCCACGATTGCCGCTGCGATTAATTGGATCATGATTATGCTTACGGAAATTAAGTTCCGTCGCGTTGTCGCCGCCGGCGACGGTCCGAATGATTTGAAGGGATTGAAGGGCCAGGAAGCACTTGACAAACTTGCGTTCAAGCTGCCGTTCGCCAAGGTGACGCCGTATGTGGTGATCGCGTTCATGCTGCTGGTCGTGGTGCTGATGTGCTTCTCCGCAAGCTATCGCATCGCAGTGGTCGCCGGCGTGATTTGGCTGGTCGTGCTGTTCGCCGCCTATCAGATCACACAGAAGCGCGCCTGAAGTCGTAAGGCCACAATGCGCCCACGCCTCAAGCGAGGGGCACGGGCGCTTTTTGATTTCAGATTACGATTTCAGATTTCAGATTTTGATTTCCAATCCGCGATTCTCGCGCTGTTCTGGGGACTCGCGCCGTTCGACCTGTGGTACATGTCAAAGCAGTCCGGCAACACCGTCGCGATCCTGTATGGCGTTACCCTTGCGGTGATTGCCGTGATCGGCTCGCTGCTCGCCTTCATCCTGCCCTTGTCAGGGCGCAGCAAATGCGCAATCGCAATTTTTTAATTCATCATCGCATTAACTCATCATCGCATCTTATTCCGCTGCCGGAGCGGGACCGGTCGAAGCGCGGGCACGCAATTCGTACGGCCCTTCCATCAGATGCCCCACACGCTCGCCGCCGATCAGCTTGAGCAGCAATCCGGCGGCCTGCTTACCGGTATCGACCACGTCACGGCCCATGGCGGTCAGATTCGGATAGGCCGCGGTGCACATGAGGGAATCATCCCACGACATGATGGAGATTTCCTCCGGTACTTTGATGCCTTGCGAAGCTGCCACGCCAAGGCCAGCCAACGCCATCACATCATTGTCGTAGATGATCGCCGTCGGATGCTCAGAGAACGCCAGCAGGCGCTTCGTGGCCTCGCGACCGGTTTCCGGCGTGTAGTCGGTGTGCAGGCAACGATAACGCATGCCCAGCTCGGAAGCGACGTCCGCAAAGGCGGAATCGCGAATATACGAGTGCGCAAGCGATTCGGGACCGCCGACGCGGGCGATCTGACGATGTCCGAGATCATACAGGTATCGCACCGCTCGGCGCACGGCATCGGCGTCGGCGCTTGACAGACTCGGCAGATTGCCGACCACGGAGGCATCGGCAATGGCAAGCACCGGCATCTCCTCATGCTCCTCAAGCAAGGCAACGCAAGGGTCTCCAAGCTCGACATTGACGAGCAGCATGGCGTCGACGTTGCCAGTAGCAATCCAATCATCGATGATCGAAAGCTTCGCGTCCTCACCCACGGCCATGCGTACCAGCAGAGAATAATCGTATTTTTCCAGCTCGGCGCCAAGACCGGAAATAAGTTCCATCATGTAGGATTCGACGGAAAGCAGCTTCGGGTCGTAACCCAACACTAGACCCACGCGCTGCGTCTTCGCCTTGGCCAGCGCCTGTGCCGCGCCATTCGGCTTCCATCCCAGTTCGTGTGCGACCTTCAACACTTTGTCTCGAGTCACATCGGAAACACCAGACTTGCCGTTGAGCGCATACGAAACGGCGCTACTAGAGACTCCCGAAGCCTTGGCAACGTCAAAAATCGTCACCTTGCTTTTTTGAATAGGCATGTCCGTGTCCTTCTTCTTAACTTAAATCGCAACTTAAACGGTTCATCTACATCGTACAGTAAAAGCGCCGACCAACCTCTTGAAAAGTCAGCGTTCACAACACTTTCGTTTCTTAAGGTTGGCGGCGCTTCAACTTATGTTTTTACTCAACCGAACATGTCAACTGAAATTTCAGTAGTCCTCTATCCACTCTTCTACCGCTTCAGTAGACGGCGTACTCGCGGAAGCTCACCATTCGCGCTTCGGATCGTTGGCGGAACGCAGCACGTTGGCGGCTGCGAACGCACCCGGAGCGGCAAGCGCTGCGGCATCGGCAGTGGCGATATGCAGCACGACGCTTACGCCCGGAAGCAGCGAGACCATGCCCTCGGCCACCGAAGCCTTCGCGTCGGCCTTATCTGCCATGCAGAACAGGTCGCGCACGTAGCTCTTGGCTGTGACGGTAAGTTCCACGCCATCTTCCACGGCAACGGCCGCGGCACTGAGGGCGAGTTTCACGTAAAACATTTCTTGTATTCACGCAATGGTTGCGGCACGGATGGCCATCCGCGCGTTCCGGAAGACGAACAGATGGCCGCCGAACTGACCGCATACTTGGAATCATTCGGCCCGGACCTCTGGCAATAGCCTATGCGCTCGCAGTGCAGCGCATTTTATTTGATTCGTTTCTGCGATTTTGGTGGCATAAATCGCAAAAACGTTGATTTTTCAACGATTTTTTATTTGACTGGTATTTGATTCGTATTTGACTGACGTGCGATCAGCAGGACTTCAATCGCAATATAAAGCGTGCGATTGCAGCACACTATAAGCACAGCAATCGCACGCTATTCATCGTCAACTATCGACAATCATGTGACGCAGCCGTTCAACGCAACTATCTAACGTGATTATTCAGCGTGATCAGAGTCGGTGTGATCGGTCAGGTCCAGCTTGAATGGGTGAGCAGGCAGATTATTGTCATTAAACAACGGTGCCGGACCCCAGCTACGCCATGCGTAGCGCATCATCACCGGCGCTGGCACTTCCGGCGTGGCCAACGTAATCGTGCCGATACTGCGGCTGTTGATCGGAATACCGAATTCCGTGGCGTTGTAATCGACCACGTTGACCTTTGCGTTGACCAGATCGTCAATATCGCAATCCACGAAAATCGCGGCGTAGGCCGGATGGAACACACCATCGGCACCGGCAAGCTCGAAACCGGAACGTTCCGGCAGACGCACCAGCGAAGGCAGGCTCTTGGCGAACTCGTCACCAAAACTGTCGGGCGTAGTACCGCTGAAATGCAGGCCGTGCGCGTACCGGAAGAACAGGCGTACGCGGCCGCCTTCGTCGCAGCGGAAACCCAGCACAGTCGGCCCATACACCGGAATACGGCTCATACCATACACTTGGCGAAGCGCACAATTGCCTAGACGCTCGCCCGGTGTACGTTTATCAACCGGATGAATGTTGTTGTATTCGCCGCAATCCATAGTGCAGATGGCGAACACATTGTCGATGGACTGCGCGGCATCCCACTGGGCCTCGCGCAACACCGGCCACAGCATCGGATCGCCGTCGCCCTCGTCGACCTTCTTGTCAATCCACTGCGGCAATTGCACGATCAGGAACGGCAGGCTTTCGCTCCACAGCGCACGCCATTCACCAATCATCATGCCCAGCAACTCACGGTAGGATCCGCAATACGGCTCGTCTTCCTCGCCCTGATACCATAGGAATCCTGCCAAGGAGTAAGGCACAATGCGCTCCAGCATGGCATGGAACGCGCCTGACGGACGCCACTGCGAGGTCGGCGTCATCGGCGGCGGCCACGGGCATTCGCCATACTGTTGGGTCAGCGTATCCCACGTCACATCAGGATCGTCTTCGCGGGCGGCTGCGATCGACGCATTCCACGTATCAGAACGCGACTGCCATTCGCCGTACTCCAAATCGAACTGTTCCTGCGTTTTACCTGCGATCGCCTGCTCATAGCGCGCAAGATAGCCGCGCCCGGATTCGCTGGAATTCAGTGCATCTTCGCTCGTCCAGCAACTGATCGACGTACCCCCGATATAACAGTCGATAATGCCGATCGGAAGGTCGGAATCAAGTTCATCACGCAGTTTTCGCGCAAAATAGTACGCTACCGCACTCATTACGCCACTATTTTCAGGCGATGATTCCTGCCAGCTTGCCGCATGTTCGGCGTTGCGATTGATCACACCGGTTTTCGGCACATTGTAGAAGCGCAGTAACGGATCGGCACAGTTATCGAGGGCTTCCTCGGCGTCTTCACTGTTGCGCAATTCAAGTTCCATATTGCTTTGACCGCCGGCCAGCCATACTTCGCCGATAAGCACGTCATAATATTCGATGAAATCGTTGCCTGCGGTGACGCGCAACGTGTAAGGGCCACCTTCGGGCTGTGCCGGCAGCATGACGCGCCACGGTGAAAAACCGTTCTTGATCTCTTTGGAGGCGTACGCATGCGCCTGCACGATCACGGAACCATCGAAATCGCGGATTTCCGCGGAAACCTCAAGTCCGGCGCAATCGGCATCAAGCGCGCCGAACACGGCGATGGGCTTGTTACGCTGCAACACCATATGCGAGGCGAAAATCGCGGCGACGTGCAGAACTCCTGACGTGCTACGGTCTTCGGTAGGTTCAGCCGACGTTGTCATTTCAGAACCAGGTGCGGGACCAGTCGCAGTGACCATGACATCTCTTCCTATAGAAAAACCGTAAGAAACCGTACATATCTATCCTAGAACAATATGCGACAGAACATACAAAAAAGACCGCCACCCGTAAGGGCAGCGGTCTTGTAAAAGACTCAGCGATTAGCCGAATGAGCCACATCAGCCACGGGCGATCTTGCCGGTGAAGGTGGCCATATCAGCGTCGTCATCCTTGCCGTTGTTCCAGGAGAACATGGCGCGCAGCTTCGGACCGACGGTCTCGATGCGGACGTTGCCGTACTCTTCCTGCAGAGCCTTGAACTTCGGAGCGCCAGCGTCCTGGTCCTCGATGAACTCCTTGGCGAAGGAGCCGTCCTGGATGCGCTGCAGGTGGTACTGCATGCGCTCACGCACGTGCTCGTCGATGCAGGTGTTGGTGTAGTCGCCGTACTGGGCGGTGTCGGAGCAGGACCAGCGAGCCTTGTTCAGACCGCCCTCGTTCATGAGGTCGACGAGCATCTTCAACTCGTGGCAGACCTCGAAGTAGGCGATTTCAGGCTGGTAGCCGGCGTCGGTGAGGACCTCGAAGCCCATTTCAACAAGCTTGTTCACGCCGCCCATGAGCACATTCTGCTCGCCGAACAGATCGGTTTCGGTCTCCTCGGTGAAGGTGGTCTTGATGGCGCCTGCACGCAGAGCGCCCAGAGCCTTGGCGTAAGCCAGGGTGATGTCCCAAGCGTCGCCGCGCGGATCCTGCTCCACGGCCACGACGACCGGAACGCCACGGCCGTTGGCGTACTCACGACGCACGATGTGGCCCGGGCCCTTCGGGGCGACCATGAAGATCGGATGATCCTCGGACGGCTTGATGTAGCCGTAGTGGATGTTGAAGCCGTGAGCGAAAGCAACAGCTGCGCCCGGCTTGATGTTCGGCTCGATGTCATTGGCCCAGATGGTGCGCTGGTACTGATCCGGAGCCAGAATCATGATGATATCGGCCTCAGCAGCAGCTTCCGGAACGGACTTGACTTCCAGACCCTGCTCCTTGGCGTGCTCGACGGACTTGGAGGTCGGACGCAGGCCAACGACGACGTCCACACCGGAATCGCGCAGGTTCAACGCATGAGCGTGACCCTGGGAACCGTAACCGATGATGGCAACCTTCTTACCTTCGAGGACCGAGAGATCGCCGTCGTTCTCGTACCAGATTTGTGCAGCCATTGTACTTGGCACTCCTTTTTATGTAGTGGGGTGAACGCCTCCCGGCGCTCGGGTTTCTACCATTCGCAGATGAATTCGCGTGTTTTTGTGCATGGATTTTGTCCTGCAAACTGGGGTCTATCCTACTCCCGTCCCTTCCTAAATAAGCATTGAGTCCACAAAGTGGGCCAACGCCTAGCCGTGCGGTTCCCCCGACAATCAGTACTGCGATCCCGCATACGAAATATCCCAGTCATAAAACAACACAGCAACAAAAAGAAGCCACCGCGGTGAGACGGTGGCTTCCAACACGTTTCGCGCATATTGCGCTACTACGTTATTCAGCGGCCCTTAACATGCAGCCGCTACAGCGAAATCACTGAACCTGGGTACGAGCGATCTTGCCGTTGAAGGACTCGGCCATATCGGCATCGGCGTCCGTCTGGTTGTTCCAAGAGAACATGGCGCGCAGCTTCGGACCAACGGTCTCCAGGTGCGGGTGGCTGTACTCTTCCTGCAGCTCCTTGAACTTCGGAGCGCCAGCGGCCTGATCATCCATGAACTCCTTGGCGAAGGAGCCGTCCTGAATGCGCTTGAGCTGGTACTGCATGCGCTTCTTGGTCTCTTCAGTGATGACGGTGGAGGTGTAATCGCCGTACTGAGCGGTGTCGGAGCAGCTCCAGCGAGCCTTGTTCAGACCACCCTCGTTGGCCAGATCCACCAGCATCTTCAGCTCGTGGAACACCTCGAAGTAGGCGATCTCCGGCTGGTAGCCAGCCTCGGTCAGCACATCGAAGCCCATATCGCACAGGTGGTTGATGCCACCCATGAGCACGTCCTGCTCACCGAACAGATCGGTTTCGGTCTCCTCGGTGAAGGTGGTCTTGATGGCGCCTGCGCGCAGAGCGCCCAGAGCCTTGGCGTAAGCCAGGCACAGCGGCCAAGTCTTGCCATCCGGATCCTGCTCCACAGCCACAACGACCGGAACGCCACGGCCGGCGGCGTACTCACGACGAACGATGTGGCCCGGGCCCTTCGGGGCGACCATGAACACCGGATGATCCTCGGACGGCTTGATGTAGCCGTAGTGGATGTTGAAGCCGTGAGCGAAAGCCAGAGCAGCGCCCGGCTTCAGGTTCGGCTCAACGTCCTTCTTGTACACGGCGGCCTGGT
>OGXO01001484.1_pt1 | contig 12837 bp, 10 predicted proteins | sample 1576321 | NCBI WGS metagenome assembly OGXO01 (sample SAMEA3541568, study PRJEB24748) | human gut metagenome | biome: human gut; feature: human-associated habitat; material: faeces | place: China | collected 2012 | reverse complement strand
GCCGGAATTTCCGGAAGTAGCAGCGTTTCCGGCTGGACGTGAAAGGATTGCAGTAGCTCCACGATTTTGCCCAGCGTCACGCGGTGCGTCACCGGCACGCGGCAGAAATCTCCGCCGGGCACCTGCGTCAGGCCGTCATAATCGCAGCGGTGCGCCCGGCCGGACAGCGCTGCCAGCAGCTCCGCGACAAGATCGTCAATGTAGACCAGCTCCAATTCCGTCGCGGGGTCGTTGACCGTGATTGGCAGATCGTTTGCAATGTTGTGACAGAACGTCGCCACGGCGGAATTGTAATTCGGTCGGCACCACTTGCCGAACACGTTGGGGAAGCGGTAAATCAGCGCCTCCGCACCGGTCTCGGCGGCATAGGTCCGCAGCAGCTTTTCGCAGGCAAGCTTTGCCTTGCCGTATTCGCTGCCCGCATAGCGCCAGACGAGAGAGGCCTGGGCGGAACTGGCCAGCATTACGGGGCAGCGGTTGCCCGCACTTTGCAGGGCAGTAAGCAGCGCCTCCAGAGAGCCGGTATTGCCGGAGAGGTATTCCTCCGCCGTTTTTGGGCGGTTTACCCCTGCTAAATGGAATACGAAATCCGCGGATCTCGCACAATCGGCAAGCTGCTCCGGTGAGCCGTCCGTGTCATATTCGAAGATTTCGCGGATGTCCAGCTCCAGGTGGGTGCGGTCCTTGCCGTCGCGGATGTTTCGGAGCGCTGCGACGAGATTTTTCCCCACAAAGCCGCGCGCGCCGGTGACAAGAATGTTCATCAGCAATTTCCTCCAAAGAGCTTGAGCTTCTGCAGCAGGCGCTTCATACCATCCAGGTCCAGCCGCTGGGTGTTATGGGAGGTGTACGGTTCGATCTGAGACAGCTCCGCGCTTCCTTTGGAGAAATAGTTGTCGTAGTTCAGATCGCGGCTGTCGGCGTGGATGCGGAAGAAACCGGGAAGGTCCTCCGCCCGCAGCATTTCCTCCGAGGTCACGAGTACCTCAAAGAGCTTTTCCCCGTGGCGCGTGCCGATGGTCTGCACGCCGAGCTCGGACTGCTTCAGCTCAAGAACAGCCTGTGCCAGCGTCTCGATGGATGAAATCATACCGAAAAGGAAAATCATCGTGATAATGGCAATGATTTTTCCATTCTTTTTTTCTTGTGTCATGGTTCTATTAAAAATGTTAGTTTATAAAATTAGGTTAGTTATTTTTTTATCTTTTATTTTTCCACACCGAATTTGTAGATAGTCACCTGCTGGTATTCATCGCCCGGCAATAAAGTAGCCGAGGGGAAATGAGGTTTGTTCGGAGTGTCGGGGAAACATTGTGCCTCGAAGCAGATAGCGCTTCTTGCAGGGAATGTAGCACCGTGAGCACCTTCGAAACCATTCAGCCAGTTACCGGTGTAAAGTTGTACACCTGCTTCAGTTGTGTATACTTCCATGGTACGACCGCTATTCGGTTCGAAACAAGTGGCAGCCAAATCCAGTGAACCTGTTTCAATCTTGTTCAGTACGTAGCAGTGGTCGTATCCGGCACCGTTAATCAGTTGTTGGAATTTATCGTTGATACGTTCGCCTACGGTATGCGGAGTGGTGAAGTCCATTGGAGTCCCTTCTACTTTGGCAACTTCTCCGGTTGGGATAGAAACTTCATCGATAGGCGTGTAGAAATTAGCGTTGATAGTAACAATATTGTTTTCGATAGTAGGAGTAGGATTGCTGATACCAGCCAGATTGAAGAAACCGTGATTGGTCAGGTTGACTACAGTAGCTTTGTCAGTTGTGGCACGATATTCGATTACCAGTGCATTTTCTTCTTCTTCCAGGCGATAAACCATTTCAACCTCCAGATTGCCGGGGAAACCTTCTTCGCCGTCGGCTGAAACATAATTGAACTGGATTATATTTTCAGCCAGTTGGTCGGCATCCCAAACGCGGGCGTGAAAACCGGTAGGTCCTCCGTGCAGGGAGTTGGGGCCGTTGTTGATGGTGAGCTCGTGCTCTTCTCCGTACAATGTGAATTTTCCTTTGGCGATGCGGTTGCCATAGCGTCCGATAGTAGTGCTGAGGAAGGGTTCCGGGCTGTTGACAACGTGGTCTATGCTGTCGTGTCCGAGGACAACGTTTGCATATTTTCCATCTTTATCCGGTACCATGATAGCGAGAATGGCGCATCCGTAATTAGTTACGGCGACTTCCATTCCCTTTTTATTTTTGAGGATAAATAAATCAGTTTCTTTATTATTTATCTCCTTTTGGAAATCTTTCCGGCTGCCATTCATTAGCGCACCGTTTAACTCGTTTCTGCACTGAAATGTTCCTCCTGACATATAAAAATAACAAATAAGATTTTTAATATTGTGTTATTTTTCTTGTTGATGCAACATTTTATATTTTATACGTTTGTCTATCAGCCACATGAGTACCCAGTAGAAGGGTAATATAATGGGATAAAATATTATTATCAGTGCAATATATCCATGTCTTTGCGAAGCGTCTTTGCCAATAACAAAATCTATTATTGAGTAGGAGTAAATGAAAAAGAGCAAAATAAAGAATGGAACCAAAATACTTCCCAGAATGACTACCCATGAGAATCGCTTTTGACGATTACTCTTTCGATAACAGGTTATAAATTTCAAGTGTAGCAGAAATAAGAATATTCCGTACACTGCTGCCAATCCTTCCGGACCAAAGGTTAACAATATTTTAGCATAAGAATTCGGTTCGGGCTTATAAGTCAGTTCCATGAATTCGTCTTCGGGCAACGAATCAAAATGCCATGTGTTGATTTGTTTGATTCCACCCTCTTGGGGCTTTCCAAGGTTACTTGAATAGTCTTTTATCTTTCCTGCTTGTTCAACAGTAATGTCCAGTGTGCCGAAAGATTTCCATTTTTTGGCTGGCGACAGAGAGTAACGAAAGTTGTATTTAGTTATCCAATCAAGACAGTTTCGCCAGGGATATGCAGTGTATTCCACCCGGATACGATGAGTACCTTGCGAGAGTTCGGGCTGGAAGTACTTCATTTCAAAAGAATAATATGTTTCGCTCGTATTATCGTCCCATCGACATTCTATTTTTCTGTTGTTGTCGTCACAACGATCACAACTGTTAGTGAAATCACTGAATATAGAATCAGAAGATTCTTCCCCCTCTTCTTTTTTGAACGGAATATCGAACACTTTTACCGGACGATCATCAAGCCATACGCAAAAGTCGTCTTTATAGTCAACGGCACAAAAAAGGAGAGGAATTTGCTTACCGACTACGTCACTTTTGATCGTGTATTCTACCTTATATTTTGCAGTATGGAAATTCTCGTCTATCTGAATAAAGATACTTTCATGTAGAATATCCACATGCCTGCTCGAAATGGCACTGGCTGCTTTGGTTCCTTCAATGAAAGGTGATGCCATATTGGCTTTTGCAGAATTACAGATAAATAATAACATCAGGGATATAATGAGGACGGTGAATGAGGATATTTTTTTCATGTCGTATTTCTTCTATTCTTAGTATATGCCACAAAAGTACCAAAAATATAGGGTTATTTATTATTAACTTCGTTTTTTGTATCTCAACCGAATAAACACAACCACAGGATAGCATCTAAAAACAAAGCCCCGAAAGTCATAGACTCCCGAGGCTTCATCACCTTTATTATAATAATGATATATTATTCTTTCAAATCTTTCAGTTCCCAAGCCAATGCACTGGCACCCAGTACAGCAGCATCAGAATCCTTCAATTCGGAAACGAGCAATTTCGTCTTACCTTTATAGATATTCAGGATATTATCATCAATGGCCTTCTGAATCGGTTTCATGATATAGTCACCGGACTTAGCCAAGCCACCGAACAATACAATGGCTTCAGGGCTGGAAAATGCGATGGCGTCTGCCAAAGCTTCACCCAGAATGTTACCTGTAAAGCTAAAGATTTCCTGTGCCAGTTTATCTCCTTGTACAGCTGCATCATATACATCTTTTGAAGTAATGTTTTCTGCAGGAATGTTACGAAGCAAGCTGGCATCCGTACGAGCGGCAAGGAATTCGCGAGCTGTGCGAGCTACACCGGTAGCCGAACAGTAAGTTTCCAGACATCCCTTACGTCCACAACCGCAAAGACGACCATCGCGACGAGCGATCACGTGTCCTAATTCGCCTGCAAAACCGTCATGTCCATATACCATCTGGCCGTTGATAACAATACCACTACCCACACCGGTACCCAGTGTAATCATGATAAAGTCTTTCATACCACGGGCAGCGCCATAAGTCATTTCACCGATAGCAGCAGCATTTGCATCGTTTGTCAAAGCAGTGGGGATACCCAGTCTTTCTTCAAACATGGCAGCCAACGGAAGAATTCCTTTCCAAGGCAAGTTCGGAGCAAATTCAATCGTTCCCGTGTAATAGTTACCATTCGGAGCACCGATACCGATACCTCTGATTTTATCAACGCCACCATTAGCAATAATCAATGGAAGCAGGCTTTTACACACTTCATCAGCGTATTCTTCTACTGTAGGATAACCAGATGTTTTGATTGAACTGCTGGCAATAATAGTTCCGCGTGCGTCTACAATTCCAAAGACGGTATTCGTTCCGCCTATGTCAATACCTACTACGTAGGGCTTTTCCATGTTTGAATTCATGATACTTTTATTTAAAAGGGTTAGTTAATCATTAAGTTTACTGCACACAAATTACGTAAAGAAGATTGAGTCTACAAAATGTTTTTCAAAAAAAGTTCAACCTCTTTGCAACTTTTCGTATCTTGCAGCCGTCTAATAGTAGAAAATTATTAGAAAACAGAATCTAAATAAAGAAAATTGTGATACAACTAACAAACGTCAACAAGACCTACAACAACGGAGCGCCTCTCCATGTACTTAAAGGTATCAATCTCAATATCGAACAGGGAGAATTTGTTTCCATCATGGGAGCATCCGGGTCTGGGAAATCAACTTTACTCAATATATTGGGAATTCTCGACAACTACGACACCGGAGAGTATTATCTGAATAACGTACTCATCAAGAACTTAAGCGAAACCAAAGCTGCCGAATACCGGAACCGCATGATCGGATTTATCTTCCAGTCATTTAACCTGATTTCCTTTAAAGATGCCGTAGAGAATGTAGCACTTCCTTTATTTTATCAAGGGATAAGCCGCAAGAAGCGAAATGCACTTGCCTTGGAATATCTCGACCGTCTGGGTTTAAAAGACTGGGCACATCACATGCCCAACGAAATGAGTGGCGGTCAGAAACAACGTGTAGCAATCGCACGGGCTTTAATCACCCAACCGCAAATCATTCTGGCAGATGAGCCTACAGGAGCTTTGGACAGTAAAACTTCCGTGGAAGTGATGCAAATTCTGAAAGATCTTCATAAGCTGGGAATGACGATTGTAGTTGTCACCCACGAAAGCGGAGTTGCCAACCAAACAGACAAGATTATACATATCAAAGACGGAATCATCGAACGCATTGAAGATAATATCGACCACGATGCCTCTCCGTTCGGCAAAGACGGTTTCATGAAATAAGTAATAAGTATTAATTCCATGCGGTCGCAGCGCAGCCTAATACTTAATACTTACTTATCACTTAATACTAAAAAAAATGATTGATATTTGGCAAGAAATATACAGTACCATCAAGCGTAACAAGCTAAGGACTTTTCTCACAGGATTTGCTGTGGCATGGGGTATCTTTATGCTGATCGTCCTGTTAGGCGCAGGCAATGGATTGATCCATGCATTCGAGCAATCGGCTTCCGAACGTGCCATGAACTCCATCAAGATTTTTCCGGGATGGACCAGCAAATCATACGATGGACTGAAAGAAGGAAGACGAGTGCAATTGGATAATAAAGACGTGGACGCTACCGACCATTATTTCCCGGACCATGTCATTAAAGCCGGGGCAACTGTGTGGCAAGGAGGTATTAACTTAAGTTTCGGACAAGAATACGTCAGTTTGAATCTTTCCGGCGTATATCCCAACCATACGGAAGTAGAAGTGGTGAAACTCTTCAAAGGACGTTTCATCAATGAAATTGATATTAAAGAGCGCCGGAAAGTAATTGTGCTCCATAAAAAGACAGCAGAGATTCTTTTCGATAAAACGTATACCGATCCTATCGGGCAGTTTGTCAATGCCGGTAATGTGGTTTATCAGGTAGTAGGGCTGTATAATGATAAAGGAGACAGCGGAGACAGCGATGCTTACATCCCCTTCACCACCCTGCAAACGATTTACAACAAAGGAGACAAGTTGAATAACCTTGTCATGACTACCAAAAACCTGGAAACGATAGAAGCGAATGAAGCATTTGAAGCCCATTACCGCAAGGTGCTGGGGGCTAATCATCGCTTTGACCCGACAGACCATAGTGCTATCTGGATTTGGAACCGGTTTACCAACTACTTGCAACAGCAGCAAGGCTCGAACATGCTACGCATCGCTATCTGGGTGATCGGTATCTTCACACTGTTAAGCGGGATTGTAGGAGTGTCCAACATTATGCTGATTACCGTAAAAGAACGTACCCGTGAATTCGGTATCCGCAAAGCTCTGGGTGCCAAGCCGCTTTCTATTCTCTGGCTGATTATCGTAGAGAGTGTCACCATTACCACGATATTCGGATATATAGGTATGGTGGCGGGCATCGGAGTGACCGAATGGATGAATAACGCCTTTGGCAATCAGACAATGGATACCGGAATGTGGACGGAAACTGTTTTCCTGAATCCGACAGTAGATATAAGAATCGCCATACAGGCTACACTCACATTAATAATAGCTGGTACGTTAGCCGGATTATTTCCTGCCCGAAAAGCAGTCAGCATCCGACCAATCGAAGCACTTAGAGCAGATTAAGACTATGAGAATAGATATGGATACTTGTGAGGAAATCCTCATTACCATTACAAGAAATAAAACGAGAAGCCTGCTGACTGCATTCGGTGTTTTCTGGGGAATCTTTATGCTCGTCGCCCTGATCGGCGGCGGACAAGGACTGGAAGGCATGATGAAAAAGAACTTTGAAGGATTCGCAACCAACTCCGGCTTCCTTGCCGCACAGAAAACGGGCGAAGCTTACAAAGGATTCCGCAAAGGTAGATGGTGGAATCTGGAAGCTATCGACATCGAGCGCCTCCGTTCGAAAGTCAAAGATGTGGAGGTCATTACTCCTTCCATTGCCCGTTGGGGTTCCAAAGCTGTATACGAAGATAAGAAATACGATTGCAGCGTGAAAGGATTATATCCGGACTATCTCCACATCGAATCACAAGAAATGGCCTACGGCAGGTTTATCAACGAAGTGGATATACAGGAAGCACGTAAAGTGTGCGTTATCGGAAAGCGTATCTATGAAAGCCTGTTCAAACCGGGAGAAGACCCTTGTGGAAAATACATACGTGTGGACGGAATTTATTATCAGGTGATCGGCATGTCTTCCTCCGAAGGGGATATGAACATACAGGGACGGGCTTCGGAAGCTGTCACCCTGCCTTTCACCACAATGCAGCAAACGTATAACTTAGGGGGACGGATCGACGTCATCTGCTTCACCGTGAAGCATGGAATCAAAGTGTCCGACGTACAACCGGAAATGGAGCAGATTATTAAAGCTGCGCATTATATCGCGCCTAACGACAAACAGGCACTTATGTACCTGAATGCGGAAGCAATGTTCTCGATGGTAGACAATCTGTTTACCGGCATCAACATACTGGTTTGGATGGTAGGATTGGGGACTCTGTTGGCAGGTGCCATCGGCGTATCTAATATTATGATGGTAACCGTGAAAGAACGTACCACCGAAATTGGTATCCGCCGGGCAATCGGCGCACGCCCCAAAGATATTCTGCAACAGATTCTATCGGAAAGTATGGTGCTTACTACTATTGCAGGAATGTGTGGAATCTCTTTTGCCGTCATGGTGTTGCAACTGGTAGAGATGGGAGCAAACGCCGACGGAGGAGACGTCCGTTTTCAGGTTACCTTCGGACTGGCAATCGGCACTTGTGCTCTTCTGATCGCACTGGGAATGTTGGCAGGTCTGGCACCTGCTTATCGGGCTATGGCTATCAAACCGATTGAAGCTATCCGCGACGAATAAAGAGGTGCGAGGGATTTCAATTATTAATCGTAAACAATAAAAATATAAATAAAGTCATGAAAAAGTATCTGAAAATCACATTATTGGTAGTCATTGCTATCATTCTTGTCGGAACATTCGTATTCCTTTATCAGAAGTCTAAACCCAAGGTAATCACTTACGAAATAGTAAAACCGGAAGTCACTGATCTCCAAAAGACTACAGTAGCTACCGGAAAGGTGGAACCGAGAGACGAAATTTTAATCAAACCGCAGATTTCGGGTATTATCGACGAAGTGTACAAAGAAGCCGGACAAGCTGTGAAGAAAGGGGAAGTGATCGCCAAAGTAAAAGTAATCCCTGAACTCGGTCAACTGAATTCTGCGGAAAGTCGTGTGCGCCTGGCAGAGATTAATGCAACACAGGCAGAAACGGATTTTGCCCGTGTAAAGAAGTTGTACGAAGATCAACTGATTAGCCGGGAAGAATATGAGAAAAGTGAAGTAGCCTTGAAACAGGCTCGTGAAGAGAGACAGACGGCTAAAGATAATCTGGAAATCGTAAAAGAAGGGATTACCAAAAACAGTGCATCGTTCAGTAGTACGATGATTCGTTCTACCATTGACGGGTTGATTTTGGATGTACCTGTAAAAGCCGGTAACTCTGTGATTATGAGTAACACGTTCAATGATGGAACCACGATTGCTACGGTAGCCAATATGAACGACATGATTTTCCGTGGTAATATTGATGAAACGGAAGTGGGACGTATCCATGAACAGATGCCGATCAAACTGACAATCGGAGCTTTGCAGAATCTGACTTTCAACGCCATTCTGGAATATATCTCTCCGAAAGGGGTAGAAACCAATGGTGCCAACCAATTTGAAATCAAGGCTGCAATTACCATTCCGGATTCCGTTCAGATTCGTTCCGGATATTCGGCTAATGCGGAAATCGTGTTGCAAAGGGCAAATCAAGTATTGGCAGTACCCGAAAGCACTATTGAGTTTAATGGCGACTCTACATTTGTGTACATCATGACAGATTCAGTGCCCGAACAAAAGTTCCAGCGTACGCAGGTGACTGCCGGTATGAGTGATGGAATCAAGATAGAAATCAAGAAAGGAATAACTGCACAGGATAAAATACGGGGTGCAGAGAAAAAAGACAAATAATTGAATTCAATGAAAATAATTCGTAAAACCATATCAGCCCTTCTGCTTGCCGGAATCGGAATCACTTCTATCCAAGCGCAGAACAACTCTCCGCAAGCATGGACATTGCGGCAATGTATCGACTATGCTATCGAGCATAATATAGAAATTCGTCAATCGGCCAACAGTGTTGAAGCTAATAAAGTGAGTGTAAACACTAGCAAATGGACACGTCTTCCGAATTTGAGCGGTAGCGCCAGCCAAAACTGGAGTTGGGGACGTACTGCTTCTCCGATAGATAACTCGTATAGTGACATTAACAGTGCCAATACCAGTTTCAGCTTGGGAACCAATGTACCTATATTTACCGGTTTGCAGTTATCCAACCAATATTCACTTGCCAAGTTGGATTTAAAAGCCGCTATAGAAGATTTGAATAAAGCCAAAGAAGACATTGCAATCAATGTCACTTCCGCTTATTTGCAGGTTTTATTCAACCAAGAATTAAGTAAGGTTGCTCATAATCAGGTAGATTTAAGCAAAGACCAGCTAAAGCGCATCCAAGGGCTTCACGGAGTAGGTAAAGCATCTCCTTCTGAAGTGGCCGAAGCACAAGCCCGTGTCGCACAGGACGAAATGACTGCTGTACAATCAGACAATACGTACAAGTTATCATTATTAGACCTCACCCAACTTTTGGAATTACCTACGCCTGAAGGATTCGTGCTCGAAAGTCCTAAGGAAGAACTAGAGTTCGAATCTCTCACCCCACCGGATGATATATATACACAGGCTCTTGCTTACAAACCAAGTATTAAGGCTGCAGAATACCGTTTACAAGGTAGTCTTAATAGCATTCGTATTGCTCAAAGTGCATTCTATCCACAACTCTCTTTCAGCGCCGGTTTGGGTAGCAATTATTATACGGTGAGCGGAAGATCAGAAAACAGCTTCGGCAGTCAGATAAAGAACAACCTAAATAAGTATATAGGATTCAATTTGAGCGTTCCGATCTTTAATCGTTTTTCTACACGAAACCGAGTACGCACCGCTCGTTTACAACAAATAGACTTATCTTTGAGATTGGATAACGCAAAGAAAGTACTCTACAAAGAGATTCAGCAGGCTTGGTATAATGCTCTAGCTGCTGAAAGCAAGTACAACTCCAGTGAAGTGGCAGTGAAAGCCAACGAGGAGTCTTTCCGCCTGATGAGTGAGAAATTCAATAACGGCAAAGCTACCTTTGTAGAATATAATGAAGCCAAACTTAATCTGACGAAAGCTCTTTCGGATAAGTTGCAAGCTAAATACGACTATCTGTTCCGGACTAAAATTCTGGATTTCTACAAAGGACAGATCATTGAATAAAAAGAAATATATTTGAGTTTAGTATAGTAGTTCCTTCAAACATATCCGTTGGTTCATTCGTTATTATAGAAAGAACTAACGGATATGAAGTATTTTATCATCATAGTGATCGTAGTGATTAGTAATACATTTTTAGGAGTTGCTAAACCAATGAAAAATCAAGCAGAAATCTATTTTGCAGGAGGATGCTTCTGGGGAACAGAACATTTCCTGAAACAAATTCGAGGAGTAGAAAGTACTCAAGTAGGATATGCCAACAGTAATGTTGCCAACCCGAGTTATGAACAGGTCTGTTCAGGAAAAACCAATGCTGCGGAAACAGTAAAGGTGGTTTATGATCCTAAAACGGTAGATTTAAATTTGCTGCTCGATCTGTATTTCAAGACAATTGATCCTACCAGCCTCAACCGTCAGGGTAATGACCGGGGAACACAGTATAGAACCGGAATTTATTATGTAGATAAAGAAGATCTTCCTATCATTAACCAGGCTATTAAACTATTGTCTGCACAATATAAGACTCCTATCGCTATAGAAGTAAAGCCATTGACTAATTTCTATCCGGCAGAGACTTACCATCAGGACTATCTGGATAAAAATCCGGGAGGATACTGCCATATCAATCCTGCTTTATTTGAAATGGCACGCAAAGCCAATGCACCGAAAACAAAAGTGTATCAAAAACCGGATGACTCAACCCTCCGCAAGAAACTGTCGGCGGAACAATATGCAGTAACCCAGAAGAATGCCACCGAACCGGCCTTCCACAATGAATACTGGAATGAGCATCGCCCAGGCATTTATGTTGATATTACCACCGGAGAGCCTTTGTTTGTTTCTACCGACAAGTTCGATTCGGGTTGCGGGTGGCCTAGCTTTTCCCAGCCGATTCAAAAAGATATCATCGCAGAGAAGAAAGATACTTCGCATGGCATGATACGTACGGAAGTACGCAGTAAAACCGGAGATGCACATCTGGGACATGTATTCACAGATGGTCCGAAAGAGAAAGGCGGATTACGTTATTGCATCAATAGCGCCTCCCTTCGTTTTATCCCGAAAGAGAAAATGAAAGAGGAAGGTTATGGAGAATATTTGCCGCTCGTTAAATAGGCACCGCACCGGAAAGTAATACAAATCAATATAAGCTGTTTATCAGATAAACAGAACGGTGGATTTCCTCATAGGGCAATCCACCGTTTTTAATGCAGTTAAATTAAGAGAGAGAAGGAGTTTCACAACTCCTAATTTATTTTTATCTGCTGGCAGTCAACAGAGTTGCTTCATTCGTTGCCGGAGTAGCCACGTTCATAGCCCAGTTCACACTAGATTCTTCAATCCATTTATCATTCCATTTATAGTTCATATAAGCTACCGGCATATTAGCGTCGTTCAATTCGTACACGCTCTTTTCAACAGCCGCATCGTAAGCTCTGTGAGAATCATTCCAACGTGCGTATACCAAAGTGATTTCATTAGAAGAATAAGTATAATCAATCTTGAAGTACGGCAGCCATTTGTCAGTGGAAGCATCCCATTTGAAAGCCTCTTTGGTAGCCATTCTCTTTTGATCGTCATAGGTAAAATCATATTTCATGTGGCGATAAAGAGAGCCATCTAATCTGTAAATCACCTTCGATACTACAAGATCACCTACTGTTTCTTCATTAGTAATGAAGTTATTGTTTTGTGCCTTCACTGTTGCATTAGAGATACCTGCAAATACCATAGCAACTAAAACGATCATTCTGAATAATACTGTAGTTTTCATAATTGTATATTTTTTATTTGTTCAACATTCTGTTTTTTTATTCTTCTGTTTATTAGACGGATCAAGTGTCTCAAACGGTTGCAACATTCTGAACTTTTTTCATTTTTCTTCGTTGTCCGCTTGCGACTATAGATATGCAACGAGCGTGCCAAAAAGATAACAAGCTAATAATCAGAATGATTGCAAAACAGAGTGGTGTACGAAAACGAACAGTTGTACGCTTAGAATCGAACAACCAATTAAAAAAACTGTTTATATACTACGAAACAGAATATTGTCTACCTTTGCATCCGATAAATTATCAAAATCAAACGATGAAAAAAAACAGTAAGAAACATATTCTTCTGCTGTCAGCCAGTGGGGGTCTACTCATCTGTCTCATCAGTCTTTATTTAAGTCGCAACGCTCTCTTAAGAAGCATAGTCGACAAACGTA
>OGXO01001466.1_pt1 | contig 12909 bp, 5 predicted proteins | sample 1576321 | NCBI WGS metagenome assembly OGXO01 (sample SAMEA3541568, study PRJEB24748) | human gut metagenome | biome: human gut; feature: human-associated habitat; material: faeces | place: China | collected 2012 | reverse complement strand
GCATGCAGCTGGCACCATAAGTGGTAAACGTATCCTGAAGAAGTCTGAAAAAGCAACTCTCGGACTCGATCTTACGGCTTTCAGTAACCGTTTGAATGTGACAGTAGACGGTTTTTATGAGAAACGTTCGGATATGCTTGTTTCAGGAGCCAATTCAACTTCCAATATTATCGGTATCAGTGTTGGGCAAGTGAACGAAGGCGTCTACAAATATAAAGGATTCGATGCTTCTTTTAGTTGGAATGACAAAGTCGGTGAAGTGAACTATAATATAGGAGCCACTATGTCTTATCTTGCCACAGAAGTAGTCAACACCAACCAAGCTTACCAAGAATACGACTATTTATATACAAAAGGCAACCCGGTAGGACAAAGATATGGTTTGGAAGCAATTGGCTTGTTCAATAACCAGCAAGAAATTAACAACAGCCCACAGCAAACTTTTTCGGATGTCGCTCCAGGTGACATAAAATATAAAGACCAGAATGGTGATAACCGTATTGACAGCAAAGATGTTGTCAAAATGTTCGGCTCATCCCTTCCCCGCTTTTATTTTGGATTCAACCTGAACTTGTCTTATAAACATTTCGAACTCTCCGCTGATTTTCAGGGAATGACAGGAATAACAATTTCACTGTTAGACAGCCCACTTTACAAACCACTTACAAGAAATGGAAATATTTCAAAAACATTCCTGAATGAAGAAATATGCTGGACACCGGAAAATAAGAAAAATGCAACAATGCCCCGGCTGACGACTCTGGATAATGCAAATAACTACCGCGCCAGTTCATGGTGGTACCGCGACGGTTCGTTCATTAAATTACGCAACTTATTGGTAGCCTATACATTTCCGAGATCACAAACCCACTTTGCAGACCTCAAAGTTTTTGTGCAAGGCACCAATCTATTCTCTTTAGACAATATCCACTTTGCCGATCCCGAACAACTTGGTGTTGCCTATCCGTCAACAAGGAGTTATTGGGCAGGAGTCAAACTTAATTTTTAATGCAATGTAACAAATGAATATCATGAGAACTAAATACTTTATTGCAACCGTCTTGTCTTCACTGGCTTTCGCCTCATGCAATTATCTTGACTTCGACGAAACCAGTAATTTAAAAACCAAAGAAGACATATACAAATACTTTGCTTCATCCCAAAGTATGCTGACGCATGTCTATTCATTCATGCCGCAAGGTTATCCGCTTTTTTCAACTTATGAAGACACAGGTGGGGAGACTTACTCTATGCGTGATTGTGCTAGTGATGACGGTGAATTCGGAGCCGTATCAGGCAATATCCAAAAGGTCAATAACGGCAACTGGTCGCCAATCAGTACCTATGATGACGCCTGGGAACTGTATGCAGGCATACGTGCGGCAAACAACTTCATAGAAGATATTGCCAATGTAGACTTTTCACGTTACGAACATCAGGCTAGTTATCAGAACTGGCTGAAGAAGTTGAAGTATTTTCCTTACGAAGCCAGAGTGCTGCGTGCTTATTACTTCTTCGAATTAGCCCGCCGCTATGGAGATATCGCCATGCCGCTGACTGCCTTAGATAAAGAAGGTGCCAACAGTATAGGCAAAACCGCTTTCAACGATGTGATAGACTTCATAGTCAGTGAATGTGACGAGGCAGCCAAAGAAAACAATCTACCGGAAAGCTATGCCAAAGAACCGGACGCACAAATTGGCAGAATCACTAAAGGATTTGCCATGGCAGTAAAATCGAAAGCGTTACTCTACGCAGCAAGTAAGTTGCACAACCCTTCGATGAATACTGAATTATGGAAAAAATCTGCTCAAGCAGCATTAGACATTATAAATACAGGGCTCTACTCTCTCAGCCCCCAAGAGAGTATGAACAATATCCAGTCACCGGAAGTTGTGTTGATGAGAATGAACGCAGAAAATACGCGTTTCGAGTTATACAACTTCCCGATTCGATATACAGAAGGAAAACGTTCGTCAAATCTGGACCACGGCAATTATCCCTCACAAAACCTTGTAGACGCATTCGAAACAGTCAACGGTTACAAAGTAACCTTGGAAAACACAGGTTGGTTTTCTAAAGACCCGCAATTCAACCCGCAATCACCTTATGAGAACCGGGATCCACGTTTCTATCGCACAATTCTGGCGAATGGAATGAACTTCAAAGGAAGTGCGATAGAAACTTTTAAGAACGGGAAAGATTATACCGTCGTTTCACAAGGAGGAACTCCGACAGGATACTACTTACGTAAATATATTCAGGAAACGACCAGCTTTACTCCCAACAGCACAGTATCCAACAAACATCATTGGGTGATTTACCGGTATGCAGAAACACTGCTGACTTATGCAGAATCCATGATTAATGCTTTTGGCGATGCTAACTATACAAATGAAACTTATAATAATTCTGCCCTGTGGGCTCTCAATGAAGTAAGAAAGAATGCCGGGATGCCGGTTATTCTTTCATGCGGAAAAGATGAATTCATCGAACACCTGTACAACGAGTGGCGTGTAGAGTTTGCATTTGAAGATCACCGTTTCTGGGATATCAGAAGATGGAAAATCGGAGATGCAACCCAGCGCGAACTATATGGAGTAAAAATCGAGAAACAGCCGGACGGAACCCTGAAATACTATAAGAACCTTTATGAAACCCGTATTTGGAAGGACTGTATGTATTTATATCCGATTCCTCAAAATGAACTATACAAAAACCCAAATCTAAATCCTCAAAATGAAGATTGGTAATTAATAATCAACATAATATTTAAATTAAAAGTATATGAAAAAGTTATATAACAGAATATTCTTGCAAATTACCCTGACACTGTGTACACTCAATTTTATCGCATGTCAAGAATTTAATATTGACTCTCAACCAGAAAAGCCGCTAAATATTCAAATTGACGCTTTGAATTCTTATACAGTATTAGCAACCTCCCCCAATAATGTAGTATTCAACATCAGTTCCAATACTCCTTGGACAATCACCAGTGACCAACAATGGTGCAAACCCAGTCCTTCAATGAGTGCGACCAGCTCATTGGTATCCGAGATTGTTATATCTTTTGAAGCAAATCCTGATGAAAAGTCACGTACAGCCAAGCTCACTATCCAAGCAGAAGGGATAGAAAGCACAAAAGAAATTGTAATCACCCAAGCCTCAAAAGAGAACCTAATAGTCATTCCATATGATAAATTAGTAGCTACCACAGGCGAAACAGTTACTTTCAGTATCATATCAAATAAGCCCTGGAAAATAATACCTTCCACACAATTTATTGAGAATATCGACAAACTGGAAGGAGCAGGTAAAGAGAATGGACAGAAAGAAATAATCAGTGTCACTATTCCTCAAAATCCCGGAGCCAAAAGGGAAGGAATCATTACCGTAAAAACTGACTTTGAAGAATATGCATTTACAATTCATCAAGACGGTGTTATCCTGGAACAAGAAGAGCCTTCAGAGAGCGGCACTATTGATTTTGCTTGGGATGAACTGGAAAAAACAATAAAAATCCGCGCAAATAAAGACTGGAAAGCATCAATAACTAAAGAGTATGCAGATTGGATTGAAGTGGAAAAGCTCGATGACTCGGAACTGAAAATCAAACTGAAACCCAGCAACCGATTAGCAATACGCAAAGGGAGTATTTTGCTTTCAACGAAAGATATTATTCCGGGATTTGAAGGAACGTTGCTGGATATTACTCAAGCACCTCAATTCACTTTCGGAGAAGGAAGCTATATGATAGATAAAGAGACTGGTAATATAAAGATATCAAAGGGCAATATCGTTTCTAACTATCCAATTAAGAAAGGGCACTTAACAATTGAATTCACGGAAATGAATTTAACCGGTACCTCTAATTTATTGTTCAATATGTATCCTAAAAAAGGCGAAACAAACTTTTGGTTCCAATTGCAATCACATAAGGCATGTACATTCCAATGTGGAGGTGGCTTCTCGTGGCAAGCCGTGAAGCCCACATTCACAACGGATGAAGTAAATGCAATTCGTAAGATTGAGTTCTATGTAGAAAATGATCCCAAGAATATAGGGAAATTACAATTAAGACTATTAGTTAATGATATTGAAAAGGTTCTCTTTAACAATAAGGCTAATGTTTACGAAATAGATCCGGATAATAATCCCGGACAGCTTATTCATATTGATTATACTCCCGCAACTGCAAATGACTACTATATCATCAAAAGCATTACTTATGAAACAGAAGAATAAAGTCAAACAACAAAAATATGAAAACCATGAAATCTGTTATACATAAACTATTATATACATCATTTTTAATGCTCCTGTCAACACTCTTGTTTTTACAGAGCTGTAATAATGATAATGAACCTACGAAATGGGTAGATCTACGTTATAGAGTCAATGATTCCTATTCTGTAGAAGCTCAAAATCCTACCCCAATTTCTTTCCAAGTCAGATCAAGTGATCCATGGGAAATATTCGGCAAATGTGACTGGTATACAATCACTCCCAATACAGGTAATCCGGAAGAAACTTACACAGTAACAATCACTTGTAACGAAAACAGCAATTTGGACGACCGTACAGACACTATCAACATCAAAAGCGATTACTGGATCGGCAAACAATTTGTAATTATGCAAAAAGGAACTGCCTATCTGGTTGCAGAAGAGCCACAAGTAATTCCACTAACAGGTGGTCAGACAAGTTTTGATATACAGACTAACCAAAAGTGGACAGCTGAAATAACCGAAGGAGAGAAGTGGTTATCTGTCCTAGGAGACTTATCCGGTGAGTTAAATGGAAAAATTACCATACAAGCACCCATCAACAAAGGCGAACAACGTACCGGTATCGTAACCATTTACGACCGCCATGGTAAAGTTGCCCAAGAAGTTCCGTGTAAACAGGAAGGTGTAATATTGGAACCCGAAACGCCATCCAACGGTAAGTTCTATACAATCTCAAAGGAGGCTCAACAATTCAAGATTCATATAGAATCTAATACAGAGTGGAAAGTTGCCAAGCAAAATGAAGAAGAAGATGACTGGTATACTTTTGAAGAAACTTCTTTCAACAATTCGGGAGATCTTATACTCAATGTAGACCGCCATGGCGGAACAAGTGTACGTACGGGTGTAATTGTCTTGTCAACCCAAGGAGAAGAAGGAATTGAACCTATTACGAAAACAATCCGGTTTAAACAGGCTAACCCACCAACCGCAAAGGAATTTGAATATGACAAAACATTCTCAACTTGGCTACAATATGGACCGGCAGGGCTCATGCCAGGTGAATATACTTTTTATTTCGATCCACTAAAAGATACAAATCTCTACTTCTACTTTTCTTGGGAGAAAGCAGGTGAGCCGACGCTCGAAATGCGTTTCCATATCGAAAATAGTACGACATCCTTGAGTACAACACCTTGGTGTGGGGATATAGTTAATGTCAAAGTGAAAGTAGATACTAGCAAAGAGTTCCGATTGGGTATCAATGTCAAAGAAGCTGTAGACAAAATCGATCCTACGAAATCATGGATTTATACCGAATGGGTATTGAATGGTGAAGTAATAGCAAAAGCTACTGCTGACGGAATAGCCCTTGATGGTGGCACAGACTCTTGGATAGGCTCATACGAAAGAACGGAAACGGGAGCAAGGTTCATGTATAAAACCTCTGGCGGTTCAGCAAGGATTACGAAATACGCTTATGCAGGTCCCACCGATTGGGGAGAATAAACAAATAATATAATCTGGAAGGAGTATGTTTCTTCAAACGTACTCCTCTCTCAAAACTTGCAAATTCAATCTTTAAACTATAAAATAGAATGAAAAAAAAGCTATCATTTCTGTTGAGTATAATGCTGTTAGGGGTATTCGGAGCAGCATGTACTGACAATGAGACAAGTAGTATTTCCGCACAAGAGAAATATCCATTGACTAGTTTTTCCGTAAAAATAGGCGATTCTTATTATCATGGGAAAATAAATCAATCCTCTCACAGAGTGGAAATCGGTGCAATCGAAAATGCGAATACGATCACCGATGTAGAATATACATTGATGAACGATGCAGCTACCATTTCACCTGATCCATTAACGTTTTTGGGAAGGTGGAAAGATGAACAAACCGTAACAGTCACGACTGAAAATAACCAAACAACTACTTACACGATTGCGTTGACAAAATACAGTGAGCCTGCCGAGAATATACTTTTCATAGATAACTTTGATGTAGATGGAACACCAGATCCGAAGAAATGGTCGCTCTGCAAACAATCAACGTCTGACTGGTGTGACGAGATGTCAGAGAGTTATGACCAAGTATACGTAAAAGACGGTAAACTGATAATTAAAGCGGAAAAAGTAAATGGAGTATATAAAGCTGGCGGTATTGAAACAAAGGACAAATTCTCTTTCACTTATGGCAAGGTAGAAGTGCGTGCTCGCATCACCCAATATCCGAACGGTGCTTTTCCGGCAATTTGGATGATGCCGCAAAAGTCTGCTTATGCCGGATGGCCGAAATGTGGAGAAATTGATATTATGGAACATATCAAACAAGAGCCATATATTCATCAGACAATACATACCAATTACACATATAATTTAGGAATCAAAGATCCGGTTAGTTCTCAAAAAGTACCTTGTAATCTCGAGGAATTCAATCTTTATACAGTAGAATGGACAAAAGATGCTATCACATTCTTTGTTAATGGGCAGCAGACTTTTTCCTACCCCAATTTGCGATTAACAGATGAAGCTGAAAAAATGCAATGGCCGTTTAATAAAGAATCCGCTTTCTACCTGATTCTAAATATGGGATTAGGTGGGAATAAAGAAGATTCATGGGCAGGTCCTATTGAAGACAATAATCTACCGGCTACCATGGAAGTGGATTGGGTAAAAGTAACCAAGCTACCGGATACTGTAGCCCAAAGAGCAGTCATCGGCTACTTGTATGTAGAAAATTCGAGTTACAGTACTCAATTCCCAACATTAGATTGGCAATATCTGACGCATGTCAACGTCTGTTTTGCTTTAGTAAAATCAGATGGAACATTTGATATTGCACAACAAGTAAAAGATAGACTCAACGAAATACGCGATGCGGCACACAGAAATAATGTAAAAGTACTTATCGCTATGAGAGAAAAGGCTAAAGGGGAAATAACTAAGGCCATGGCAAATCCAGTGACAAAGCAACAACTGATTAAAACAATTGTAGAATACACCCGCAACAATAATTTGGATGGTTTCGATTTCGATTATGAGGAGCATGATAATACGACGGACAACGACAATTTCAAGTCGCTAATAAGCTTTGTAAAAGCCCTGCATGCTGCCAAAGACCCAGATATGTTAATGACCTGTGCAGCCTATGGACGCTGGTTATACTACGGAACAGAATGGGCAGATTATTTCGATTATATCAACATCATGAGTTATGACCAGAATAAAGCTAGTTCATCCGAAACACCCGTACAACATGCGTCACTGGAAAACTTTCAAAAAGACCTTGCAGATTGGGAAAACAGATGGAAAGCGCCAAAGAATAAAATTATCGGTGGAATTCCGTTCTATGGGTACACCTGGAATCCGGTATTTATAAAAGAAGGAAGGAAGGACATCAGTTACAATGAGATTCTTAGTTTCTTTGGAGATGAAGCTGCTGAAACTGACGTAATCGGCCAGACCTATTACAATGGTATGGAAATGATACGCAAGAAATGCGAATATATAAAAAACAACAACTATGGTGGAGTCATGATCTGGCAATTATTACAAGACGCCGGTCCTGATAAAAAAGACTTGAGATTACTGAAAGCCATAGGTAAGAATATTAATTAACAATAAAACTAATCTACATATTTTATAAACTCCCGATAAAGCGCCCATTTAAGTAAAAAGACCGTTTTCAATTTTCTACTAGAGGAATGAAGAGCAGAGCAGACTTTTTCTCTGTATTTCATTCCTCTAGTCATTATTTCATGAATATCCCTATTCATCCCGTTTCCTATAACATGAAGGAGGTTCCCCGATTATTGACTTGAATACTCTACTGAAATAACGCAAAGAAGAAAAACCGACCACTTCTGATATTTCAGTAATATTCATCAATGTAGTATTCATCAATACTATCGATTTATCAATACGCTGCTTATTTACATAATCGATGACACCCATTCCGGTAATATTTTTCACCTTATTAAAGAGAAGAGAACGACTGATATACATATTAGCTGCCAGAAAAGTAACGTCCAAATCAGGATTGCTCATATTATCCGAAATTAAGGTATCCAGTTTTAAAAGGAAAGTTTCATCCGCATTACTAAAACTGACCTCTTTATAAGTGAGCTGATTACCTTCTTTATATCTTGACCGTATCTGGTCTCGTAATTTCAGTTGATTATGACACAATGCTAACAAGCCATCCACCTCAAAAGGTTTAGGTAGAAAAGCATCCGCTCCGGTCTTATACCCTGTATACATATTTTGAGAGTTATGGTAAGCTGTCAACAAAATAAAAGGAATATGGCTAATCTCCAAATCCATTTTGACTTGACGGCAAAGTTCAAAACCATTCATCTGGGGCATCATCACATCACTGATAATAATATCTGGAAGATGCTGTTTTATTTGCTCTAACCCCTCCTTACCATCTTTAGCGACATACACCTTTGCAAAATAATGTCCCAGTGCCTCTTTTAAGAAATTCCGCAAATCAGTAGTATCCTCAATTACGGCCATTGAGAATTTCTCCAAATATGTATAATCAATACTATCTGGCCTCTGTCCTTCATTCTCAATTGTCCTTTGGACAGACATTGGTTCAGAGTTCTCATTAATTATTGCCGAAATTGGAAGTTCGTAATAAAAAACAGCACCTTTATCAGAACCATTCAGTGCACCGATTTTCCCTTTATGAAGAGTTATCAAACTTTTTGCATAAGAAAGCCCGATGCCACTTCCACCTTTTTCATGAGAACCCTGATAAAAATTGGAAAATAAAGATTCCGTATCAACCAAACTTAACCCCATCCCTTCATCTTTAACAGACACTCTTACCCGATCCCCTTCAAAAAGGCGGGTACTGATAATAGCAGTTGTACCTGGCTCACTAAACTTCAATGCATTCATTAAGAAATTTGAAAGGACAAATTCACATTTATATTTATCAAAAGGAACTTCTTTTATCCGTTCATCCAATTGATATTGCAATTTTACCCCTTTCACTTCAAATTCACAGGCAAATTTCACACCTACAGAACATACCCATTCATTTAGAGAATGCGGCAAAATATGTAAGAATTCTCTTCCTTCCTCCAATTTTCTAACATCTAATACCATATCAATGATATTCTTCATTTGGTAAGCTTGTTTATAAATTGGGAGTAACAACTTATCCACCTCTATCTTATCCGATTTCTGATCAATAACCCGTTTTAACGGAGCACAGATCAAAGTTAGCGGAGTACGAAGTTCATGACTTATATTTGTCAGAAAATTTATTTTATTTTCATACATCCGATTTTTCATTTGTATGATTTCTTCTTTCTGCATTAATTTCTTTTTGCGAAGGAAATAATATACAACACCGTACATCAGAAGTATAAACAATGTAAATATGCTTATATAAAACCAATAAGTTCTCCACCAAGGCGGAATAACGCTGACATGAAGTATATTTTGCTTAGGGCTCCATTTTCCATCCCGAGTATAATAAGAAGCTGTTATGGTATATTTACCTATCGGCAGATGATTCAAGACCAAAGTATTAGAATGAGAACGTTCCAACTCCTGATTTAATTCTTCTATACGAAAACGGAATATATTCTTACGAAAAATATCCTTCTCATTTAATAAAACTTTTAATTGCAAAGAAGAAAAGTTCCAAGGAATCTCAACCGTTCCAGCTATTGCCGAACTTTCATTCGCTAGTGAAACAGACAGGCCATCTAACAAAATATCTAATAATTCGATTTTCTGTATTACACCGATATTAAAACAAACGTCAGAGTTTACACAAGTAATCCCACAAACACCTCCAAGTAAAATATCACCATTCTTAGCAAGAAGAATCGCATGAGGCATATATTCATTAGGTAAAACACCATCTCCCTCATCTAAAGCTATAAAGCCCTGCCCCTTTGAAGAATAAACATATAAATGTTGCCTCGTCCCAATCCACAGTCTATTCTGTTTATCAACTATTATAGAAGTTGCTTCTTGAAAAAGCTCCGTTTTCACCATCTTTTGTTCTCCACTCTGCGGATTGTAATAGAACAGACCATTTACAGATGCAAGCCAAAAGACACCATCCAAATCTATACAAGCATCATTCAAAACAGACTCACTCCAATAAATTGTCTTAAAAATCTTAGTAAATGAATCATATTCACAAATACTTTTCAAATCAAGAAAGTATATTTTCGTCCCTATCATGCTGATAATCTGCGGAGAATGCGACTTATACTCTTTTCCTCTAGTTGCTATTATCTCAAAATTTTGTGTTATAACATCAAAAAGAATAATATACTGTGTAGTACTAAAAAGAATCTTATTCTTACCGACATTACAAAGACAAGCAGAGTATCCATTTTTACAAGCATTATCATTTATTTCTTTATTAATAAGCACAAATGGACGAATCTTTTCTGTATACTTATTAAAAATAAAAAAGCCTTTATTAAAAGAGAAAAACAATAGTTCATTAGGAGAATACTCTGCTATAGAAACGATTTTTTCATGTTTAGTAGTAGTATAATGTTTAAAAGTCCCGGTTTTCTGATTGAAACGATTAATACCTCCACCGTCCGTACCGACCCAAACCATTCCATCATGATCTTGAAAAATCCCATTTATAGACTGGTTACTAGGTCCATATATATTCCCCCAAGGCACATTCTGATATGAACGGGCATATACGCTTTTTATACCAATTAACCCTCCTCGTATACTACCTGCCCACATATTATTACCAGTATCTAAATAAAGGTGATAAATACTATTAGTAGGAAAAGAATAGATGTCATCACTTATTTGGCAAATATTAGTAAATGAATAGTTATCCAAAGAAATAATATTAATTCCTCCACCATCTGTCGCTACCCACAAAGAATTGTCCTTTTCGGCAATATCATGAATAACATCATAAGTCAAAGGGGAATTATGCATGGTAAAATGCTTTAAAAGAGTATCGTTTCGATAACAATATAGTCCGTCGCCATAAATACCCACCCATAAGCACTTATGAGAATCAAGAAAAATGCTGCTATAATTTTTCCCCGAAAAAGAATCAACCTTTCTCACTTTATTGGTTTTCAGATTGAAAGAAAAGATACCACTCCGCTGGGTATTTAATAAAACAGATTCATCGTCATAACGTATCATCTCCCATACTGGAGCATAAAATGAAAGAGAATCATTAGCGGTATCATATAAAACGTCTAATTGTCTTGTTGTATAAACATATTTATAGATACGACCCGAACCGGCAAACAGGATTCCTCCCTCAACCATCAGATAGGAGGTTGCAAAAACAGGTTTACCATGATATAATAATGTTTCAAAATTATCGTTTTCTCTATTATAGAGGCAAATACCAATCGGATTAATTGTAGCCACCCATAAATTATATAGTGAATCCTCCGCAATAAAATTGATACTATTGGACAAAAGAGTTTTATCATCCTCCTGATAATGAAAATACTGCTTAAAACGCTCCCGATCATAACGATTGAGTCCGAATTCCGTCCCCACCCACAAATATCCCTTATGATCATTCAAGGCACATCGTACTTTCGATTGAGAAAGCCCTTCTTTGATGCCCAGTATTTTATAGTAATAAAAATTGGGTTGGGAACAAAGGTGCTGTGTACTTCCAATGTACAATATAACAAAAAAATATACTTTAAACAGAATCTTACTCATTTGGTTAACATCGTAACATTTTTCGGTCGTAAATATAGGAAATTCCTTTCAATAAAAGCCGTTTTCTTTCAATATCTATTGTCCTGTTGAGGCATTTAACCAAGAATCCCGTTACAAACCAACGATATTCTTAATAACTAAAATACCTTTTTTCTAAAAAAATATTAGATTCTCCTTATAATATAAGGTAGGGAGAATCTTTTTTTTTACTTTTGTCCCCGAATATTGTGGTACAAGCCATTATAAAAGAAAGAATTATGCAGAAAAACCTTGTCATTGTCGAGTCTCCGGCAAAAGCAAAAACGATTGAAAAGTTTCTGGGGAAAGATTTCAAAGTCCTTTCTAGTTACGGACACATACGCGATCTGAAGAAAAAAGATTTCAGTATCGACGTAAATAATGATTTTGAACCCAGCTACGAAATCCCGGCAGACAAAAAGGCGCTGGTTAGCACACTAAAGACAGAAGCTAAAGAGGCAGAAACCGTATGGCTCGCATCCGATGAGGACCGCGAGGGAGAAGCTATTGCCTGGCATCTGTATGAAGTATTAAAACTAAAACCGGAAAACACAAAGCGAATCGTATTTCACGAAATTACCAAAGGTGCTATTTTAAAAGCAATCGAGCAACCACGCAATATCGACCTCAACCTCGTAAATGCACAGCAGGCACGACGAATCCTGGATAGAATTGTAGGTTTTGAATTGTCTCCTGTACTTTGGAGAAAAGTTAAACCATCTCTGTCGGCAGGACGCGTACAGTCGGTAGCTGTCCGCCTGATTGTAGAACGTGAACGCGAAATTCATGCGTTCAAATCAGAAGCCGCTTACCGGGTTATTGCCATATTCCTGGTTCCCGATACAGACGGCAAGCTGGTAGAAATGAAAGCGGAACTGTCACGCCGTATCAAGACGAAAGAAGAAGCAAAAGCATTCCTTGACGCATGTAAGGGAGCGACTTTTACGATTGAAGAT
>OGXO01001452.1_pt1 | contig 12972 bp, 13 predicted proteins | sample 1576321 | NCBI WGS metagenome assembly OGXO01 (sample SAMEA3541568, study PRJEB24748) | human gut metagenome | biome: human gut; feature: human-associated habitat; material: faeces | place: China | collected 2012 | reverse complement strand
GGACGTGGACCTTGAAGGACTCGTCGTCCTCGCCGATGACGATGCTGTCGCCGATGGTGTCAAGATAGGCGCGCAGCGGGGAAAGGTCGATGTCCTCGTGCGCCTTGCGCATGATATACACCGTGTCGAAGGCAAATGTGATCTCGCCGGTGTCGAACTCGGTGAAATCGGCCTGCTCGCGGACCTCCTGCGGCTGGCTATCGGCCTCGGGCGCTTCAATTTCCACGCCGCGGTGGACGGAAAGCATGGCCTCGAGCACATACAGCCAGCCCTTGCCGCCTGCGTCCACGACGCCCGCCTTCTGCAGGACGGGATTCTGGTTCACGGTCTGCGCCAGCGCTTCCGCGGCGGAGCGGACCGTCGCCTCGAGAACGGCCTCGCAGTCCGCGCCGCTGTCGGCCGTTTCCATGGCCGTGTCGGCGGAGACGCGGGCCACGGTCAGGATCGTGCCCTCCGTGGGCTTCATCACGGCCTTATAGGCCGCTTCGACGCCGCCGCGCAGGGCCATCGCCAGCTGCTCGCCCGTGCAGGCCTCCACGCCCTTCAGGGCCTTGGAGAAGCCGCGGAACAGCAGCGAGAGGATGACGCCGGAATTGCCGCGCGCGCCGCGCAGCATGGCCGAAGCCGTGATATCGGCGGCCTTTGTCAGCGTGACGCTGCCCGCCTTGCGCAGATCGGCTGCCGCTGCGTTCAGCGTCATGCTCATGTTCGTGCCGGTGTCGCCGTCGGGGACGGGGAAGACGTTCAGCTCGTTGATCTGCTGCTTGTGGATCTCGATGGAGGCAGCGGCGCTGAGGATCATTTTCTGAAAGGCCGCTCCGTCAATGGTTTGCCTCACTGTAAGTTACACCTCCGTATTGCCGTTAATCGGTCATCATGGAGTCCACCAGGATGTTGACCTCGCGGATCTCGGTTTCGGTCTGCTGGGAGACGACATAGCGGACCTCGTTCAGGATCGAGCTGCCCAGCGCGGGGATGTTCACGCCCTGATCGACGATGATGTGCAGATCGACCGAAATGGTGCCGTCTTCGTTCGTGCGCACGAGCACGCCCTTGGCGAGCGACTCGCGGCGGAGCAGATGGACGAGGCCGTCCTTCATGCTGCGGATGGCCATGCCCTTGACGCCGAAGCAGTTCGTTGCGGCGCTTCCGGCAATATAGGTATAAACGTTGTTGCTGACGGCGATCTCGCCGAGCTCGTTTTGCCTGCGGATCATGCGGAAAACCTCCTTATTGATAAGAAAAATGGGGTGCGGCGGGGTCTGCAAGCGGATGAGAATCGTTTGCCAAAAATCCAACCGCAAATACTGCACATTCACATGGAATCTGCGTTCCGTCTTCCAGCACAATCCCCTCTTCTGTAAATTTACATACTTTGCTGTTTGGCAAAAGTTTTACCTGTAACTGCTGCATTTTCATCATAACAGCTATCTTACGCAGGCTTCCCAGATCACTTCCGATACTGTCTTTCATCTCCAGAACAGTGACTTCACATCCGTCTGTCGCAAGCGTGTCTGCTGTTTCCAGACCAACCAGACCGCCTCCGATCACCGCTACCTTTCCTTTCGGACAGACTTCATGCCGAAGCACCTCCGGTGCAGATACATGCCAAAGCTTATCCATTCCCTCCAGATTGATGGTAATCGGAGAAGATCCGATTGCCAGGATCACTGCATCGACATCTGCCTGTTCCAGCATCTGCGCATCAACTTTTGTATTTTTATGAACCGTCACCAGTTTTTCTACCTGCGCTGCCATCTCCATCGCTGCAGATTTCATCTCAGCTTTTCCAGGCGCCTCTCCTGCAAGAAGGAATTCTCCTCCCAACTGATTTGTCGCTTCAAACAGTGTTACTTCATGTCCTCTTTCATGGAGAATCTTTGCAGCTTCCATCCCGGCCACTCCGCCTCCGATCACCCATACTTTTTTCGATGCTTCTGCTTTATTCAGATCATACTCTGCCTCGTGACCGATCATCGGATTTCTCATGCAGGTAATATGCGGACGGTTGGCCACATCACAGAATCCGTCATAGCAGCCCTGATTACAGCCCACACAGTGTACGATCTCATCCACTTTTCCCGCTCTGGCTTTGTTTGCAAATTCCGGATCCGCAAGCTGGGCTCTTCCTAGTACTACCATATCCACTTTATCCTGAGACAAAATCTCTTCTGCCAGTTCTGCTGTGTTGATCCTTCCAACACCAACTGTCAGCATGCCTGTCTCTTTGCGGATTCTGGCCGCATTTTCAATGTTAAATCCATTTGGCACATCGATTGGCGGCACCTCATACATGGATGCTGCCGTAATGATATTTCCTCTGGATACATCCAGCACATCGACTCCATGCTCCTTTGCACTCTTACAGAATCGGATCACTTCCTCGATCGTCAGTCCGTTCTCCAACATATCATCCTGCGCATCGATCCGGATGAACAAAGGCATTCCTTCCGGCATATTTCTGCGCAGTTCATCGATCACTTCCAACGGAAATCTGCAGCGGTTCTCAAAGCTGCCGCCATATTCGTCCTCTCTGTGATTGAATCCTGCACTTAAGAAAGAATGCGGCAGATAATTATGCGCCAGATGAAATTCCAGACAGTCATATCCGGCCTCCACAGCTCTGGCTGCCGCCTTTCCATAACATGCAATGACTTCCTGGATCTGTTCCTTTGTAATCGCTTTGATCGTATATGGTCCAAAATTCATATCTGAAACAACCAAAACCTGTGCTTTTGGATCCATGGAAACCGCGATAGATCCCTGCCAGAGCTGAATTCCCGCTTTTCCTCCATTCTCATGGATCGCATCTGTCAGTTTCTTATGTCCCTCAATCAGATGATCCTCACTGATGGATACAAAATGTGCCGGTGCACTCGGCATATGTACGGCTGCCACCTCCACGATATTCAATGCGCATCCGCCCTTTGCTCTGGCTGCGTGATACGCAATCAGCTTATCTGTCACAGCTCCGTTTTCCTCCGCCATTCTGGTCCCCATTGCCGGCAGGATAATCCTGTTTTTCAGCTCCATATCCCGAATCCGGATCGGAGCAAATACATGTTCAAACATTGCATGCTACCTCCCTGTTATTTTATTTTTATTATAGGGCAGTCCAGCAAAAATAGATATGCAGATTTCTAAATATGATTATCAATTATTTACATTGATGAAACCTGCGGTATTCACTTGGTGTCTGATTCATGTACTTAGAAAAGCTTCGCTGAAAAGAGGAAATACTTCCAAAACCAACATCACTGCTGATCTGTGTAACTGTTCGGTCTGTAGCACTCAAGTAACTGCAGGCAATCCGGATCCTGATTTCTTCCAGAAGTTCTTGTATGCTTCGCCCAAACGTCTCTCTCGCTCTTCTTTCAATCAGAGATTCCTTCTTTTTCATCTCTGTCTCCATTTCTTTCATTTGAAATGGTTTTTGAAAATGCAGGAAAAGATATTCTAAAATCTGCAGTGATTCCTCCCCGGACTGCATTTGTGCTCCACATCCGATATTTTTCGTCTGATATTCTCTCACACTGACTTTCCTGTATCGTTTAAACACTCTGTAAAAATCTTCCACATTCGTAAATCCCAGATAATCACTGATATACTGAATGTTCAGCTCCGGAAAATGCAGCAGAGCGCAGGCATTCAATACCTTTCCCATTTTCTGGAGCTGAAAAACTGTATATCCGCACCGGTTTACGATTTTCCGGTTCAGCGTCACTGCAGGCATACCCACGGTTTCTGCGTACTCTTCCAAAGAGACGGTCTTACTCGTATCCAGAAGTACTCTCTGGATGATATTCCACACCTCATCCTTTTGTATCCCCTCTTTTTTCTTCCGTTCCATCGCATACCGACAGTATAATACATAGAGCTGCATCGCAAGATAAATACTCATATTCTGCACCGAAAATCGCTGTTCTTTTTCTTCCGCCAACAGATCTTCCAAAACACGTTCTACTCTCTTTTGCTCCTCTTTATCCAGAAAAAGAAGAGACTGCACTCCGTATACCAGCATCTCATTTTCTCTTGCCTTGCGCTGTTCAAAACACAAAGACATAAACAGGCCAATATGAAAAGAAACCTTTACACAATGCAAAGGTTTTCTGATATTTTCAATCCGATAAAAAAGATGCATATACAGGCAGAAAAAACTACCTTCCTGAATCTGAAATTTCTCTCCGTTGATCCAGAGTTCTGCATCTCCACTGATTACATAATAAATTTCGGTCTGCTCATGAAACCGCTGCTCGACCGGCTTTTTAATCTCCATCTCTGTAATATGGACCTGTTTTTCTTTTAAATTATAGTAATCAATTCCGGTAAACCAGTCTTTCTGATACCACATCCTACTTCTCCTTCTGCAGCGGCTGCTTTTCCATCCTGTAGTTTTTCAGGAGTACACCTTTTCTGACAACCCCTTGTTCCTGAATGACCATATATCCTCTGGATTCAAAAAACGGTCTTGCCGTGATTGAAGCATGCGTTTCAACCACATTCTGATCTGCATAATGCTCCAGCTCGTCACAGATTGCAGAAGCGATTCCCTGATGCTGATACGCTTTGTGAACATACAGCCGGTCCAGATAGCCGGTGTCACTGATATCCCCAAATCCTATGATTCCATTTTCCTCTTCTGCGATCACCGTGTAATGCTCTAAAAAGGACTGATTCCATTTTTCCAGATCCACATTGCCATCTGCCCATGCATCCACCTGCTCTTTTGTATAATCCTTTGTATTGACCGAATGAACAGTCTCATAAAACAACTCTGTAAGCGCCTTGCAATCTGCCGGTTTATAAACTCTTAAGATCAATTTAGTTTCCTCTTTTCTTTTTTCATTTTCAATTCTCATACTTTTTTACTCTGCCAGCGATAAATGCCTCCCAGAAGTCCATATTCCAAAATTATCATCAGATAAATTCCGGAAAGCTGCAGCAGCTCTGCCTCTGCAAACGCACCAACACCAAAGATCACAGATGCCGCAGCCGTAATCCAAAAGACCTGCCCTTCTTTTCCGATTCCCTGAAGATACAGCAGCCTGATCCGATATGGAATTTTGACCAGCACCAAAAGCACGATCATCCAAAGATAATCTCCCGCCCTGGCAATGATCATCTCGTCTGATAAAATCCAGTGAAACACTTCTTTTTGAAAGATTCCGCACAGCATCCCCACTGACAGAACAATCATGCCTGATAATTGTATCCCCGCTTTTTCATAACTTCTGACTGCCGCTTTCTTTCCTGCCGCATGATTTTGCAAGGCATAGGTCTACGTTGCTGCCGCATACGCATACACAGGAAGCTCCAGCATCCCACAGACGAGATCCAGCAGCTTATAAACAGCCACATCTTCTGCTCCTAATCTTGCCACCGCTGCCAGAACCATAAATACAAAGATTGTACTTTCCAGCAATTCCTGTCCCAGTAAAGACGGATAGATTTTCCATATCCTGTATATCAATCCCCGGATCTCTTCTGCCCTGATCGTTTTTCTCCTTTGCCGTTCTTTCCAGTAAGTAATCTGATAAACCAATAGTCCGCAACCAAGACCAAGAATACTTCCCCAGGCGGCTCCTGCTGTTCCAAGACGAGGAAAGCCAGCTGCTCCGTATACAAGCACAAAATCGAAAAACAGATTTACTGTTGTAGAAACAACAGTCACCCAAAGGGTAATCTTTGTATTCTGCCTGTTTTTAAAGTATACACTATATTGAAAAATCAACATATTCTGCAGTACGGTAAATGATGCCGGATAAAAGTACCCAAGAAGCTCCTGTAATTCTTTTCCCTGTTGTCTATATACCGCATAAAAAAATGGCTTTCCAAACAGGATACTTACAAGTACAACTGTCAGACCGATCAAAATAACAAGAATTTTACTTCCTGCAAATGCATTCTCAAATCCTCGCTCATCCTGCTTTCCTATCTTCTCTGCCGCAATAATGTGAAACGCCGAAGAAAGCATCCCCAGGGCTCCTGTCACTCCATACACAACAGAAACTGCAATTCCAACTACTGCAAACCCCCGCACAGAATAATGTCCTACAATCGCCTGATCCAGAATCTCAAACAGACTGGTCAATAAATAATGCAGCAAAATCGGATATGCCATCCGATTGAGTTCCTGAAATTCTTTTCTATTTTTCATTTTCCTTCTCCTTTTGCTAAATCTACAATTTTAAAAGGAGAATATGTCTGTATCGCCTATTCTCCCAATAGGCCTATCACATGCGCATATGCCATAAAAACCCTCTTTTCTATATTAAATTCTTGTATTCCTTTTGATTTATGTTTCCACAGAGCTGGTTTCCCGCATTCTTTTTTCAGACGGTAAACCGTGCTGGTATTAACCGAAAAGCGTTCTGCGATTTTCTTTGCATTGTGTGTCTTGTTCCAAGCTTCGACAAGTAATTTACGTACTTCATTGTTATAATAATCTTAACTTTATCACAATCCCTTTGTCAAGTATGTGCCGTATTATTGGGGCTTGCTGATTTCAGCACAGAATTACAAAATATCCTTGATGAACCGTTTAATCCTGATCTCCCGAATGCTGTTTGATGTTCAGATATCTGAAGCAGGAAAAAGAGCCTGAACGAAAAAAGTACAACGTGGAGAACACTATCGTTTTTTGAAACAACGGATGTTATAATAATTTCAGTTGTACCGTTTTATACTTTCGAAAATATTATGGAGGACTAAGAATATGATAAGAATGATGAAAGAAACTGATATAGATAATGTTTGCGAAATTATTAATGAGAACTGGAAAAAAGTATATAAAGGATATGTAAATTCAGAATTATTAAGTCCTGCTGGCTGTGCGGATAGAATATGTGAATTGAAAAACGATTTTTTTCGGGACGATTAAAAGAATACGTGTGGGAAGAAAACGGAAACGTAGTAGCTATGCTATCGTTTGGAAATACCGCAGATCATGATAAAGCTGGAGCTTTTGAAATATGGAGAATTTATATTACATCAGATTTTCAAGGGAAAGGAATTGGACACAACTTAATTGCGTTTGCAGAACAAGCAGCGAAAGAAGAAGGATATACAGAAGTTGTAATATGGGCATTTAAGAATAATCTTAATGCTATCTCTTTTTACCGAAAGCATGGTTATATTTTGGAAAAAGAGGAATATTTAGGGAAACCGTATTTAACTATGGGTGTTCGTTTAAATAAAAAAATTTGAGTATGAATTTTCCATATAGAAACTGGAGCGCAGACAGCATTACTAACTATTCGCGCCCCAGTTTCTGTGGGTACGGGGCATATAATCCATTCGCTATTTATGCTAAATGCCCCAATCCTGACTAATCATTTGCAGCTTCACCATATGAGGATAAATTCTGCCTGTATTCATCAGATCCTCCGGCTTCCCCTGTTCTGCAACCGTACCGTCTGAAAGTACAATCACTTTATCCGCACCACTTACGGTACGCATACGGTGAGCGATAACAAGTACCGTCTTATCCTTTATCAGCCTTGACAAAGCAGCCTGTATCAACGTTTCATTCTCCACATCAAGGCTTGCCGTTGCCTCATCCAGTAAAATGATTGGGGAATTTTTGAGGAAAGCGCGGGCGATTGAAATACGCTGACGTTCACCGCCGGACAGTTCGCAACCATTTTCTCCAATCATACTGTTATAACCGTCCGGGAGCTTTGCCGCAAATTCCTCACAATTTGCCAGTCTTGCTGCCGCAATGACTTCTTCATCAGTTGCATCTTTTCTTCCTATCCTGATATTCTCCATGATTGTATTGTTAAACAGCGTCACATCCTGAAATACGATAGAGTACAACGACAGTAATGTTTCCGGCTCTATTTTTGATATGTCCATACCTCCGACAGTAATTTTGCCTTTGTTAATATCCCAAAACCGCGCAGCAAGGCGTGACACCGTAGTTTTGCCTCCGCCGGACGGTCCGACTAAGGCAGTAACTTCTCCCTGTTTTGCTGTAAAGGACACGTCTTCCAATACGTTTTCCCCTGCGTTGTAGGCAAATTCTACATGGTCGAACACAATATCATAGCCTTTGTTTGTTACCCTGTCTGTGCCCGTCTGGACAGGCTGGTCAAGTATTTCATTCATGCGGTTTATGTTCGTTCTGGTAGAGATTACCGCTGCAAGATTTTGTAATGCACCCTCAAGCGGAGCATACAACCTGGAAGCCACAAGTAAAAACAGAAAGAACAGCGGAACATCAATTTCCCCTCGAATGAGCAGCACAGAACCCACAAGCGCAACCGTAGCAATCCCAAACTTTAATATCAGTGTTGAGGAAACAACAAACAGGGCAGTCCCAAGCTCAGTGATAATATGCCGTTTTTCCACATCGTCAATTTTTTTGCCAAGCTCGCTCAGATAGCTTTCTTCTGCATTATTTGCCTTTAAGTCCTGCAAACTTTCGATACACTCCTGCACACCGCTTTCAAGAGCAACATTTGCTGCTACGGATTTGCGGTTGAAATATTCCTGTATTCGGGCTGAAAAAAATGTAATTATAAATGCAATCGGCAAAACCCAAACAGCCGCAAAAGCCATGCGCCAATCATAAACAAAAAGACTGATTGAAATCAGTGTTGTTGAAATCAGAGACCCTGCCAAAGCGGAGACATAATGAGAGAACGCTGTTTCTAGCGTGGCACAATCTCCCATAATGGAATTTGTTAAATCAGCAAGGTCTTTTTTACCAAAAAAGGATAACGGAATTTTGCGGATCTGTTCTGCTAAAGATATACGCCTTACCCCACTTTCCACATAAGTAGCTAAATAAGTGGCATTATATTGAAACCAGGTCGCGATAAATATAAGGCATAAGCAAACCAACGCACCAACGGCATAGAAAGCGACATGTTTTTTGCTTACTCCTCCGTTCATCATATCAATAACCAGAAAATACAGAAGCCCGACAGGAATCATAAAAGATATATCCTGTGCAACGCAAGCAATACAGCCTTTTATCAAATCGACAGCCCCTTGCTCTGATAACGCAAACCGTCTTTGCAATATCTTAATCATGTTCTTACCTCCTAGCAATTTTCCATTCTGCTGCTTCGGAATAATTTTTCCACATACGCGCAAATATTCCGTTTTTCTCGATTAGTCTGCTGTGTGTACCACTTTCAACAATCTCACCGTTTTGCAGCACATAAATACAATCTGCATCTTTGATTGACGACAGCCTGTGTGCAATCATAATAACCGTTTTTCCCTTTGACAGAGCAGATAAAGCCTGTTGTACACGCACTTCATTGTCGGGGTCGGCAAATGCTGTCGCTTCATCAAGAATCAGTATCGGCGCATTTTTCAAAATCGCACGGGCTATGGCTATTCTCTGCTGTTCGCCGCCGGACAGGTACACGCCTTTTGTGCCTATCATCGTATCCATTCCATTTGGTAATTTTTCGATAATATCCAGGCACTGTGCAGTTTCCAGAGCATGGGCGATTTCTTCGCGTGTGGCGCTCGGCTTTGCCATACGCACATTCTCCAATACAGACGCTTTGATAAGCCGGCTATTTTGAAATACAAAAGATACCTTATTCATCAATGTTTCTTTTGGAATGTCGCGTATATCGATATTCCCGATCAATATACGCCCTTTCTGTGGATCAAAAAATCTTGTAACAATATTTGCAAGGGTCGTCTTGCCGCCTCCGGACGAGCCTACTAATGCGATTGTCCGTCCCGGTTTGATTGACATAGAAACATCATTGAGTGCGTTTTTCTCACCGTCATAGCTATAGATAACGTGTTCTAATGTAATTGAATGATCAGATGGTACGTTATTTACTTTACTTTCAGACAACGGCTTTTCATTCAGCACTTCCTCAATCCTGTTCATTGCGTCTCCTACAATCATTGCGTCCTCACTCATAAACATAATTTTTGTGAGTGTTGTACCGATAACAGGCGTAATCACAATATAAAAGATAAGATTTAGCAGCAATTCATTTGTTACGCCGTCCCTTGTAAAGAGAATACCTCCCGCAATCAGAAACGCGAATACACCGTTGATTGCTGTTGTATAAAACATCATCGGTAACCTTAATGCTTTCGTGTATGCAATTACCCATGTTTCGTAATTGTCAATCGCTGCTTTGAATCGTTTGAAAGAAAAGATTGTCTGTCCGAAAGTCTTTACTACGGGTACGCCCCTTACATACTCAACCGCTTCATTTGACATATCGGAAAGCGCATTTTGATATTGCTCCATTCTCTCTTCCATGTCTTTCCCTGTCATTTTCATCATAATCAAAAAACCAAGAACAACAGGAACAAGGCTTAAAATCCCTAACCGCCAATCAAACGCAAGTAATAAAAAGAGCAGTCCTACGGGCGTGGCAATTGCTCCCGCTTTGTCAGGCAGCCTGTGTGCAAGATAGTTTTCTGTAGCGGCACTGGAACTGTTTACAATTCGCCTGAGCTTTCCGCTTCCATATTTTTCCGTTACTCCAATCGGCAATGCTGTAATATGTCGCATAAGCTCTTTTCGGATATTGGCGGCAACCCGAAACGCGCTTATATGCGAACACATCAAAGCGGCTATATAAACAACAATAGAAATAACCGCAAATAATACGGCAGACCAGCCGTAACTTGTGACCTTTTCAGCCCGTGAGAAGTCTGGAGAAACTTCCAGTATGTCGTGAATGATACGCCATATATACCAAAAAGGTACAAGAGCCAACAATGCACTCATTACAGACAGTATCCAGGAAAGATAGGTCAATATCCTATATCCTCCGGCATATCCCATCAGGCTTGACAGATTTGACTGTTTTTTCATTGAAAAACCTCCTTAAAAATTTTTTAACTTATTGAACCTGCTCAATAAGGTTATGATAATGAAGACAAAATAGCTGCCCTCAAATATCCTTGTTTGATTATCTACTTTCTTATTTTCGTTAGTTAAAACTAACCCGTGTATCAAATATAATGGAAAGTTCACACTTTCCATTATCAAGAATGATAGGGCAGATTGTCCTAATAAATATGTCTGCTTTCACTGCCCCATAATTTTCATCCACCCGGCGGTATAAAAAGCTCTCATTTCTCTCAGATAATGTTTCGCTTCTTCAAGTGGCATTTCATGTATAATCAATTCAAAAAAGGTGTTAAACATTCCTGTGATCAAAATATGCTCTAATCGTTCATCTATAGGTGGCGCAGGTCTGCCTAACTTTTCAAGAACTGCTAAATAATCATGCGTACCTTTTGTCTCTATTTCTACCATTTCATCAATCAATTTTGAAAAACGTGTTCCTTCCGAGCAGCAAAGTATGAGTTTAAATTCATTCAAATGATCATAGGCGTACATGAGCATTTCATACATACATTCGCCGGAAGTAGAGGTAAGGTTATCAGGCTGTTCCTCTGGCGGGATTTCTGCAAATTCTTTCTGTGCCTTGCAAAAGCAGTTCAATAAAAAGTTGTAATGTTCGCTTACCAGTGATTCAAATAAATCTTCCTTGCTGTCATAGTAGCCATAGAATGCACCTGTTGTCACACCGGCTATTTTGACAATGTTCCTCAAGGACGCAGACTTGAATCCTTTTTTTAGAAATTCCTGCATCGCAGCTGAACGAATTAGGTGCAATGTTGTTTGTTCTTCTTCACTCATTATTTCACCTCCTTCATCGTTATAACATTGTTATATATCACTGTTATATAATATACCAGCTCAGGAAATTTGTCAATATTTCTTGTCCTTTTATCTGCTGTTTGTTATAATGAAAGACCGCCTGAAACTGGAAGGTGCCGTTGTGGGATGGAAACAGGTGCCTGATTCAGATTTTACAGTGAAAAATTTGAGAAAAGCGAGGAAAAAACATGAACAACCATCAGAAAGAACAACAGCTGGAAGAGCAGCATCTGGCACAATGTCTGAAAATCATTCAACAGAACATCCATTTATATGAGGACAAGGAAAGCCAGTACAAAAAGAGCCCTTCTGTACTTCCAGAAGGACTTCTTTTTGCACTAAAAAAAGCCTTGAAACTCAAGGCTTTTTCAAACTGCGGATGATGGGACTTGAACCCATACGTAGTCACCTACGCAAGATTTTGAGTCTTGTGCGTCTGCCATTCCGCCACATCCGCTTATACTCGGGAACTTTTTCAGCTCCCGAACAAAAAATATATTACCATAGATTTCTTGACTTGGCAAGTCTTTTTTAATTTTTTATCAATTTTTTTCCAATGTCAAAACAATCAAATGTTGCAAAGTAATCTGCTGGTCGTTCCGCACGACGAATCATCTGTACACTTCCATCTTCTTTCAGCAATAATTCTGCATGTTTTAGCTTTCCGTTATAGCTGTATCCCATAGCAAACCCATGTGCACCGGTATCATGGATGACAAGGTAATCTCCTTTTTCAATTTCCGGAAGCATTCTGTCGATTGCAAATTTATCATTGTTTTCACAAAGGGATCCTGTAACATCATATTTGTGGTCATGTGGTGCATCTTCTTTTCCCATAACTGTGATGTGGTGGTATGCCCCGTACATTGCCGGACGCATCAGATCTACCGCACATGCATCCACACCGATATATTCTTTGTGTGTATGCTTTTCATGGATTGCTGTTGTTGTTTTTTTTGGCGAGATCACGATTGATGAGATTATTTTTCATTTGAAAGTACCTCTACAGGGGACGGATCAAAATACGATCCTGGACTTCATCATACGGTGCCTGATTCCGGCGCTGATGGGCATGTTTCTGCTGGCGTTGCTTTATCTTTTGCCGCGATGGGAGAGACGATGGCGCGAGAAAAGGGTGCAGAAGGGACTGACGACGCTCTGTGTGGTCGTTCAAGGGGGAAAACACCGCGAGATTCGGCGAGGATTGACGCTGATTCCGGCTTTACCGGTATGGATTGTGTGGCTGATCGCGCTCAGTTTTTACACTGACATCTCAAAGAACAACTTGTTTTAATCAAATTGTCCAA
>OGXO01001439.1_pt1 | contig 13040 bp, 18 predicted proteins | sample 1576321 | NCBI WGS metagenome assembly OGXO01 (sample SAMEA3541568, study PRJEB24748) | human gut metagenome | biome: human gut; feature: human-associated habitat; material: faeces | place: China | collected 2012 | reverse complement strand
TCACGATTCGTGCCGGTTTCCGATAAAAACGTAAAAACCAATTGCGTCTGTAGCGCTTCCATTCAAGTTGTGTGAGAATTTTGCGCCGTCATATCGACCGGATCGGATTTGACACCAATTTTACGATTTATGATGCGGATGATTCAAAATCACTGATGAAGGATATATGCAAGCGTTTAGAGATTGATACCAAGATTTATAAAGAAAAAAGTTTTTTGGCAGCGATTTCATCGGCAAAAGATGAACTGATCACACCGACAGAGCTGATGCAGCGTGCACTGACATCTTCCGATTATGCAAAGCGTAAACAGGCGGAGGTATACCGGGAATATCAGGAGGCGTTACATAAGAATAATGCGCTGGATTTTGATGATCTGATCATGAAGACGGTGGAACTTTTGCAGTCTGATCCGGAGGTAAAAAATTATTATCAGGAACGTTTTCATTATATTATGGTGGACGAGTATCAGGATACGAATACGGCACAGTTTGAGCTGATCCGTCTTTTGGCAGGCAAATATCAGAATCTTTGTGTGGTGGGTGATGATGATCAGTCTATTTATAAGTTCCGTGGAGCAAATATTTATAATATATTAAATTTTGAAAAACATTTTCCGGATGCAAAGACGATCAAGTTAGAGCAGAATTACCGGTCTACGCAGAATATTTTAAATGCTGCAAACAGTGTGATCGCAAACAATGTCGGCAGAAAGTCAAAGACACTCTGGACTGCAAATGATGAGGGAAAGAAGATTGACTTTGAACAGTTTAATACCGGCTATGAGGAAGCAGATTATATTGCGCGTGATATTGCAGGCGGGGTAAGAGACGGAGATTACCATTATGGGGATTATGCTGTTTTGTACCGGACGAATGCGCAGTCGCGTCTGTTTGAGGAGCGTTTTATTGTATCAAACATTCCATATAAGATCGTTGGCGGTGTAAATTTCTATGCGAGAAAAGAAGTGAAAGATCTGCTCGCTTATTTAAAGACGATCGACAATGCGCGCGATGATTTGGCGGTGCGCCGTATTTTAAATGTTCCGAAACGCGGTATCGGCGCAACAACCGTAAACCGTGTGTCTGATTATGCGGAGTCATACGATATCAGTTTTTACAATGCCTTAAAGCGTGCGGACGAGATTCCTTCGATTGGAAAAGCAGCGTCAAAGGTAAAACCGTTTGTAAATCTGATCCAGGTATTCCGCAGTAAGCTGGAATTTATCAGCATTTCCGATCTTCTCCGGGAAGTGATTGAGGAAACCGGATATGTCAAAGAGCTTGAAGCGGAAGGTACGGATGAGGCAGAAGCGAGGATCGAGAATATTGACGAGCTCTTAAGTAAAGTTGTGAGTTACGAGGAAAGCGAAGAACATCCGACACTGAGTGGCTTTTTAGAAGAAGTAGCACTGGTGGCAGACATTGACAGTCTGGAAGATGACAGCGATTATGTTGTATTAATGACTCTGCACAGCGCAAAAGGACTTGAATTCCCGAAAGTGTATTTAGCAGGTATGGAGGATGGTCTGTTTCCAAGTTATATGTCGATCACATCGGATGATTCGAGTGAGCAGTTAGAGGAAGAACGCCGTCTTGCCTATGTGGGTATCACCCGTGCCATGAAAGAGCTGACGATCACCTGTGCAAAGCAGAGAATGATCCGTGGGGAGACACAGTACAATAAAGTTTCCCGTTTTGTCAAAGAGATACCGCTGGAACTTTTAGGAGGAAAAGCCCCCGTTGTTTCGCGAAAAGAATCAGATTCTTCGATTGAAAATACATGGAATGTGAAACCAAAGCGCATGACGATGAGACAGCAGCCTTCCGGACAGAGCATGCAGGCGCGTGCATTTGCCTCTGTTCATACGAAAGAAGAAAAGCTGCCGTATGATATTGCAGACCGTGTTTTACATACGCGGTTTGGAGAAGGAACGGTGGTTGCCATTGTTGAAGGTGGGAGAGATTATGAGGTTACAGTCCAGTTTGACACGGTGGGAATTAAAAAAATGTTTGCTTCTTTTGCAAAATTAAAAAAGTTATAAAATCGTTTAATTTATAAATTTTTTATAGGCGAAATGGGAAACATATGATATAATAAACATATGCAATAAGCAGTGCGGAATTATTTGTTTTCTGAACAAGTACTGCAATATGGGAATAATATGTATCATATGACTGTAAGATGCAGCAGTCTGAAAATAGAAGGAGGGGAGCCCCATGAACAAGATGGATGATTTAAAAGATTTAGTTAACATTTCAAAATTAAATGAACTGCTGAACAAAAAAGAAGCAGAGGAAGAGAAGAAAGCTTCCAAAGTTGTCTGGGTATTCGCAATTATCGGAATCATTGCCGCAGTTGCAGCAGCAGTTTACGGAATCTATCGTTTCTTTGCACCGGACTATTTAGAGGATTTCGAAGACGACTTCGAGGATGATTTTGATGATGATTTCTTCGAGGACGAAGAAGATGACGACAAAGCAGAAGAGCCGGCAGAGGACAAAACAGAAGAGTAAGAAATATCTTTAAGGGGCTGCAGTGTTGCAGCCCTTTTTAAATTCATAGGAAAAGAGAAAGGAACTGGTTATGAAAAAAGGGCAGATCGTAGAAGGAATCATTGAACGGGTGGATTTCCCGAATAAAGGAATTTTAAGAGCGGAAGATGGCACGCGTGTCATTGTAAAAAATGCGATCATGGGACAGAAAGTATCAGCGGCGGTCAATAAGGTCAGAAAAGGAAAATGTGAGGGACGATTGCTTGAGGTGTTGGAAAAGTCAGCACTTGAATTGCCGGAGCCGGGATGTGTTCATTATGGTATCTGCGGCGGCTGTACATTCCAGAGCCTTCCGTATGAAGAACAGCTTTCCATGAAGGAGCAGCAGGTAAAAGATCTGATCGATGCGGTCATCACCGAGGAAAATAAGGGATATGAGTTTTTACCGATCAAGGCGAGCCCAAGACCGAAGGCATACCGCAATAAGATGGAGTTTTCATTTGGAGATGAATATAAGGACGGGCCGTTAGCACTTGGCATGCATAAACGGGGCAGTTTTTATGATATCGTAAACGTAGGGGAGTGTCAGATCGTAGATGAAGATTTCCGCCGTGTGCTTAAGATCACATTGGAATATTTTAAGGAAAGACAGATCCCATTTTACCATAAACTCCGCCACACCGGATATCTGCGTCATTTTCTTGTGAGAAAGGCGGCAAAAACAGGAGAGATTTTAGTTGACCTGGTAACAACAACGCAGACGGACGGACTTGGTGCGGAAACCGAAAGCATATTATTAGACGGATGGGTAAAGGCACTCTGTGAGGAAACATATGACGGTGTGTTAAAAGGAATCCTCCACACGAAAAATGACAGTGTTGCCGATACGATCAAAAATGAGGGGACAGATATTTTATTTGGACAGGACTTCTTCTATGAGGAGCTGCTCGACCTGAAATTCAAGATCACGCCGTTTTCCTTTTTCCAGACCAATTCCCTTGGCGCAGAAGTGCTTTATCAGACGGCGCGAGAATTTATCGGAGATGCGCTCGATGATGAGGCGAGCCAGACGGTATTTGACCTGTATTCCGGAACCGGAACGATCGCACAGATCTTATCTCCGGTTGCGAAGAAAGTGATCGGTGTGGAAATCGTGGAGGAAGCAGTTGTGGCCGCAAGGGAAAATGCTGCCTTAAACGGACTTACCAACTGTGAATTTATCGCGGGAGATGTATTAAAAGTCATTGACACGATTGAGGAAAAACCGGATTATATCGTACTTGATCCGCCAAGAGACGGGATCCATCCGAAAGCACTTGAGAAGATCATCCGCTATAATGTGCCGCAGATGGTTTATATTTCCTGTAAACCGACCAGTTTAGCGAGAGATCTTGAGGTGCTGCAGGCGAGAGGATATAAGGTGAAGAAAGTGCAGTGCGTGGATATGTTCCCTGCGACGGGAAATGTGGAGAGTTGTGTGTTGCTATGTCGCACCGATACCTAGAAATCCTTGATTTTACGCAGTTTTTCGACCATTTCGTATTTACACCAAATGCGGAAAATGTACTGGAAAAGGAGTTAAAAAGAGAAATTCCTGTAAGTGTCGGAATAGAACTGGTAGTGGTGGATATGAGCTGAAAGTGGTAAAAGAATTTTGCAATAAGATGAAAAGGAGAGATTGGTTATGGAAACAAAAATATATATATTTAGCCTTGATTATGGGAATCGCATGGAAGAAAAGGAGTTTATTAAGGCGGTTTTAAGAGAATTTGATAGTAACACGCTCGTGGGGTGTGGCATTTTTGTAAATAATAATCCATATTGTTTAGAATTGCTGTTTTTTGCTTCATTAGAAAAAGATACAGATAGGTTTGAAGATTTTATGAAAAAGCACTTTAATGATAAGCAAAGAGTGTTTAATTATTTTTTTGATGATATAATAGAATCGTTTTATAAAAGAGGATATAATGTAAAAACTTTTATAGAGGCAGATGAGGTTGATTTTATAATTACAGATGAGCCAAATGGTCTTTTCTTGTTTCCGAGCAAAGAAATTGTAAACAAAACGTGGGGAAGTAATAGAGAAATAAAAAGGACACCAAAAGTTTTTTTATCTCATTCAAGTAAAGATAAAGAAATTGTTGATGTGATTTTTAATGAATTTCAAAAGAGTCAAATTAGTGCTTGGTATGATAAGTATGAGATAGAACCAGGGGATAGCATTACAGAGAAAATAAACCAAGGATTAGATGAAAGTGATATAGGAATTATATGCATATCTAGTAATTTTTTAAATGCACCTAGCGGCTGGACAAAAAGTGAACTGAACTTTTTTATACAAAGAAGAATGCGTAATCAAGATAAAACTTTTATAATTGTAAATTTTGATGTTCCGCATGATGAATTGCCGCCATTAGTGCAGGATTATAGATACATAGATTTTAAAGAGAAAGATGCGATTGACGTATTAATTAATACACTGCAAAAAAACTTAATTAAATAGTAATAAAAACTGCACTTTTGGTTGTAAAAGTTGAAAGTGCTTTTTTGTATCTAAAATCGCTGGTATAGGAAAAATTATACAAAATTTTGAGAGCCAGTTGGTTGATGGTTCTTGAAAATAAATCGAAGATGGAAACCATACCCCCTCTATATGGTTCTATTTCCACGACCTAGAGTAAGTCGTTAAACTGCTCTTTTTTTGTTGCCTAAATTTAAACAGATGAAAGGAGTTGCAGGACTATGAACAGATGGTTTGCAGAAGTAAAAACAGTTGAAGAATTAAGAAAACGGTATCGGGAGTTGCTAAAGAAATACCATCCCGACAATGAAAACGGCAGTATTGAAGCTACACAGGAAATCAATGCAGAATATGACCGCTTGTTTGCCAGTTTAAGCAAAGAAAACAAATCAGACAGTCAATCTTATACCTATGATGATAAAGCAGAAAATGAAGCGTTCAAGGCTGTTATCAATGACATTATTCATATCAACGCTGATGTAGAAATTATTGGTTCGTGGATATGGGTGCATGGCGGTTATGAATATCGGGAATTGTTAAAATCTATGGGTTTCCGTTATGCACCAAAGAAAAAGTGTTGGTGCTGGCATTATGGGGAATACCACAGGTATCACAAAGGAGAGGTATCACTTGCTGAAATTAGAGCCAAGTATGGCAGTGAACACGTTAAGCATCAAACAGAGCAAAGGAGGGTTGAAAGCTATGTCTAAAGAAGATTTTATTGCAGTATTTGAAACTACACTGGTTTGTGCCAATCTTAATATTATTGGTTTATCCCTTGTTGATGATAACAATGTACTGATTACTTTTAAGGGGAATGGAACACGCAAGGTAAATATTGAAGCTGACAGTTATGGTGCAATTATTGTTGATGTAATGAAGCACGCATTTTAAGGAAAGTGAGGAATTTTATATGAATACAGAAATCAAAACATTAAACGGATGGTGTGAGTTTTCAGACCGCACGGGAAAAGAAAGTATCTACGATTATTTGAATAAAGGAGATATTGTGTCAGAGGATATTGTTGATAATTTTATGAATATGTTACCACCCAGAGTAATGTTATGTGGATTTTTGCAGGTTGGAGAGCCATACAGTCATGTTTATGATATTTCAAGAGCTTTAAGACCTACCTATATGACTTTTGCTAAGTGTGACGGACACTGGCGGTACTATGGTAATTGCTTTGCTTATGAAACCATTGATAGAAGTTGATAGAGCCATTTAAGGCTTTATTTTTTTACCTAAAATCAGAAAGGAAGTGTTGTTATGTGTTATTTTCAAGGAAAATCAGTAGGACAATATTGTTCCTTTTGCCAAAGTTGCAGTGAATACCTTACAGTATAGACTTGATTATTGTTAAGTCAATCTCCCGATTTGCTAGAAATACAGTTGATACTTTACAATATGTGCGAGCATTAAAGGAAAAGGGTGTTGCTGTCATGTTTGAGGAAGAAAATATTAACACTCTCACAATGGACGGAGAACTACTTTTAACTATTTTAAGTAGTGTTGCACAACAGGAAGTACAGAATATTTCTGAACACGTCAAATTAGGTCTTTCCATGAAAATGCAGAGGGGCGAAATGGTTGGTTTCAATGGCTGTCTTGGATATGATTATCATAAAGAAGATAAAACCATTACAATCAACGAAAAAGAAGCCGAAGCTGTACGATACATATTCAACAGATATGTTGAGGGTGCAGGCGGTAAAGTCATTGCAAGGGAACTGAAAAATCTCGGCTACAAAACAAAGCGTGGTGATAGCAATTTCAGTGAGCATGGAGTAATCGGCATTATCAAGAATGAAAAATATAAAGGTGATTTGCTTATGGGAAAAACATTCACTGTTGACCCTATAACAAAACGCAGGCTTGATAATATGGGCGAAGCAGACCAGTATTATACAGAAAATCACCATGAAGCCATTGTGAGCAGGGAATTGTGGGATAAGACAAATGACATTTTAAATAAGCGTAGAGGTTCACATACAAGAAGTAATGGAAAACGTGATAAATACAGCCGACAGTATTCATTTAGCTGTATGTTGAAATGCGGTTTTTGTGGCGGTAATCTCACAAGAAGAACATGGAACTCACAAACCGATTACAAAAAGGTAATATGGCAGTGTGTGACTGCTACAAAGCAAGGAAAAAAGGAATGTCCGTATTGCAAGGGAGTACCCGAAGCGTTGATAGAGGAAGCCTTTGTAAGAGCGTATAATGCCTTATGTACTTATGACGGAGAGTTTATTAACGGATTTTTAGAGTACGTTAAAGCTGGATTGCAGAATAATGATACTGACAGGGAATTGAAGAACCTTAACAAGAAAATTGTGGATTGTCAACACTTTTTCAGACAAATTTTTTTAGGTTATTTTCCCGATATTGTACAGGCGTTTGATACCCTAGGGAGGAATGTATACGGTGATGATTATACCAGTTTACATAATCCCATAGTTTTATCTTCAGTTCTTCTAGTGTATGGAATGTTTCATTCCACACGAATTCTGTTTTAATGACCTTGAACGTAGCTTCTGCCACTGCATTATCATAAGGACATCCCTTATGGCTCAGGGAACGTTCTATATGAAACGTTTCTAACAGTTCCTCAATCGTCTCATTTTTAAATTCATTTCCCCGGTCTGTGTGGAAGATATGGATTTCCGATAGATTGCCTTCTACCTTCCTAAATGCCTGTTTTACAAGCTCTGCTGTTTTATGTTCTCCTGCACTGTATCCAACGATCTCCCTGTTAAAAAGGTCTATCAGTACACAGATATAATTCCAGTGGTTTCCTACCCTTACATAAGTTAAATCACTTACCACCACATTACGGTATGGCTGGTTTTGAAATTGTCGGTTCAACACATTTGCCACTTTTGATTCATTATATCTGTCTTTTTTGCGACTTAAACTGAGCTGTAGTATAGCTTGATATCAGACCTTCCTGCTTCATGATCCGTCCAATCCTGCGTCTTGATACCTGTTTCCCGCAATCAGCCAGTTCTTTCTTGATCTTTCGTGTACCATAATGGTTCCGGCTTTTTCTAAAAATTTCCTGAATGTCTGCAGTAAGTTCTGATTCATCTTTTTTTGTTGCTGCTTCATAATAATAAGTGCTTCTGTTTACCTGTAGGACGCGGCACATTGCTGATACAGAGTATTTGTGAGCATTTGCTTTGATCACATTTACTTTCGTCCTAAGATCAGCGCCGCTTGTTTTAAAATATCATTTTCCATTCTTAACTGCTGGTTTTCTTTCCGAAGCCGGATCAGTTCTTCCTGCTCTGGAGTCCGGTTATCTTTTTCATGGAAAGAGCCAGAATTGGATGCCTGCTTTACCCATTTGTCAAACAGGGAAGTAGCAATGTCATATTCACGGCAGATATCGCATCTGCGTTTGCCGGAACGATATAGTTCCACCAGTTGCTGTTTGAATTCATCGGTATATTTACGAGGTTTTCTTCGTTGTTTTGGTTCGGTCATAATGAGTGCTCCTTTGTGTATTTATTATAGATTATATGACCTTAAAAAATCTGTCCAGTTAATTGTAACCTATCCAGTTGCCAATTCCGTAAAGGATGGAAAAAATTATGGTGTTCCATATGACAGCAATACGGTCATTGCCTGCTACAGAACAGATTACTTAGATCAGGCAGGATATACGATCGATGATCTGACAGATATTACATGGGACAGATTCATTGAGATCGGAAAAGATGTGCTCGATAAGACAGGAATGCCAATGCTTACCAATGTGCAGGGCGAGCCTGATTTATTAAATATGATCTTACAGTCTGCAGGAATTTCTGTATTTGATGAGGAAGGAAAGATTTCTCTTGTCAATAATGATGGATTAAAAGAAGCCATGAATGTATATATGGATCTGATTAATGCAGGTATTTTGCAGGAACAGACAGACTGGTCCGGTTATCAGGGCTCTATCAATAATTGTACTGTAGTTGGAACAATCAATGGTTCCTGGATCTGTGCAACGATCACGTCCACAGATCAGGCAGAACAGGAAGGAAACTGGGCTGTTACAAATATGCCAAAATTAAATGATTATCCGGGTGCAACAAATTACTCTGCACAGGGTGGTTCTACATGGGCAATTTCTTCCTCCAGCAAAAATTATGATCTGGCAGTAGATTTCTTTAAAACAACATGGGCAGGAAGCACCGAATTTTACGATAACATTCTTTCACAGTTAGGTGCGATCGCAACCTATCTTCCGGCAGCAGACAGTGATGCTTACAATCAGGTTTCTGATTACTTTGGCGGAGAGGCAATTTACTCTAAGATCGTATCTTACGGAAGCAAAATTCCTACAATCAACAAGGGTATTTACTGGTCAGAGGAAAAGGAAGCGCTTGGAACAGCTTTGACAAACGTATTGAATGGTTCAAGTGATCTTGACAGTGCGATCGAAGAGGCACAGGCAACGATTGAGTTTAACATTGGTCAGTAAAAAAGTATAGATCAATCCTCCCTGTATTTATACTTTTTGAAAAATAATAAACTGCGCGCCTGGCGGGCAAAAGGGAAAGCTGCCGAAAAAGTATATCTTATGTGGCAGCTTTCTCTGTCAAAACAAATAGTTCAGGAATGGGGATCAGTGTGAAAAATATATTTTTCACACGCAAGATTTGTGCTTACGCACAAACTTGAGATGCGCTGAAGAGCAGCGCAGAAATGGGGAATAATATGAAAGCGAAAAAAAGAGTCAGTTTATATAAAAAACAAAGTGTTACAGGATGGGCTTTCCTGCTGCCGGCGACATTGCTGATATTTGCAATGAATTTTTATCCAATGCTCCAGGCGTTTATTTTGTCATTTAAAACAGGAATTGGCAACAATCAGACATGGGGCGGCCTTAGCAATTATGCGAGATTGTTAAAAGACGGCGTGTTCCGTACTGCAATTACAAACAATTTCTTTTATCTGATTATTCAGGTGCCGGTAATGCTGATTCTTGCAATTTTTCTGGCATGTCTTTTAAACAAAAAAGATCTGCGTGGAAAAGGAATTTACCGGACAATGATTTTCCTGCCATGCTGTACAGCACTGGTATCGTATTCCATTATTTTTAAGACATTATTTGCCTATGATGGTTATATCAACACGGTTTTACTGAAATTAGGGCTGATCGGCGAGCGCATCAATTGGCTTGGCGATGTCCATACAGCAAAAGCGATCATTATTCTTGCACTGATCTGGCGCTGGACGGGATACAATATGGTATTTTATTTAGCCGGTCTGCAGAATATCGATGATTCATTATATGAAGCGGCGAAAATTGACGGAGCAAGTCCATTTGCAATTTTCAGAAAGATTACGATTCCGCTTCTTCGACCAACGATTTTACTTACAACAATTATGTCGATCAATGGTACATTACAGTTATTTGATGAGTCTGTCAATTTAACAGGCGGCGGTCCTGCAAACTCAACATTGACAATGTCCCATTACATATATAAAGCAAGTTTTGAATATAATCCACAATTCGGATACGCAGCGGCAATGTCGTATGTGATCTTTATTATGGTAGCGATATTATCCTTTGTTCAAATGAAAGTAGGTGACAAGCGATGAAAGGAAAATTTAAAAATGCAGGTACACATATCATATTGATCATAGCTTCGTTCATATCTGTATTTCCACTTTACTGGATGATCGCGGCTGCAACAAACAACAGTACAGACGTTCTTGGTGGAAAACTGAGTCTTGGAACAAATTTTATCCAGAATCTGATGAAACTGACTGAAATGCAGAATGTATCAAGAGCGTTTTGTAATTCACTGTTTTATTCAACGATCCTTAGTGTATTATCTTTATTTATCTGCTCGATCGCAGGATATGGATTTGAGATTTACCACGATAAGGCAAAAGATACACTGATGAATATTTTACTCCTTGCGATGATGGTTCCGTTTGCTGCAACGCTGATCCCATTATTCAAGTTATTTTCAGGAATGGGTTTATCAAGTACCTGGATCGCATATGTCCTGCCGACGATTTCCACGCCGTTTTTGATCATGTTGTTCCGGCAGAGTGCGAGATCATTTCCGATGGAAATCATTGAGGCGGCAAGAATTGATGGCTTAAGTGAATTTAAAATCTTCCTTACCATTTTTATGCCGACTATGAAATCCACCTATGCTGCAGCACTTACCGTAACTTTCATGAATGCATGGAACAATTACCTTTGGCCGAAAGTTATCATGATGTCAGATACATCACAGACGATGCCGATGTTAGTGGCAAATCTTTCCGTGGGTTACAGTATTGACTACGGCGTACTGATGCTTGGTGTGCTGATCTGTTCTTTGCCGACTGGAATTTTGTTCCTTGTGCTGCAGAAGAGTTTTGCAAATGGAATCGTGGGTGCGGTGAAAGGATAATATTTCCGGATAGCGATGTATGAAAAAGGATCCTGTATATGACAGGGTTCTTTTTTTATGCATAGGATTCGGGTGTCAAAAGGTGGCTCTTAAATTTTTGATTGGCAAATTGCACAAAGCAGTGCCTATTTTGTTCCGTTGTCCGAAAATAAGAAAATAAAAGCATAAAAAGTTTGAAAATCAGGGGGAAAAATATTAGAATTATTTAGGTAATAAGACTGTATGACGAAGTGAGTGCAGATCACGGTCAGAAAATACTACATCACAATAAAATAATAAAAATGACAGGAGTATACATGGATTTCAAATATAAAACAGCTACACAGGAAGATATAGATATTTTAGTTACAACAAGAATCGAAGTTTTAAGAGCTGCGAATAAGTTGGATGATCAGGCAGATATGACAGAAGTTGCGGTACAGTCAAGAGATTATTATGGAAAAGCTTTAAAAGATGGCAGTCATACTGCAATTTTAGTCTACGATAAAGATCAGATCGTTGGTGCGGGCGGTATCAGTTATTTTAAGGTTATGCCTACTTATCATAACCAGACAGGAAAGAAAGCGTATATTATGAATATGTATACAAATCCGGCGTACCGGAGAAAAGGGATTGCTTATCACACACTGGAAATTCTGGTGGCGGATGCAAAGAACAAAGGAATTGATGCGATTTCTTTGGAGGCGACTGAGATGGGACGACCATTGTATGAAGAGTTCGGATTTGTGGGGATGAAAGATGAGATGGAGCTGAAGTGAGAATGGCATACAATAGATGTGAATATTGTGTTTAGGATTTGTTTATAAAACGCGCCTTTTGTATTTATATTTTAACGTTATCATGATGTAATCATAACAAGAGGTGTTTTTTATGATGATAAAACAGAGGATTTTCCGGACAAATTCACTTATGGTACTGTTTTCCCTTGTCATCCTGCTTTTGATCGGTGGAAGTATGATAAGTATTTTTAAAGACCGGTTTTTGGGGTGGTATAGTGATAATTCCAAAATAGCAGAGAATTATGTGGATGCGTATCAGAAGATAGAAAATATGGATTTTTCTGCTGGGGACTGGGAGCAGTATGCGAAGGCGGTGCAGCCATATGATTTTCGTCTGATCGTGCGGAATGAAAATGGAAAAGAACTTTATTATAATGTCCGGCATGACGAGGAAGAGGAACCCTTATATGATAAAGAAAAAGAAGGGAGATAATGGTAACTGCGGTATAAGGAAATAGAAAAAAATAAAGAAATAAATGCATATCTGACAAAAGGAAATGCGAATCTTGGACAGCTTGGATTTACCGATCATTCACAGGCACATTGCGTGCAGGTTGCTCATCAGGCAGGAAAAATTTTAAAACGGTTTGGATATTCCGAACATGAGATTGAACTTGCTAAAATTGCCGGATATATGCATGATATTGGAAATGCAATTAACAGAACACATCATGCAGAATATGGAGCGCTTCTCGCAAACGAACTTCTGAAAGATACGGATATGACACTGGAGGACCGGATAACGGTTGTATCAGCCATTGGTAATCATGATGAGTCAACGGGGATTGAGATTATCCCTGTAAAGAGATATACTTCAAACGCAGATTAATGCAGATTAA
>OGXO01001431.1_pt1 | contig 13072 bp, 16 predicted proteins | sample 1576321 | NCBI WGS metagenome assembly OGXO01 (sample SAMEA3541568, study PRJEB24748) | human gut metagenome | biome: human gut; feature: human-associated habitat; material: faeces | place: China | collected 2012 | reverse complement strand
TTGCCTGTATTTATCAAGAACCCGGTTAATCCGGATCTGGAACTATGGATTGGGGCTTTAGAACGTCTCAACAATGCAGGAATAAAACGACTGGGCTGCATCCACCGGGGATTTTCCTCTTATGATACCAAAATCTACCGTAACCAGCCACAATGGCACATCCCCATTGACTTACATCGTCGTATTCCCAATATACCGATTTTATGTGATCCCAGTCATATTGGAGGAAAAAGAGAACTTATAGCTCCACTTTGCCAACAAGCCATGGATCTAAGCTTTGATGGATTAATTATTGAATCCCATTGCGACCCGGATTGTGCCTGGAGTGATGCATCCCAACAAATAACTCCAGAGAGATTAAATGAAATTATAAACTCATTAATCATCCGTGAAGAGTATCAAAGTACTGAAAATTTAGAAGAATTACGCAGTCAGATTGATAACTGTGATAACGATTTAATGGAAATTTTGGCTAAACGTATGCGTATATGCCGAGAAATAGGTACATTTAAAAAAGAACATAATATCACAATCTTACAGACTAACCGCATTAATGAAATTATAGAGAAACGCCAGAAACAAAGTTCATTGTGTGAAATAGATGCCGAATTCATCAAAGTCATAATTGAGGCCATTCACAAAGAAAGCGTACGTCAGCAAATGGAAATTTATCATAAATGATTTCATCAGCACCATGATTATTTCTACACAGATGGCAATCAATATAAGAGGACGTCATATGTCCTCTTATATTTTCAGGCACTTGTCCGCGATACAATACAATGCCAACAGCAGCAATATGTACCCTACTCGATATCGTCGGATAAAATCCATCAACCACTTTTTATCATGTCATCTACTTTTTTATATTTATAGTTCATTTTATTACTCCTGTGATAGCATAAATCATAGGTAATTTGCTACTTAAGTGTTTTATCCGATATTTACCCTTATCAATTTGGACCAGATGCTTAAAGCAATTGTACGGAGAATAATCATATTCTTCAAATCCAGTGAGGTGAATACCTGACTGGATAAGGCTGTTTATGACCTCACTTAAACTATGAGTCCATGTAACAGTAGAATATCTGATTTTTGCATTTTGGTCGGCATAACTTCCTTCTAATTGTTCGATGATTTCTGTTCCTTTAAAATACCCATAATCAATAGAGCTGAAGTCATCACCGAACATCCACACTACAGGATGGAACTCTACCATAATGAATTTACCGCCAGGTTTTAAATAATGAGCCACTATTTTAGCCCACTGCCCCATATCCGGCAACCATCCTATTACTCCGTAGCTTGTGAAGACAATATCAAACTTATCATCCAATACGTTGGGAAGTTCGTATATATCCGAATAGATAAATTGGGTATCAGCCCCTAATTCTTTTGCCATATTTTGAGCATAACTAATCGAATTATCCGATAAAAGTCTATACCAGTGACTTTTGCACCCAATCGAGATAGTGAAATAGTGTCTTGACCGAAATGGCATTGCAAATGAAGGATATTTTTCCCTTTGATGTCTCCTAATAAATTTAATTCGATATGTTTTAATGATGATTCTCCTTTCATAAAGATCTCATTATTATAAAACTCACTGTTAATGTGGACATTGGTTTTCAGATTCTAGGCATCTTTATTTATCTTCTTATAATCATCCATCTTAATCTTTTGTTTTAGGAAAAATAAACTGTACTACGTTTCGGACTTTATTACTGTTAACAAATTTCATTGAATTGATTAGAACGAAATGAAATCTGCATGACTGTCAATCCTTAACTTACCCTCACCTGATGACAAACCGTATGTTATTTGCTGCAGATTCACATATCTGACATTTATTCTCTTTTTACTCTTTTCAATACCATAATCGAACTACCCACTTTGTTCTCCAATATACCGTACTCGGAGGCTTGATTTTGTACATAGCTCTCGAAAAGAGAAGTTTTTTCAGGATACTTTGTTTTTAACTCATTGCATCTTTTCACTATGTTTCCCTTATCTTTAGCACAGTCGGCAAATACGCTGTGTCTATTTACGGTTTCATCAATCAATTCCATTCCTGCTTGTTCAAATTGCTTTAATAACTTCTCACGAGTTATTAACGGCGAGTGCTGAAATGTATCCTGACCGTCAATGTATGTTTCCTCAATAATGACTATCCCTTCATCGGGCAAATGCTTCGATAGTACTATCAGCGCTGTGTGATAGTCGCTGAAAATAGGACCGGTTGCTCCAAAAATGAAAACGTCGAATGTATCCAATTCTTCTATTTTCTTACGAACATCACCGGCTTCAAACTGACACAATGTGTCCACATCATGTTCTTTTGCTTTTTCTTTCGCTGCCGCAATAAATTCAGGAACGGCGTCTATGCCATGACATTTACATTTTAACGTCTCCGCTAATTTTATCGAAACAGCACCTTTACCACATCCCAAGTCCAAAACCTGAAAATTTGAATAAGCCTTATAATGCTCTCGAATTATTTTTAGCACGATTTCGGGAGGTGTTCCGAGTTCCCAGCAATCCTGATAAATATATGGTAAAAATGGAACAATCGCTGTATCTTGTTGAACATCCATTGCTGCTGCAACACTTTCTTCTATTGATTTCATATATTGTGATATTGGTTTGATACTCATTTTTACCTCCATTCTCTGAAACGTGCTCAATCATCAAGGTACAAAGAATACTACTTTTCAGCTTTCATCACTGCAAAGTCGTAGTATTTATACAGGCAATCCACATTTCTGAATCCTATTTCAGCTAACCAACCTAATTGAGTATCTAAAGCCGTTCTCTTGTCGAGCTTAACTCTTTCTAAGGCCTGTTTTATCACTTCATCAGATAATCCTGATTTGGTGATCTTATCTATCCAGGTACTATGATACACTTCGGCCAGATATTCATTGGAAGCAAGGACTTGTTCCGCATGGAGGAATATCCCACCACTTTTCAGCCCCTGATAAATCTTCTGATATATATTTTTCTTGCCTTCATCTGTCAGATGGTGTATGGCCAGCGATGATATGACAGCATCATAATGGCTATTGGCAAGATGTATGTCGTTTATATTGATTTTAGTTGTATTTACATTGGGATAAGCTGCCAAACGCTGCTTTGCCATTTGCAACATTTCGTTTGAAATATCTATTAACTCGATATGCGCCAAAGGATATTTTTGCAGAACCATTTCAGAGAACAAGCCTGTACCCGCACCAATGTCCATCAATACAGGTTCTTCATTTTCCAATACCAGATTCTCAATTGCTACTCCATAAAAATCATTGAAACACGGAATTAATGACCATCTTTGCTTGTCGTAGTCATTAGCTACGGCGTCAAATTGCTTTTCTACATTCTTCATACCTTATCCTATTTTAACTCTTTCGCAAAGTTAGCGATAATACACTAAACATGAGTTCTCTTTTAGTCTATATTTCAGAACATTTGATCGTAAATATTAAAATTCCTAAGAATTTTTGTGCATTAAAAAACATTTGGGGTACATATTATCCACTCTTGGAAAACTGACGCTTTAGAATATGGAATATGTACCCTTTGAGAAGCAGTATCTTTATTAAGGAAAGGCTGATAAACATTATTTACAAAGTAGAGGGTGTGCCATACCCTCTATTTTTATTGCCAAAATGCCTGTGCAACTTCTCATTCAGTCCTCTTTGTAATTTATAGTAAATGTTTTCTTTGTTATCCCCGTCAGTCCGAACGGATCTATCAACTCAAACTCTCCCGTGCTCATATCAAAATTGAAAGAAACTTGTGTTGTTTCTTTCATTGCTGCAGATATAGTGCCCACTGCAATAAAATGGCACTTTAGATGTCTTGCGAATGCCTCCGGATTTTTAACCCCCTGTTCGTTCGCTTCTCTTACAAATGCTTGTGATATCATTGTTACTTCCTTCATTGTATTGAATTTTAAATATACATATCCCACAACTTCTTAAAACCTGCAACAGCCATCAATGACAAGTACCGTTTTTGCTTGTATTCAGTTATTAATGTTAAGATTTCCGTTGCCCGCTCCGAATATTTCTTCGTCAGAATATCAGCGTAGAGTTCGAAATCTCTTGAATGTGAGTATCTATCATTTTTTAAAGCTGTTTTTACAGCCTCTATTATGTCTTCTTTTATCCTGTCGTTGGAAAAATATATATCGAAATAAGGGTATAAAAGTGAGTTACTCAAATGTTCTATCAGTTCTTCCTGGGAAATAGTGCCTATATTGACTTTTCTCTGTACATATCCCAGTTCCTCGTCGTAGTCCCGATGTGGAATTGAAACATCATAAGTCGTTTCAGACATCTTTACGGCAGAAAACTCGTCAACATCGTCACAAGCAACTTGTATTGCAATGTCAAAAGAGGTTCCGACAAATATTTTAGTTAGATGCTCAGTCAAGCCGTCCAGTCTGATTCTGCGCTCGGCGCTTCCTTCTATTTCTTTTTCCACATCTATTAAGAAGTCTTTAAAAGAAGGGAAAAGGCTCTTGGCCTCTTCATAGGATAAATCCTTAACTATGTTCTTGCATTCCGAAAGAGTGAAGGGTGTATATCCCGCATTTATCTCTCCGGTTGTGAAGTTTATAAACCGGTCGGTTAATTCAAACTTTAATTTTTCTGTCAGGTTATTCATACACATATTAAAATTTATAGAATTAAAACACTTGCCCTTCCTACTTTAGAAAAGGTATATAAATTCCATAAGGTACGATTAATTTGATGTTATAACAACAATCAGAAAACGCTTTCTGCTGAATGTGTAACAAAGGTACGAAAAATATATAATTTGCTTCCATTTTTTGTATTTTGTTCGTATCGTCAACTTGTTTTGCATAATTAGCTGACTATAGCCCGCTACTGAATATATGATAGATGGTATATGGCGAAAGCAGGGCAAATAAAATTTGTCCCCGCTACAGCTAACTATAACGGGAACAAACAAATTAAACCACTAAACATCCCACATTGTCTGCCGGAATAGCAAATACATTTAATCTACGATAACTTAGGGTATATCCTTGATGCAACGTAGCCTGTATTTTGAGGTCATACTTCCATAGTGTTGCATACAAACGCTGTAATTATTGTCAAAAGCTCCCCATACTGCCTCTCCTTTGGAGAGGCCTTGCGAAGAACTCCAATATCCGGAATTATAATAATACATTTCCTTTGTACCTGCGATTCCATTGGGCAAATTTGCGAAGTCTATCATGGCGTAGCTATCGCCACTCTCTGTATTGTAAGTAGTAGCTTTAGTTCCTTCTTTCTTGTCATTAGGAACCGGTATATCTCTCACACAACGAACTCCTTTCCAGCTGGTTCTTTCTGAATTACTAGCGGGACCGTAATCTAACCCGTACCCCGGAGAGTCGGTAGTCCCCACCCCTTCCAATGCTAAAGCTATATTACCGTACATTATGGTTCCAGCCGAAGCAAAAATTCCAAGAGCCTGATAATTAGACGGTAAATATCATTCAAGCTCATTTCTTTCAGGATCATCAGGAAAATAGTCAATCACACCATTGCCATTTTTATCCTAATCAGATCGTGGCAGTATCTGGCTTGAAAACTCTCAAAGTATTTATATTGGTATAAATCAATATGCCCGTTGATTTTTCTCATAGGCGAAAGCTTACCATCCAAGTTTTTGTTGACCTGGTAGTCATTGGGATTTGTTGTACTGTTACGTATTTTTAATTTACATTGCGATATATTTCCCGTTTTTCTATAGATTTGAAAAGACTCTTTGCAATTTCGGTCTTAATGCGAAAATCTGCGTGCAAAGATCATTATCAGGTTGGTGATACTGACATAATTATTGAACAAGTACATGTAGTTAATTTTAGAGATATAAGAACCAACGACCCATGGATAAGAACTGAATAGTCTCTGTTCTTAATAGATTAGCGTGTTAATTATCATATATATTAGCAATCTTATCTATTAAAGTACTACTTTTGACGCGAAACAAAAGACAAGACCTGCCTATGATATTCAGATTATAGAAATAGCGGCTATTGGCGGTTTGGAGTGTTTGACGAAAGTATTGGATTAGACAAAACTTAAACTATATAATTAAATTTTAGTCAGTTATGAAAACAAAACAATTATTCGGAATACTACTATTCCTCTGTTCAATCGGCTTTGTAAGCTGTGGCGATGATGATGACAACAAAGACCCGGAAGGGAGCATTACTCTAAACATGATGAATGAAGGAAATGGGAAAACCTTGTTAGGCACATCAGATGTATATATCAATAATTCAAATAATTTTAAAACCTCTACTTGTTTTATTGCCGATATGGGAGAGACTTCCGGCCTTGGTGCACCCGTAAAACCTTCATTGGATAACCTTGCAAAAGAAATAGCTGCCGTTCCCGGGCATTTATATTATATATATGATAGAAATGTTCTTCTGGATTTCCCTTCAGGAAAGAGAGCCATAACTATTGGTTCAGGTTATTATAAGGCCTATGTTATATCTCCCATAACCGTGAATGGCGCTACAACGGGCGCGACATTGAAATATGTGTTGGCCTATCCGGAAACAAATGACTTACCCAAATATGAAACCGTTATAGGAAATGTAGATAATGTTGGAGATCAGATAGAATATACATTACCCAAAGATGCAGAATTATGCTTTAGCAATTATCTGAATGGTGAGAAAGATTCATTTGATATACAATTAGTTAATGGAAAATTAAAGGTTACATTGCTGAAAAGTATCAATCAGGTTTCCGGCCCTTATGGAGATTATGGAATATTTGTCCGTTCAGGAGTTGCATATACTTATGTTATGTTTAAAGCGGGTATGAAGAAATAAGATTAGGAATGCATATAAGTCTCTGGTAATTTTTCCAGAGATTTATATGCACATTGTAAAGCAATGGAAATAAAAAGTGGCACTGATTATTAGTCACTTGCTCATTTACTTATTAGATTCTTGTATACAAGCAACCTTAGTAAATCTTCCCTTCTATGTTTGGAAATGGGAAGCGTGTCCCCAATAATAAAGAGCCTGCCTCCTGATATTGTTTCTATTTGGGACTTATTCACCAGAAAAGATTTATGGATTCTAAAGTATAAATCAGAAGGTAGAATTTCCTCTAAAGATGCCATCGTTTGATGTATAACAAAAGTTTTATCCTTAAAGTGCAGTTTCAGGTAATTCTGCATTGATTCAACATATAATATATCTTCCCTGTTTATTCTCTTGTATGAATCTCCCTGACGTATATACACATCATCAAGTTTATCATTCTCTCCACTCTTTAATAATATGCGGGAATGAAATAAATCCTTTGCCTTTTGGGTAGCCTGAAAGAATCTTTGAAATGAAAATGGCTTTAATAAATAATCCACGACATTTAACCGAAACCCATCTAAAGCATACTCAGAATATGCAGTGGTGAATATTGTCAACGGAGCCTTATCTAATGATTCTAAAAAATCAAGCCCCGAAAGATAAGGCATGTTTATATCAAGGAACATCAAATCTATTTCATTATTTTTGAGTATGTCAGCTGCTTCGATTGCAGAAGAACAGGTGCATTCAATAGTCAAGAAGTCTAACTTCTCAATATTATTCTCTATAGCTTTGATAGCGACGAGTTCATCGTCTACAATCAAGCATTTCAGGGAGTGGCATTCAGCCTTTTTTGATATAATATTTTCCATAATTACATATAAATAGTAAGTTTAGAACTGTAATCAGTCTCAGTCTCATGTACGGCCAAACTATACTTGTCAGGATATAATAAAGCCAGCCTGTTCTTGAGATTTACCAAACCAAAGCCGGAATCAGTTTTCTTTTTTACAGGAATCTTTATCTTGGAATTCTGCACCTCCAAACATATCATATTATCTTTTTCTTCGCAACAGATATAAATATATCCTTTCTGCTTCATATCATGGCCAACGTGTTTGAATGCATTTTCAACTAATGGGACAAGTAATAAAGGGGGAATCTTCTTTTGAGAGTCATATAACTTCCAAGCACATTCTATCTTCAACTTGTCTTGCCATCTGTTCTTTTCTATGTCAATGAAATTCTTAATAAACCGGATTTCCTCCTCTAATATGACTTCATTCTTTTTCCCACTGTATAATTGATAGCGAAGGATATCTGCATATTTAAGTAATAAGTCAGAAGCCAAATCATCATTGTTCCCCACATAATAATGAATATGGTTTAGAACGTTAAACATGAAATGAGGATTGATTTGAGATTGTAGAGTATATAGTTGAGACTCAAAAAGGCTTTTCTGAAACTTAAGATTTTCCTCATAAAATCTTAACCCACATATAAGAAGGTTCACTAATACTCCACCCGTAAGAAAAACAGGTAAATAATACAAAACCTCCGATGTGGGAACTGATAATAAGTCAGAAGGGGGAAGAATTCCCTTTAATTCCGCCAAATGAAATACCGCGAAATAGAATGACATGATAAAACCTGTGAATACAGAGAACAATATGAACTGGATAATAAAGATGCGCATCCTATTCTTATGCATCGCAGATCGCAACAAATTTGTACTCAGATATGTGGTAAATGGATAAGCTGTAAGTAAAAAGAGGCCCGGAATGAAAAAAGCTTCTAATAATGAGGCTTGCGGAATAAACTGAAATACCATAGTGAAGAACAGCACCATCCAGAATAAGATGATGAATCGATTGAACTTTTGTAGATAGAATGTTTTCATCCTGCAAATATAGCGCATTAATTATCAAGCTACATAGCCTGTTGTCAAAGGATAAAGCCCACTCATCAAAAGAATTTTAAGGAAGTGCCATATAGAAGGATATTTGCATCGAAAAATAAGTTGAACTATTAAATATATAAAAAAATGAAGCATAATCTGTTTGTTGCAGTTTTATTTATCGCTGTAGCTACAACCACAGCAAAAGCGCAGATCTCTTTCCGCACGGATTATTTTGGAAGTTCTGAGTATAAAGACGATGATACAGAAGAAACAATGGGAAAAGGGTCAGCTATAAGTTATTCCGGAGATTTGAATATACCTTTGTATACAAAGATTCACGATAATAATCAAGCCACAATGTGGACAATAAATGCAGGGGCAACCTATGTCAATCTAACCAATAAGCAATTCAAAGAAGAAAGAGCAATTAATCAGATTCTGAATCTATATGCAGGACTATCTTTCACCGCCCCAATAAGTAAAAATTGGTCTGTAATAGCATCTGTCGGAGTCGGAGTTTATTCTCCTTACTCTCAGTTTTCCAAAATAACCAAAGATCATATATTGAGCAATGTCGGTTTGTTGTTTGTCCGCAGTATACGACCCAACTTTCAAGTAGGCGGAGGTATTGCCGTAAACAATTCATTTGGCTATCCCATGGCCTTTCCTGCTTTATATATTCATTGGTTTACGAATGGTAATATCAATGTGGACATTAGCGCAATAGATGGATTTAAAGGTAAAATAATGTATAATCTAAATAAACATATTGATATAGGACTATGTATGGATGTCACTGGAGAAATGGCATTATTAGAGAAGAATAGAAAGAAAATAATGTTCTCACATCAATATCTAGTTGCAGGGATATTGGCAGAGTTCAGCCTGTCTAAAAAGATTAATGTACCTGTTACCTTGGGTATGAACGGTATGAGGATGACTGAATATTCTAACAGAACTTTAAAGGCAATGTTCAGTAGTAGTGGTCCAAGCGGTTATTTTGATGTATCACTATATGTTTCAGCTGGTCTACAAATTGATTTTTAATTATAACCGACCTATGATCTTAATAATGAATAGAAATAAGTTTAAATATCCTGTTACCATATTCTGCATACTCAATGTATTGTTTCCTATACTTTTAGGTCTAATATTGTCTTTCGATTATGTCCCATTCCAGTGGTTTCCGGGAATATCAGCAATAGTTCTCACAATACTGGTTGAAGGTAAAACCGGCTTTGACATATTACTTAAAAGAATCGCTATAAAGGTGAAATATTATAAATGGTATTTTATATCAATCATTTATCCGGTTATTATCAGTTTTTTTGCATTTTGTATAGTATCATATTATATGAATGGAGATATATCATTTCCAAAGTTGAACTACTCTATTAAACAGTATTCGCTAATCTTTTTGGCTATTATATGGGGAAGCATAGGCGAAGAGTTAGGCTGGCGCGGATTCATGCTCCCATTATTAAGCAAAAGACATTCACTTTTTAAAAGTAGCTTGATTATTGGTTTGTTTTGGGGGATATGGCATATGTATTTCTTTTCAGGAGTTTATGTTTTCCTCATTTACTTAGTACTAACCATTGAGTTCACATTAGTTATGGCATGGATACAAAGAAAGATACATGGGAATATAGTTGCCTCTATTATTTCCCATAGTTCATTTAACATCTGTGCTATCCTGTTTTTTAAAGGCATATTGATTTCTGAAAACTCCAATAATTTGTTTCTAATCTATAGTGCTATCGTAGTTTTATCTACTATTCCATGTCTAATCATAATTACTAAACATCATATTTTAGAGTATTATTTATCAAAGTAAATCTCTTATTGATTTGCTTCAAATCTTTTCTTTCATACTTTTGTAAATACATTAATACGTTCAGAATGGAACTTCTACAGATAATAAAAAACAAAATATGTTTAGCAACATACTTAATAGGATTATTAAATAGCAGTTGTTCTGCACAAACCCAATATTGGGGGGAAAGTACTTACAATCTTGAAAAAATAGAGTTCAGCTTTGATGTAGCTAAGTTTTACTCTAAAGGACAAAATGTATCAGAACTGTCAATAGAGGAACTCAACGATTCAAAACGGCTTTATGAAAGGAAGGAACTTATATGTAGTGCCACTGAAGATACTTTGTCTATAAGGCTGTTTGACTATAGTTCATACAAGAAATCATCTCGCGATGTGATGGCGTGGTTCGGAGATTTTACATTTCCATATATTTGTATGCTTGCTGACACAGAGTATAGAATGGTTGGAGTAGCAGTTTTTGTAAACTTTAACTAGAATTAAAATGCAGAATCTTTGCTACTTGCACTTGCCGATAAATATGGTCCGGAATCTTTAATGAGAGAAATTTTTGGGGAATACATTTTATTTGGTTTAATGGGAACAAACAGGTACAATTATATGTAAAAAAGCCTAACTCTGAACAAAATAACCTTGTCATTAGCCATAAAGAGGATAAAAATGGAGAGATAACTACAAGTATCAGCGCTCAACCTCATTTATGGTATGAATGCCACTTGGCAATAGTGGAAAATAAGTATAGCAAATTTATTGAAGATTTCACATGCAGACGTGGAGAATGGGCTTATTTTACAGATCTTAATGATGCAAATAAATGTAATATTGTTACTGGTATGTTGAAGTAGAATAAATAGTTATTCCGTTCAGAATACAATCTTTCAGCTATAATTTAATCATTTGGATTGAAAATTTTAATCTTATTATTAGTTGTTTCTTGATTTTAATTATTATATTTGAATCATTAAATACAGTCCTATTTTAAATAATAGGAACAATTGAAGTGGAAAAGACTTCAACTCAACATATCTTTAGTTAGAAATAAACTGTAGACATGGTTGTGATTCACTTTCAAATTAGTCATTTAACAGTTCCTTGAGAATAAAATGTCGCTGAATTTATGACCTGCTTTTATTTAATTAATTAATTAGCATGGATACAAAAAGCCGAAGTTTTATACTTCGGCTTTTTAGTAAATGATTATTTTTTCAACATATAGTTTTCCCGATCCTACTAATATTCCAATGATAAGATACACACTAAAATGGGATTCTTTCTGCTCCTCCCCACAGCAACTACTCACAAAGGAGACTCTGCGTTTTTACAATGTATCTATTCCATCCCTGAAAGTTGGGTATTTCAGATTTGGAAGCAATTCTTTTTTCATCCGGCTTGTATCTCCGTAATAGGACATTCTGCCAATGGTAATAAAATCCCGGGTCAATGGGGATTTGCATCCTGTAATGAGGGATACGCGTTCAAAAATCCATGCAGCTGTCCGTATCATCCACATAGGCATACGCCAAGGTCGGCAAGTGTGCCAATACTGTGTTACTTAATCCAGGAACTCAGCCAGAGTTTGTATGCCGTCATCACCGACATGATAAATGCCGTTCGCTTCAGGATTGTAGATTGCAGCCTTTGTAGCTTCTGAAAAATCATCCGTTGATAACAGATGAATGTGCTGTAATAAGCAAATATTAAATCGACAATTTTCGGTAAAGTTAAATCGTCATATAATAATTGAGACTATTGGTTTATACTATTGATTATTTCGTGTTGCTGTTCATCTCAGGCTGGGGGTACCCCCAGCCTGAGATGAGTCTTTTTCGGCTTCAAAAATAGATTTTCGATTTCCCATCCTATAGCTTATCCCCGATAGTTTTATTACCTGGCAGTGATATAAGAGTCGATCCAGTATTGCTGAAGCCAGCACCTCGTCATCCAGGGTTTTAGCCCACTCTGTGGGAGCCTTGTTTGTGGTGATTATCAGCGATGCTTTCTCATGAAGGGTGTTGACCAGATTGAAGAAGCCGGCTGCATCCTCTTTTTTCACGGGAAAAAGCATTATGTCGTCGATAGCCACAAGATCAGCTTTGAGCAGACGGTTATAGGCAGCCATGGCCGAAGGCATTAGGGTTTTCATCTTGATAGTGTTTATGACATCCTCCATGGTAACCATATATGCCTTGTATCCCTGCCCGACAGCCTCATATACGAGTCCTGCGGCAATAAAGGTCTTGCCTGTTCCCGAAGGTCCCATGAGTATCAGGTTGTAATTCTGCTCGAGCCATCCGAGTCGGCGCAGTTCACGCAGCCCGGTGGAGGTTATGCCTTGCGAGTAGTTATGGTCGAAAAGATCGAGGTCATGCCTTGCAGGCAAAGCCGCCGCTTTCAGGCGCCGTTGGAGATCCTTGCTGTCCCTCTCCTGAACCTCGCGGGACTTTCTTGCGTTATCATCGGCGGGATTCGGTATGGCTGAAATTCAAAACAGAATA
>OGXO01001428.1_pt1 | contig 13099 bp, 8 predicted proteins | sample 1576321 | NCBI WGS metagenome assembly OGXO01 (sample SAMEA3541568, study PRJEB24748) | human gut metagenome | biome: human gut; feature: human-associated habitat; material: faeces | place: China | collected 2012 | reverse complement strand
TGCAAGGTTGTTGCCTGTCAGCATAACGCCTTTGCTGAATCCCGTTGTGCCGGAGTGTCGAAATATCTGGGCTTAGGCCAGCTGCCGATCGCGATCATCATGGCGGTCGTTGCGATCATGTATTTCTACAATGATAAAAAGCTGCTGGACGCCAAGACGGCCAACGCTGCCGCGGCCAGCGCGAACGGGAATAACGAGGAGGATTTCTTCTAATGGCGAAAATGGAATTGTCCGCACAGGAAAAGAAAACGCTGAAATCCATGTTCTGGAATTCCGGACTGGTGTTCTGCGGCTTCAATATGGTTAAGATGGAAGGCAACGCCTTCACCTGCACGATGGCTCCGGCCATCGAGGAGCTTTACAGCGATCCGGAAGAGCGCAAGCAGGCGCTGGTCCGGCATAATAACTTCTTCAACACTCACGCCGTTCTGTTCAGCTTCATCGCCGGTCTGGCCTACGCGCTGGAGCGGGAAAAGGTGACCAAGGGCAGCGTTGACGACGATACGATTGAAAATATCAAGGTTGCGCTGATGGGACCGACCGCCGGGATTGGCGACGCGTTCTTCTTCAACTGCGTGCGCGTCATCGCCGCGGGCATCGGCATCGGCTTATGCGCCGAAGGCAATCTGCTGGGTGTGCTGATCTTCGTGCTGCTTTACGGCGGTTCGCAGGTCGTCGCGCGTTGGTATCTGTTGAAAATCGGTTATACGATGGGCACTTCGTTCATCGACTCGATTTTCTCCTCCGGGTTAATGACGTCGCTGACCAAATCGGCGGCCATCCTGGGCTTAAGCATGGTCGGCGCAATGGTCGCTTCGATGGTGAATGTCAAGCTGGCCTGGACGATTCAGGTCGGTCAGACCTCGGTTGTCGTCCTCGACGTCGTCAACTCGATTATGCCGGGGATCCTGTCAGTCGCGCTGGTCTTCGGCCTGGTTGCATTAATTAAAAAGGGCGTACGTCCGGTGACGCTGGTTCTGGGAATTCTCGTTCTCAGCGTAGCGCTGGCGTTCTTCGGAATCTTCTAAGGAAAGAAGGAAGGGCTGCCAGCGCAGCCCTTTGTGTTTTCTTCTTCCATTTCATCAAAGCTTGATAAAAAATAAATCATAATAAAGGAGAAACAATGAAAACCATCTTAAAAAGCGAACGTATCCTCTGGAATGGACAGTGGCAGTCCGGCGCGATGATCATCGAAGCAGGCAAGCTTACCGGCTTCACACAGGATCCGCAGCTTCTGGCCGAAGCGGTGGATTACGGTAATCAGCGGATTATCCCGGGTATCTTCGACACCCACAATCACGGCACGCACGGCTACGGCTTATCCGGACAGGTCAGCGCGGATCCGCAGGAGCAGAAACCGATTGTCCGGCATTATCTGAAGGCTTTGGGTTCCCAGGGCGTCACCAGCATTTTCCCAACCTGCGCGGTTTCCATGATCCGCAGCGTCAGCGAAGTGGCGGACGAGGACAACGAAGGCGCGGACATCGTCGGTATCCACAGCGAAGGTCCATGGCTGAACCGGGTCGGGGAGAAAGGAATCCGCACCGGCTGGCCGGAGGTATCGCTGGCCACGGCGAAGCAGATGGTCGCCGACGGTCAGGGCAAACTGAAGCTGGTCGCGCTGGCTCCGGAAATCCCGGGTATCGATCCGATCATCGACTATTTCCTGTCCGAGGGCGTGACGCTGGCCTATGCTCACAGCGACTGCACGTATGACGAAGCGATGGCGGCGTATGCCCGGGGCCTCAGCGTCGCGACGCATACCGGCAACGTCACTGCCCTCTACCCCTGCGATAGAACTTGCGGCCGCGTAGACCGACTCCATCATGCACAGATGAGTATATCCGCCGAAGAACTTACGGGCACAGTCTGCATGAGGCCCGATCAGGGCCAGCTTCTTGATCTTGCCTGACAAAGGAAGTACCCCGTTGTTTTTCAAAAGCACCATGGATTCCCTTGCCGACCGAAGGGACAGCTCCGCCCCCTCTTTCTCTTCAAAAATCTTTTTGCAGGACTCACCGTCCATTGCGAAAGGTTGTTCAAACAGGCCCATGCGGAATTTCGCTTCCAACACCCTCAGAACTGTCCGGTTCAGCAATTCTGTATCCGCCTGTCCGCTTCGGAACATTTCTTTGAGTTTTTCGCCATAACCGATCGCTTTCGGCATCTCCATGTCCATCCCTGCTTCCATGGCAAGAAATCCTGTTTCTCCAATAGTCTCTCCGATCCGCTGGACTTCGTGGGCATTGCTGATGCCGCCGTAATCACTGATACACAGTCCGTCAAATCCTATTCTCTCCCGAAGAAGTTCTGTCAGTAATCTGTGGGAAACCGAGGCCGGTTCTCCGTCAATGGAATTATAGCATGGCATTGACTCCTTTGATGATTACATCACACAAATTGAAATACCGATTAAAACTTAATATTAGTCAGTATAATTCTGTATATGACATCCCTCAAAAATCGACAGCCTAATGGTATCAATAATTCTTATAGCAGTGTTTCTATAATATATTAAAAGCCTCTTTGTCCGCTTAAGAGTTTAATCTTACAAAGAAAATGCTAAATCATAAGCCTCCCAGATTGCTGTTTTCAAATTTCCAACCTTTTTAACATCGCCGACTATATGAATATTCGTTTTCCCCTGTTGTGTTCCACCGTCAACAAGCCTCGTGTCTGGCACATAACCACAGCTCATTATCACGTCATCGCATTCCAACTGTATTGTCTTTTCCGCTGTCTCAATAACAATTCCATTTTCAATGATTTCTAAGAGCTTTGCGTTTTTATAAATAGGAACTTCATAATACCGCAATAAGTCTCTCATACAACTGGAGTTTGCCATGCAGAGTCCCTTGGTCTTTAAAATATCGTCTGCCATTTCCACAATAACCGGTCGTTTTCCTTTCAGCACAAGGTCATAGGCAATCTCGCAGCCCGTCAAACCTCCGCCGATTACAGCGACGTCCTTTCCTACTTTTCTCCCCAGCAGATATTCCGTTGCTTCAATAGCTTTTTCCTGTCCCGGAACATCTAGCTTTCTAGGTTTTGCGCCCGTAGCAATGATAATTTCATCTTCTGTCAGCTCAGCCAGAGTTGTAATTTCACAGTTGTATTCCACTTTAATCGGCAGGCTTTCTATTTCTTGTTGAATCCATCTTATAAATTCTTTATCTTTTTCTTTGAATTCAGGTGCTGCTGCAGCATTAAACACACCACAGAGCCGGTCACTCTTTTCATAAATAGTTACCTCATGACCTCGTATTGCCGCAATTCGGGCTACAGTCATCCCAGCGATACCCCCGCCGATGACCGCAATACTTTTCGTTACAGCTGCTTTTTTCTCAAAATCATATTTCTGCTCACAGAATGTCCTAGGGTTCAACGCACAATGCCCTTGTGTTTTTCCATCCTCTTCATCGATTTCACAGCCAACGCCTTCATAATGATAAATCGGAAGACATGCATTATGACATGCAATGCAAGGAAGAATGTCACTAAATTTCTCCTGTTCCAGTTTTACAATGTATTCCGGATCCGCCAGGAACTGACGTCCGATTCCCATAGCATCCAGTTTTCCTTCTGATATAGATGCTGAAGCTTCATCCGGCTGCATTCTTCCTGCACATACCACAGGAATTTCTACCACTTCTTTTAATCGTGTCACCTCCGCCATGTTACAGTTTAAAGGCATATATACAGGCGGATGCGCCCAGTACCATGAATCGTAAGTCCCATTGTCCGCATTAAGCATATCATATCCTGCATCCTGAAGATATTTTGCGGCTTTCAGCCCTTCCTCAAGATCTCTGCCGGCTTCTGTAAATTTCTCACCATAAACTGCCCCGATACCAAAGCCGATTGTCTTACTGGTTACGGAATACCGAAGGGATACAGGGAATGTGTCACCGCACTGTCGCTTAATCTCCTCTACAACTTCTTTCGCAAACCTGTAGCGGTTATCAAAAGTCCCCCCATACTGATCTGTTCTCCGATTCGTATACTTCGTTGTAAACTGATCCAGCAGATAGCCTTCATGCACGGCATGCACTTCCACACCGTCAAACCCTGTCTCCATACAAAGTTTGGCTGTCTTACCATAGGCATCCACATACTCAAGAATTTCTCCTTCCGTCAGTGGTCTATGTATAATTTCTGGAAGCCAACGATTAGGCAGTTCACTAGGGGCTACAAGAAGATTATCCCAGTCAAACATGGACTTTTGTCCGGTTTCCTTCTCTTTTTCATAAAGTTCCTTTAATGCCAGCGGCATGGTAAATGTTCGTCCCCATCCTGCACCAATCTGCAAAAACACTTTTGCACCGTAACTATGAATTTCTGCTAAAAGCGGCTTTAGTCCTTCGAATATTTCTTTCTGCTCATAAAGCCACTGTTTCCCCACCATACTACGCAGAGTAACCATTCCGGGAATAATTAAACCTACATGATTCTTTGCACGCTCCACATAATAATCATGGATATCCTCACCAATTTTAAAAATAGGTAAGCAGTCTATCATGTTTGTACCTTCCATTGGTTCCAGAACAAAACGGTTTTTAATCATTACCGTTCCAATTTTAAATGGTTCAAATAAAATTTCGTGTTCTTTTTTCATTTTTTGAACATCCTTCCTCAATTATCCTATTGTGCAAGTAAGCAATTCAACTGACCGATCAGCTGTTCCACCTGTTCTCCCGGCATCTGTCCCAGCAGAAATTTCAGCGGCATTTCCCGGATAACTTGCTCTCCCAGCTTCTTGTATTCGTCACTCATACCTTCTGCTGATGCGGCTGCTGCTGCCAATGGAGCCAGCAGTTCCGTAATAACGGGAGCGGTTTTCGTATGATCCAATAATTCTCCGAACGTTGTTGTGAAATCTACGCAAAGGGGCAGTTCTTTCTGTGTTTCAAATATAATATCAGCATGTAATCGGACGTCATCAGAAGCATGGCCGATCAGGATCCGATATGTTCCGGATGGCGCATACCAGTCCCCGAGACGTTCTTCATAATAGGAAAGATCCCTCGCCGAAATTTCCATCGACACCGTTTTTTCCTCTCCTGGCAGGAGATGAACTTTGGCAAATCCTTTCAATTCCTTGACCGGTCTCTCCGATATGCCGCACATGTCAGCCACGTACAGCTGTACGACTTCTTTTCCTTCTGTCTTTCCTGTATTTTTCACCTTGAAGGAGACCGTCAGGATATCCTCATCCGTCATTTGAGCCGATGACAAATTCAAGTCCCCATAAGCAAATTCCGTGTAAGACAGCCCATGTCCGAATGCATACCGCACCGGAACCTTCTTTGTATCATAATAGCGGTACCCGACAAAGATATCCTCACCATATAACACCCGCTTTCCATTTCCTGGGAAATGAAGGTAGCTCGGATTATCTTCCAGCCGGTACGGGAATGTCTCCGCCAGCCTGCCGGACGGATTCGCTTCTCCGTATAACAGCCGGTCACAGGCTTCGCCAACGCCCTGACCTCCGAGATACATTTCAAGGATCGCGCTTACTTTATCAGCCCAGGGCAGTTCTACCGGGCTTCCATTGTGGAGTACAACTACAACATTAGGCTGTACTTTCAACACTTCTTCGATCAGACGGTCCTGGCATTGGGGCAACTTCATAGATGTTCTGTCATACCCTTCCGACTCAAATATCTCAGGCAGACCGGCAAAGATTACCGCAACATCTGCTTCTGCAGCAGTTCGAAGCGCTTTTTCCAGCTCCTGTTCCGTCATCGCGTCATTTTCCATAGAAAATCCTTTTGCATAAGTTACGCTGCGCCCTTTTTCTCCGGCAGCATCCAATGCCGAGACAACCCTGAACGGATTGATATGGCTGGAGCCACCGCCCTGATACCGCGGCTTTTCAGCAAATTCCCCTATATAGGCAACCTTTCTGTCTGTATTCAGCGGAAGTATACCGTTATTTTCCAGCAGAACCACACATTCAGTCTCTATATCCGCTGCTTTTTTATGATCTGTTTCCTTATCAGATATAACTTCCGGGTGATGCTCTTCACCGGCAAATACAACATTCAATATCCGTTCCACCGCTTCATCCAGCACAGCTTCGTCCAGTCTTCCCTCCTGTACTGCTTTCACAATCTGTCTGTCATTGTATCCTCCGGAATAAGGCATCTCCAGATCCAGTCCGGCCTGCAGTCCTTTCACACGGTTATTTACAGCGCCCCAGTCACTAACGACGCAGCCTTTGTATCCCCATTCTTTTCTCAGGATATCTGTCAGAAGATATCTGTTTTCCGAAGCATATTCTCCATTTATTTTGTTGTAGCTACACATGACGGTTCTTGGAGCTGATTCTTTCACCGCTTCCTCAAACGCAGGCAGGTAGATTTCCCTGAGCGCACGTTCTGACACTTCGGAAGATATCGTCATACGGAGTGTTTCCTGGTTATTCAGTGCAAAGTGCTTAATGCTTGTCCCCACGCCCTGACTCTGTACTCCGCGGATATATGCCGATGCCATCCTACCTGCCAGATATGGATCCTCCGACAGATACTCAAAGTTCCGCCCGCATAACGGGCTCCTTTTAATATTCACCGCCGGGCCAAGCAGTATGCTTACATTCTCGGCCTGACACTCCGCTCCCAGCGTCTCTCCCATCCGTTCCATCAGGTCAACATCAAAGCTGGAGGCTGTTGCACAGGCTGCCGGGAAACAAACGGCCTTCACACTTTCATTCAATCCCAGATGATCCGTTTCCCCTTCCTGCTTTCTCAGTCCGTGAGGGCCGTCCACCATCATAACTGACGGAATGTTCAGTCGTTTGATTTCTTTCGTATGCCAGTTATCAGCGCCCGAGCAGAGACTTGCCTTCTCTTCCAGCGTCATTTTTGAAATCAGTTCCTTTATTCTGTCCATCGCAAAAGTTCTCCATTCTTTTCTTAATACTGATTGATCATCTGTGCCTCTGCCTCTTCACGGCTGATCTCACCATTGTTGCATTTTGCCATCAGCTGGACATCATGGTCATTAAGCTTGTAAAGACGAAGTATAAGCAGAGTGCAAATACCCCCGATAATGCTGCCAAGACAGCTGAATGTCCATAATTTATCGGCAAATCCTGCCGCCTGAACAACGCCTTCTCCCTCTCGGAAGCCGATTAAAGTTAACGCAAACACACTGACTGCTGTTGCGATCGCTCCATTTAATTTTGTAAAAAATGTCTGCGCCGCAAACGTTACACCACGCATTTTTAATCCTGTCTTGTACTGTCCATACTCGTAGCAGTCCGGCGTAAACTGATACTGCAGTATAACTGCTATTCCCAGCGGAATTCCTCCTAAGGCATTTAAAATCACATACACCATCATATTCTCATACCCAGCAATGAATCTTACGATTCCCAAAAGTAAAGCGAAAACATATGAAATATAGAAGACTTTAAATTTATCATATTTCTTGCATAATTCTACTGCCATAAACGCACCGATTAAGGTCGGAATAATCACTGCCATTGAAACATATGAAGCAGCTTCTTCACCGCCAAGGCAGTACCGGGCAACGTATAAGCCCCAATTTGCACCAACATTAAGCAGGCTGCTGATGAGCGGAGCCGCAAAGAAAAGCAATAAATATTTGTTCTTCCGCAGACATTCTACCATATCTCGCAATGTATAACTTTCTTCTGCCCCGTCATTCAGGACTCTTTCTTTTTCAATTACTCTCTCCCTTGCGAACAGACAAATCGGAATCATCATAACACATGACAAAAGAGATAACACAATTACTGTTGTTGACCAGCCGCCTAACCGCTGCCGTACCAACGGCAGGACAATTCCTGTAACAATACCTGCAAAAATAGCAAACATTCTTCCTATGCTGTTTAGTGAAACACGTTCCTTCTGGTCTATTGTCATCGTGGTAACAATACCAAAAATCGGTACATCGCAAAGGGTATAGGCTGTATCCCATAACATATAAGCAAGTGTTGCCCATATGATTTTAGCCATCATGGAAATCCCGGTAGGTATTATAAAAAGAAGAATAGTTGCCACCGGAATCGCTATGACAGATATTCGAAGCCACGGTAGGAATTTCCCTTTCTTAAAATTCACCTTATCCATGATCATACCGAGGATCGGATCGTTGATGGCATCCCACACTTTCGTGATAAGCGCCACGATCGCAACCAATGCTGCCGTTATGCCGATATCTGTAAAATATGTAGTCATATATCCTACCAGTCCATAGAATACATTCTGTCCCATAAAATACAAACCATAACTGATTTTTTCTCTTTTTGTAACTGAATTTTCCATTTCGTTATCCGTCCTTTCATTGTTTGATTCAATTATAAATAATTCCAAAGGGCAAATCACCAACGATATATAAGTAGTTTACCGACGAAACTTAATATAATCATCATCTTTCTAAAAACTGATATAAGTATTCTTCCATCTTAGGCGTCCACCATTCCAGATATCCTGCCTGCGTCGGATGAACCGGATCTGCCATATAAACTTCATATTCTTTTTCAGAAACGTCATTCATCTCCTCGTCATTCCAAAGGTCGATCACGCCTATTCCATATTTATCCTGAAGCTCAAACAATACATCTACCATCTGCTGATACTGTTTACTGTCATATTTTGTTCCGGTATAAAAGATCACGGGACAATTCCATGTCTGCTTTGCATATACAATGATATATTCCATTGCTCCTGTTATCGTCTGTGTATCAAAATCCTCCAGATTTTCTGAACTGCTAAGTTCTCCCATCGGCATTTCCTTCGACGCGTCATTCGTGGAAAGCTGGCAGACAAACGCATCGAATTTCTCATCTGTACCGATATTATTTTTCATCCTTTGGATATAAGACGTCTTTCCGTTATCTACTAAAGTAGTACCGCTGACAGCTTCTTTTACATACTCACAGCCATTTCTGTAAGAGATATAATCTGCAAAAGAAACATCCATTGAGTACAGACCTAATGTTACAGATGATCCAAGGTAGCAGATGCGCTTCCCTCCAAGAGGGCTGTTTTCTAACGGTTCTATATTTTCCAGACTGTATTTTTCTGCGTTTCCCGGCATTTTTTTCAGCTTATTCTTCCAGACAAAATCAAACGGTCCTCCACCGCCTACTGCTCCTACTAAATATGTCAGGCCGATTCCCACAGCCAGAATCAGAATTAAAACGATACTTAAGGTGATCTTCAATATTTTCTTTTTCATAATCCTTAACTCCTTATTATTTTCAACTTTCATATTAAGAGAACTGACCGTCTGTATTTATCGGTCAGTTCTCGCAAATACTGTCATTTTGTTTTCTTTGATTCTTTATTCAAACTGATACATTCCGCTTCCTACCTTGTATAATCTGCCATCCGGCATCTTTACAACGGCAGTCGTGTTGCAGGGGATTTTTACTTTCAGCTTAAATTTCCCTTCGTCCATACTCCACCTGACTGCGATTTCCCCATACTCACTTATATAAGTACGTTTTACACTGGTAAACGCATTGTCCGGCTCCGGTGCGATTACAATCTCCTTAAATCCGGGAGCAGCCATATCAATGCCGCTTATCTTCCGGAACATCCAGTCGTCCACGCATCCAAAGGCATAGTGGTTCAGGCTTGTCATAACCGGAGACCCGTCCTCCTTGTAAGAAATGTAATTTTCCCAGATTGTTGTCGCTCCCTGCTTCACCTCATAAAGCCATGACGGGCACTTTGTCTGGAGCAGGATTTTATATGCCTTGTCCATCCTGCCGATCTTACAGAGTGCATCCAGCAGATACGGCGTCGTCAGGAACCCTGTATCCAGACAATCCCCGTTTTCTTCTATCTTGCGGATCAAATGTCCGGCGATACTTTTTTTCTTCCTTTCAGGAGCAAGATCAAATGCGATTGCCAGCACATAACTGCCCATAAAATCAAGAGGCATCTTCCCATCATCATCGATCAGTCCTTTTTGAATGGCAGATTTCATTCTGGACGCAATGTCATCATAGTATAATTCGTCTGATGTATGCCCGAGGAGTGCTGCCGTATCTGCCATGATCCGGCAGGAATTCCATCCAAAGATTGGCGCGCAGTATGTAGAAGTATTGACAGGTTTTGCAGCGCTTTGGTCTGCTCCGTCTACTGTCTGGCTCGGTATGAGCCACTCCCCGTACTGATGTCCTGTATTCCACAGATACTGATCAATTTCTTTTGGATGTTTCATCTTGCCTCTACGCTTCTTTGCAGTGTTGATGATATAGTCGCACCACTTTTTCATTGTGTCATACTGTTCTCTCAGTATCCTGATATTTCCTGTAAGCTGATACATGCTCCACGGTACGATACAGGCGGCATCTCCCCATCCTGCTTCTCCCACCGGTTCAAAATTGCGGTATACGATCCGATTCAGTTTCTCCAGTAATTCATAGATTCCGGTAAGGGGGATCACATTGGGGATTGCCCCATTTTTCTGCTGACTGCAGGTCATATTACGCAGCCATCTTGTCAGAAACGGGGTTACATTTTCGTTGAGCATGGCTGTTCTTGCATAAATCTGGATATCTCCGGTCCATCCGCCTTTTTCTCTCTGCGGGCAGTCCGTGGGGATTGAAAACAGATTCGACCGCTGAGACCATCTTGTATTTTCGTAAAGCCGGTTTATATCTTCGTTGGATGTCTCAAAAGTTCCCAGATCCTCATTGTCAGAGGACAGGACAATCGCTGTGAAATCCTCCGGGCTCACCGGCTGATCGCATGTCACTCTCACATAGCGGAATCCATGATATGTAAAATGCGGTGTATATTCTGTGAATTTACCGTTTGAAATATAAATATCACTTTGCTTGTGCCCTGTTTTCTCTGACATGAAAATATTGTTGAAATAGTTTCCATATTGATCCAGAGTTTCAAAATGATCTAATACCATTTTTGTTCCGGCCGGCAGTTTGGTTTTTACCCGCAGAACACCCGCCAGATTCTGCCCGAAGTCAATGATTGTCTCGCCTTTCGGGCTGACCGTCATTCCGACTGCCGGTAATTCCTTTACCGGGCGCACCGGTTCCCCGTACTGAGCTACCAGGTTGACGTAAGATTTTTTGCATGGGATACCTGCTTTCCAGCTGCTGTCATCGAATCCGCAGCAGTTCCAGTTTTCCTGTTCCATCCGTGCGTCATAGAGTTCACCTGCAAACAGATCGGAAGACCGAACCGGACTTTCCGAAACTTTCACCGCATCATCGGACACAACCATTTCACTCGTTCCGTCTTCATAATCAATCTTTATCTGAAATAACACAAAATGTTCGGCTTTAAACTTCCTGCTTCTCGGTTTAAAGTTCGCGCTGTCATACCAACCATCCCCTACCAGCATCCCTATGACATTCTCTCCCTCTCTCAAAACCGAGGTCACATCATAGGTCTGGTAACACAGATATTGGGAATAGACGGTAAATTCCGGCGCAAACTCTCTGTCATCCGGACGCATTCCGTTCATGCTGAGCTGATATGCTCCGTGACAGGTGGCGTAAACGCGCGCTCGTTTTATGCCGTCTCGTACACCAAATTCTTTGCGAAAATATTCTGCCGGGTTCTGCCCGCCGGTTCCGGGTTTTACCTTTTTCATCGGGAACGGAGATTTCACCCACTCGGCCGTCCATTCTTTCTTCATAAATCCTGTCTCAAAGGATGAGGATGCCGCTGCCTTTTCTCCGTTATTAACCGTCACTTCCACTGTCCAGCTATAGTCACTGAGACTTTTCAATGGTTTTCCGTTGTACTCTACAAAAGTATTTTTATCACTTTCTACCACCCCGGAATCCCACACCACTTCTCCCAGACCTGTCACTGTAATATGATAGGATGTCTGCATCACATTCTTTTTGTCACTGGTAATCACCCATGAAAAATAAGGTGCTTCGTCCACGCATGGTCTGTATTGACTGTTTACCTTAAGTCTTGTAAGCTCCATAGCAGCCTTCCTGATCAGAATTTCGCAAGCGCCGTATCCAGCATCTGCGCCTCATCTTTTTTTATCTCTCCTGCGAATGTTTTCGCGACATCTCTAAGCGAAAGCCCATATGCAATATCGGGGATCATATCTACTTCCACCATTTGAGAAAGAAACGCGCGGATATCCGGATGGTTCAGCAGTTCTTCCATTGTCGAGTCTATGCTATATTTCTTCTTTAAAGGCTGTGACGCCTCATAAGCGACTTCATATTCTCCGGCTCTCACACGGCAGATTCCATTTTCTACCTCTTCAAATAATGGATTTTCTATATCCTCATATATGCATTCTGGTGCATATGGAAGAACCACTTCTGCACTTCCGCCGAACGGAACCGTAACAGTGACCGTGATTTTATTATCCTCTGATATCTCCCAGCCGCACTGATAGCATCCGGTTGCCGAATCATAAACAGCTTTTACATATTTAAGTCCATTATTCACTTTCGGACTGATTCGCATCACCTTGCCTCCCGGGCTCTGTTCCATCACATCAATTCCAGCTGCATGGCGGAAGATCCACTCCAATACAGCGCCGTAGGAATAATGATTCAGACTGTTCATCCCCGTGCTGGAGACATGTCCGCTCTCATCCAGTGAATTCCAACGCTCCCACACCGTCGTTGCTCCCAGCTTCACTTCATGGAGCCAGCCCGGGTATTCCTTATTCAGAAGCAGCCGGTATGCCGCGTCTGTCATTCCATGATCAGTCAGGACATTGCACAAAAGCGGTGTTCCTACAAACCCGGTATTTAATTTATTTTTATTATCCCTGAGAAGCTTTTGCAGCATCTGCTTTGTCAGTTCTTCATTTTCAGACAGATGATATTTCAGTGCAAGAACAAGCCCTGTCTGCGTCTTCACCGCACATCTGCCTGTAGCAGTAAAATATTCTTCTTTCACGACCTGCCACTGACGGTCTGCGATTTTCTGATACTCCTGTCTCGTTTCTTCCAGTCCAAGCACCTCTGCTGCTTTTGCAACAATCTGTGCACTTGCCGCGTAGTAGATGTCTGCAATGTATGCTTCATCAGTCGCTCCATACACGCTGTTCGCAGCGCGCCTTAAATTTTAATTTTCTATTATCTTTCTTAGGTTTATTAGGATTCTGGCTT
>OGXO01001427.1_pt1 | contig 13100 bp, 10 predicted proteins | sample 1576321 | NCBI WGS metagenome assembly OGXO01 (sample SAMEA3541568, study PRJEB24748) | human gut metagenome | biome: human gut; feature: human-associated habitat; material: faeces | place: China | collected 2012 | reverse complement strand
ACATTAAAAGTGTTGTGCTCTACCTGCTGAGCTAGCGAATCAATCCTTATTTGCGAATCAGTTATTTCCTGATTGCGGGTGCAAAGGTAGTTACTTTTATTTAATTTGCAAGCATTCCGTAGAAAAAAGTTTCAATTATTTTTCCTCGTTATGGCTTGTTTCTTGATTATCAGTAGTTTCTACTTCATCATATTTTATCTTTTCTTTGTTGATAATAAAGCGTTGGTAGTAGGAGAGCATCAAAGTTGTTAGTGGTAAGGCGATAATCATGCCGAGCATTCCCATTAATGAACCCCAGATAGAAAGAGATAAAAGGATGATGGCAGGATTCAGTCCGGTAATCTTTCCCATGATTTTGGGGACAAGGAAGGTATCCTGTATGATTTGTACGATTGCAAAGACAGCTAATGCACATGCAATGATAATCCAGAAGTTCTGTCCGGTATCGGCAGCTTTGAGGATCGCCAATAAAATGGTGGGAAGGAAACCGATGATTTGCAAGTAGGGAACCATATTCAATGCTCCGATGAAAAGTCCCAGAGCGATAGCCATGGGGAAATCGATAATCAGGAAACCGATACTGAAAAGAATACCTACGCAGAAAGCAACCAAAGCCTGTCCACGGAAATATCTGTTCATACCATCCTGTACGTCGTGAACCAGGTTGGAGGCAAACGTACGGTATTTATTGGGTAGCAGATGCAACCATCCTTCAGCTATTGCTTCGTAATCCAATAATATAAAGATTACATATAATAATATAATGAAAGAGGCAAGGATGCTGAATAGAATGTTGAGAGATTCTGCAAGCAAAGTCCACACTCTGGGGACGGTATCCTTGATTGCCGCCAGGATATTCTCTTCACTTAATACACGGTTCAGTGCCTGAAGGTCGATGTTCTCGTGGATAAATTCAGAAAGATTTTTAGGCACATTGTTTCCGGCTCCATTGGTGAGGTAAGTCACCAACAAATCGTTCATTCTGCCTATTTCCGAAATCATCGGCGGTACTAACAGATAGAATAAAGTGACTCCGATAACCGTAATGAGGAATAAGGAACAGAAGATGGAAATAATGCGGCTTTTTAATCGTAGCTTATACTGGAAGAATTTGACTAACGGATAGACCATATAAGCTATCAGCCACGCAATAAAGAAAGGTAATAACACTCCGCTAAGACGTTCCACGAGCATTAATATTCCTACAACTAACACACATCCGATGGAACCGCGTATAAAACTGTCGAATGTTATCTTTTTCCTTTCCATAATCTGTTTCTTTTATAGAGTTTATACTTTCTGCTCATCCTCCCCTCGTGCACGGAGATAACATTCCCTGCACAGAGGCTCATATTCGGTTGTTTCGCCTAAAAGAACCTGTTTCTCATTCTTGACTGTACGATGTGAGAAAGAAGCCAGCTGACCACATTTCACACAGATCGCATGAACTTTGGAGACTTCATCGGCAATGGCGCACAATTGTGGCATAGGTCCGAACGGATTTCCTTTGAAGTCCATATCCAATCCTGCAATGATAACACGGATTCCATTGTTGGCGAGCTGGTTGCATACATCAATCAAACCACTGTCGAAGAACTGTGCTTCATCAATACCTACTACATCTATCTCGGAAGTAAACAGTAAAATGCTGGCTGACGAATCGATGGGAGTGGAGGCGATAGAATGGCTGTCGTGAGAGACTACGTCTTCTTCTGAATAACGGGTGTCGATAGCAGGTTTGAATATCTCGACACGTTGTTTCGCGAATTTCGCTCTCTTCATTCTGCGAATCAATTCCTCTGTCTTTCCGGAGAACATAGAACCGCAGATTACTTCGATCCGGCCTCTTCTTCTAGTCTCCTGTATGTGGTCTTCTGAAAATAATACCATGAGATTTTGTGTTTTCTTGATTAAATAAATATGTGGACAAAGGTAAGCAATTCAATGTGCAAGAACTGTTAAATTATCCATTATTTTAAGTTATTGCATAAATTATTCCTACATTCGCACCGTATAAACAATGGACTGACATGAAACAGAAGCTATTAACAGATATTGAGTTGGATGTTCATGAGTTGAAGTATCTCATGGATTCATTTACCAAGGAGCCGACTCCGACTTTGTCTGAACTGTTGAAGCGGAGCATTACACGGATGCAGGGGCGTTTGGACGAACTGCAGCAGGAGGTGGATGCTGTTCAGGTAATTTCTCCGTCAGCTGTGGAAGAGACAGCGGAAGAGGAGGATGAAGTTGCCGGGTCTGAAGAGGATTCCCCCGTGATTATACAATCTCTCGAATCGGTTGTTGTGAAAGAAGATGAGGAAGGAGAAGCCATTGTTGCGGAAGAGAAACCTGTCGTAATAGTGGCAGCTGCAGAGACAGCAGCAGCAGCAGCAGCAGAAGAAGAAGAAGAAGAAGAAGGGAAAAAAGAGGAATCGGCAATTGTTGAGGAACCTGTCGTTGAAACTGTTGTGAAAGAGGAAGAACCTAAATCGGCTGTGTTGGGAGAAAGTCTCAAACTGTCTGCCGGCTTGCGACATGCTATCAGCTTGAATGATTCTTTCCGTTTTTCTCGTGAACTGTTCGGAGGCAACACTGATTTGATGAATCGGGTTATCGAACAGATATCAGTAATGAGTTCCTACAAGACTGCAGTCGCATTTCTGTCCTCGAAAGTCGAATTGAATGAAGAAAAGGAGGCGGTGAACGACTTTCTGGAGCTACTAAAGAAATATTTTAATCAATCAGTATAAAACAAAAACAAGATGGGAAAGCTATATGTGGTGCCTACGCCGGTAGGGAATCTGGAGGACATGACTTTTCGGGCTATCAAAGTCCTGAAAGAGGTTGATCTGATTTTGGCGGAGGATACACGTACTTCCGGTATCTTGCTGAAACACTTTGAAATAAAGAATGCAATGCAATCCCACCACAAATTTAATGAACATAAAACGGTGGAAAGTGTTGTTAATAGAATAAAGGCAGGTGAAACGGTGGCACTAATTTCGGATGCCGGAACGCCTGGAATTTCCGATCCCGGATTTCTGGTTGTTCGTGAATGTGTGCGCAACGGTATTGAAGTGCAGTGCTTGCCGGGAGCAACCGCTTTTGTTCCGGCACTCGTAGCATCGGGATTGCCGAACGAGAAGTTCTGCTTCGAGGGATTTCTCCCCCAGAAGAAAGGACGGCAGACACGACTGAAGACATTGGCGGAAGAACACCGCACGATGGTGTTTTATGAATCACCCCACCGTCTGTTGAAGACGTTAACACAGTTTGCCGAATATTTCGGTGCTGAACGTCAGGCAACCGTGTCGCGTGAAATATCCAAACTCCACGAAGAAACAGTTCGGGGCAGTTTGGCTGAATTGATAGAACACTTTACCGCTACCGAACCCCGGGGCGAGATTGTGATAGTATTAGCAGGAATAGATGATTAAATAACTTCATTAAAAAACGTAAAACGTAAACGTATGAAAAAGTTAGCTGTTTTATTTGTATGCGTAGCCTTGTTGGCTTCGTGTGATGGCTTTAAAGGTGGAAGTAAAGACCTGAAAGCTGAAAATGATTCTCTTTTGATGGAACTGAACCAGCGCAACGCTGAACTGGATGATATGATGGGGACTTTCAATGAAGTTCAGGAAGGTTTCCGTAAGATCAATGCTGCCGAAAGCCGCGTTGACTTGCAGCGTGGAACCATCACTGAAAACTCTGCCAGTGCCAAGCAACAGATTGCTTCTGACATCGAATTCATCTCCAAGCAAATGGAAGAAAACAAAGCACAGATTGCAAAGTTACAGGCACAGTTGAAGAATAGCAATTACAATTCTACTCAAATGAAAAAAGCTGTTGAGGCATTGACTGCTGAATTGAACGCTAAACAACAGCGTATCGAAGAATTGCAAACTGAACTGGCTTCCAAGAATATCCGTATTCAGGAATTGGATGCTGCTGTTAGCGATCTGTCTGTAGCAAAAGAAACTCTGGCCGCAGAAAACGAAGCGAAAGCTAAAACCGTTGCTGAACAGGAAAAGAGCCTGAATGCTGCCTGGTTCGTATTTGGTACTAAATCTGAATTGAAAGCTCAAAAGATTCTTCAGAGCGGAGACGTGTTGAAGAGCGCTGATTTCAACAAGGATTATTTCACGCAGATTGATATCCGTACAACCAAAGAAATCAAGTTGTACTCTAAACGTGCTGAATTACTGACTACTCACCCGACCGGTTCTTATGAATTGGTAAAAGATGATAAAGGCCAGTTGACATTGAAGATTACTAATCCTACTGAATTCTGGAGTGTATCCAGATACTTGGTTATCCAGGTAAAATAAGGTAGATATCCCTTTTGAATTGCCAATGTGCTGATTCCTGGATTCAAGAAATTAGCACATTGGCTTTTTTGTTTCTTATTATACGCATAACTACTGATGAAATATAAAAATCTTTTTTTTGATCTTGATGATACCATCTGGGCTTTTTCTCAAAATGCCCGTAACACCTTTGAGGAAGTATATCAGAAATATTCGTTCGACCGCTATTTTGATTCATTCAATCATTATTATACTCTTTATCAACAAAGAAATACCGAACTCTGGGTTGAGTACGGTGAAGGAAAGATAACGAAGGATGAATTGAACAGCCAACGTTTCTTTTATCCTTTACAGGCCGTGGGAGTGAAAGATGAAGCGCTCGCTGAACAGTTTTCGAGAGATTTTTTCGCTATTATCCCTACTAAAAGTGTTTTAATGCCTCATGCAAAGGAGGTATTGGAATATCTTGCTCCCAAATATAACCTCTATATCCTTTCCAATGGGTTTCGTGAATTGCAATCACGCAAGATGCGTTCGGCAGGAGTGGACGGGTATTTCAGAAAGGTGATTCTCTCGGAAGATCTCGGAGTGCTGAAGCCTTGGCCGGAGATATTCAATTTTGCTTTGTCTGCTACTCAATCCGAGTTGCGCGAATCCTTAATGATTGGTGACAGTTGGGAAGCGGATATAACCGGAGCGCACGGAGTAGGGATGCATCAGGCTTTTTACAATGTGACGGAACGGACTACTTTCCCTTTTCTTCCCACTTATCACATACATTCCTTGAAAGAATTAATGGATTTATTATAGGTTTTCTGGATTAAGTCGTATTTTTGTTGCGTTTTAATTTTGCATAAAATACGATATAATCATGGATAGTACGCTTCTGCCTTTTGCCTTACTTTGTTTCACTTCATTCTTTACATTGACCAACCCATTGGGAACGATGCCTGTCTTCCTTACCATGACCCATGGTATGACGGATAAGGAACGTCAGTCTATCGTACGTCGCGCCACCATTGTGTCGTTTATTACAATAATGGTATTTGTCTTTGCCGGGCAGTTTCTTTTTAAGTTTTTCGGTATTTCTACCAATGGCTTCCGTATTGCCGGTGGGGTGATTATCTTCAAGATCGGCTTTGATATGCTTCAAGCCCGTTATACACCGATGAAACTGAAAGATGAAGAAATCAAAACGTATGCGGATGATATCTCTATTACTCCTCTCGGCATTCCTATGTTATGCGGTCCCGGAGCGATTGCCAATGCTATTGTCTTGATGCAGGATGCACATTCTTATGAAATGAAGGGAATTTTGATCGGCACTATTGCCCTGATTTACCTGCTGACTTTCTTTATTCTTCGTGCTTCTACGAAATTGGTAAACGTATTGGGTGAGACGGGAAACAATGTAATGATGCGCCTCATGGGATTGATTCTGATGGTGATTGCAGTGGAATGTTTCGTCAGCGGATTGAAGCCGATTTTGGTGGATATTGTGAGAGAAGGGATGCTTCCTTGATGATAAAGGAATAGTATATTAAAAATATTGTAATAACTTGTTTTTGTATGGGATTATGATAAATCCGATTTAAAGAAATTAGCCTCTGTTACATTGTCTGTAGCAGAGGCTAATCTTATTTTTCAGGACTTATTAATAATCCCCTGAATCTCTCTTGGATTCAGTCTCTTTTTTATTATTTGTAAGTCAATGGATTATCTGCTTCTACCTGCCCACCATACATTTTCACTATACACATATTGTCCGTTTCCGTAAGCTGCTTTCACTTCAGCATTTGTTGTAGTGTCGCTATTGCCATAAGGACAACGTAATGGGAAAGATTTCGGATTTTTTAGTTCAATAAAGTTTTCGCCCAGTCCTTTCATTCTGCGAACATCATTGTAAGATTCTGTCGCTTCACCTGAAGCTCCCCATAATGCGAAGTATTTTTGAGTCATTGTTGTTTTCAAAGGTTCAGCTGTATATTTGGCCTCTATCGTATTGTCAAAGTAACTTTCGGCTTCAGCTTCCGTAATACTGCTTGCTGCATTGATGAGTGTTTTGCCCAACTCTTTTCTTGAAATAGTAAAGCTGTTTTCCGCATTTAACAGTCCAGCCACTACTGCATCTTTTAATGCACTTTTAGCATCACGTTCCAATCTGCACAGAGCTTCTGCTTCCAGGAATTTTAATTCATGATAACTCAACAACAGTGTTGGTGCTGATATAGAATACATAAATAAAGAAGTTCCATATTTGGAAGTGCCTTGTTCTGGTGTACCGTTAGGCGCATATACGGCGTTGTCTGCGGTTCCCGGAGCTTGTTCTTTTCCGGAGGTACCCTGTTTAGTGATGAAAGCTCTGGACAGACGTGGGTCATTGTATTCTGCCAGTTTGCTTCTCATGCTTTCGCTTGCACCTAATCCGGCACGTGCCACAAAGAAACCATAAAGCGGATTTATGTTATTAGCGTCATATACGTCGAATGCTGCTTGTTCTTCTGCGCTTTCGAAAGAGTTATTTATATATTCCAACACCTTCTCCATATCCGCGTCTTTGTTGGCAGATCTTTTAAGAAGATGCATCGTGTAGCGTGCTTTCAGACCATATGCTAACTTAAGCCATTTTTCAGCATCACCCTGGTACAGCAAATCTTGAGCTTCCGGGTCTATCAGATCTTCTTTCTGTAAGTCTGCAATGGCATCATCCAGATATTGCATTGCTTGGGTATAGATTTCTTCTTGCTTATCCATTTTAGGAGTCAGGTAAACAGGAGAACCGTTTTCGTCAATTAATGCAGCCTGACTACATGGAGCATCTCCAAACATATCGGCTATCAATGCGCAATTATAAGCAGCCAACACTTCAGCCATACCCTTGGTTACATAATTCCCATGATCTATGCCTCCCTCACTGCATTGATTGATAATGATACGGGCGGATTTCAATGTTGAATACAGACCATTCCATGTATTGTTGAAAGTAGAAGATGAGGTCGGTTCGCTCTCTCTGGTTTCTGCATAATACAATTGGTTGTCAACACCTACTTCATATTCAATGTAAGCAGATAGATAAGTATTGAAATCACCTCCTGCATTGGAGAATGCAGTAGAGGTTATCACATCTGTCAGAATGAATCTTGCGGCTACGCTTTGCGTATGGCCGTGGTCCTTGTTGATTCTATCCATTGCATCTTCCGAGCATCCGGAAAAAACAACTGATAAAACAGTAGCGGCAAAAATACCTTTAATTATATTATATGTTTTCATCTTTCTTTTTAGCTAATTAGAATTTTACATTAAATCCAAAACCATAGCTGGCTGTTCCCGGAAGAGAGAAACGTTCGAATGCACCTCCCATGTTGTCATTACCTTGTGAAGCTTCCGGATCGAAACCTTTCATTTCAGACCAAACCAAAATGTTGCGGGCAAAAACATTAACGTTCACATTCAGCCATTTCTTTGAGAAAACCGGATAACTTACAGATAATTCACGCAATTTGATATAAGAATTATCATAAATGTAAGATTCGTCAATTGATCTTCTTCTGGTGAAATATGCTTGAGCATCTGTTACTTTTATATCATTGGGGGCATAGATTGAATTGCCATCCGCATCTTTTCCTGTTTCTTTAACAGCGTTTTCTACAATGAATTCGTTTTTACGCATATCACCTGATAGCTTGCTTACACCGTAATAGTTCATTTCACCTGCGGTACCACTATACATTTGTCCACCTTGTTTCCAGTCGAATACTGCGGAAATGCGGAACTTGTATAATTCAATGTTTGTATTGAAACCTAAACGGAAATCAGGAGATACAGTTCCAATCACCGCATCTTCTCCCTGCATAGGAAGTCCGTTCTGGTCTACTACAATCTTTCCTTCGTCATTACGCATGTAGCTTTTTCCATAAATTACAGGGAATTTGTCACCAATCCCGGCACGTACCTGTGGAGTTACAAATCCTCCTAGCATAATACTTTCTACTCCTGGAGCCAATTCGTCTACGTAATTGTCGATTTTGGAGAAGTTGAAAGCAAAGTCAAGCTTGAAGTTTTTGGTATCTACCGGAGATATGCCCAATGTCAATTCATGAGTGTTTGTATGAATCTTACCTCCGTTCATAATCATACTTGAGGCACCAGTCGAACCTGCCAAAGGAACTTCGAATATCTGATCTTTTACATTCTGACGTGAATAGGTATAATTCAAAGTAACCAGTCCGTTTAAGAAAGTAAGATCAGCTCCCAACTCGTAAGATTTTGTATTTTGTGGTTTTAAGTTAGGGTCATACACCTTATAAAATGGAATATAAGCCATTGCTCCATTAATTGGATAAACAATCGGATTTCCCATATAAAAACCACCACCATAAGATGGAGTATAGTAATAGCTTTGAGTGTAATCACCAGCCATACCAACTTCCGCATAAGAAGCACGTATCTTACCGAAAGTTAATATGTTATTCTTCAGGGGAGCCAGTTCTGTGAAAATGAATCCCAATGACACCGAAGGATAAGTGAAAGAACGATTGTCACGTGGCATACTTGAAACGATATCATTACGTATACTTCCGCTTAGATAAAGCATGTTTTTCCATGCTACTGACAAGTTTGCGAAATTACCAACAGTTCGTTTCTTGTTGTATAGGCTCTCATTGGAGAATACAGAAGCATTATTCAGATGATTCCAGCCCGGGAAATTGAAGTTCATGCTATATGCATATTCATATTTTGTCTTTTTATCAACAAACTCATTACCAATCAAAGCGTCCAACGTCCATTCTTCGTTAATGTTCCATGTATAGGCAGCAGTTAACAGTGAATTTAGCTCATTAACAGTGTAATGGTATTCTGAATCTTCACCTGTAGGCGCCCAAGTACTTCCATATCCGTAGATTTCAGAATAATTGGTAGTATAAGCGTCATCACCAATCTGGTATTTAATATCCAGTTTGTGGTTGTCAGTTCCAAATTTAGTGGTGTATTTCACGAAAGCATTTCCGAAGAAACGTTGTGAACGTTCAGAGAACTGGTTATTGTCAACTGCCCAATATGCATCGTCAATCCAATTGTCACGATAGGTATTTTGTGTGTAAGGATCGCCTTCTATGTGAGAAGGAATGCCGGCCATATTATAGCTGACGGGGGCATTGTAGATCGTAGCAACCACACTGGTATTGGCTGTAGACTGTTTGGAGATTTTTGAAGTTACGAAGTTTCCATTAAATCCGGTAGTCCAGTTAGGATGTAGTTGTGCTTCGGCTGACATTTTTACGTTATATCTATCCATACCGGTTGATGGAACGATACCATTACTGGTGGTGTTACCCAAAGAAAAAGAGTAGTTACCTTTATCGAATCTTTGAGCTACATTGACATTATTGCTCCATGATACGCCTGTATCAAAAAAATCCTTCATGTTATTATATGCCTGTGGGGTAGCCCACGGATTCATGCCTGCAGCTGCAAGTTGGGGGACATAATATTTTCCGGACTGTTTGCCATATTGACTGGTGTAACTGTTGTCTGTGTTTCCTCCGTAGGTAGGATCGTTAGCTAATTCAGAAATCTTAGGACCCCATGCGAAAGGAGAAGATGGATCGAAAGTACCACTGGAACCTTGTGCATATTCTTGTTGCAGTTTCGGAAGAGTTGAAATCTTATCAAAGGAAAGGTTGGTACTGAAAGTGATAGTCGGTTTTCCTTTATCTGCTCCTTTACCACTTTTGGTGGTGATAACGATAACGCCATTGGAAGCTCTCATACCATACAAAGCAGAAGCGGCTTGTCCCTTTAATATATTGATACTTTCTATATCATTAGGGTCAATGTCGACAGCACGGTTAGCATAGTCCGTTCCATACGCTCCATCGGTAAGAGAAGTACTCACGTCTGCGGTAGATGCGATAGGCATACCATCGATTACATACAATGGAGTATTGTCTCCAGTGAAAGAACGAGAACCGCGAATCGTAATCTTTGAAGAAGCACCCGGCATACCTGATGATGGAGTAATATCAATACCTGATACTTTTCCTTGTAAGGCACCTGCTAAATCGGTATTAGCAGCACGTGTCAACGCATCCGATTTGACATCTTGTACGGCATATCCCAATGCTTTCTTTTCGCGTGAAATACCCATGGCGGTAACTACTACTTCGTCTAGCTTTTGGGCGTCAGCCTTTAATACAACTCTCAAATTTGGCTTAATAACCACTTCTTGTGTTTGCATTCCGATATACGAAATCTGCAAAGTCTTTGCAGAACTAAATACAGCTATAATATGTTGATTACTAACAATATATACGATGTTTACTTTCCTTCGGCTATAAATCTTTTGTTGTAGTTATTATGCAGATTATCAATATGTTAAATACCTACCAAACATATTGATTTGCTGATTTATGATACCAGATTTCTATCAAAAATAGAGCATAACCATCTATTAATTAATTATTTAAGTTCTTATCTTATACGATATAAGCTAAAACTTATTTCCATCTTAACTGTTGAAGATGGTTTTATTGTTCTAAATTATATCCAATAATTATTGACTATAATAATATATTCATTAGCAAACGATAATCTAAGAAAAAGAAAAACTCCAGATGAAAAAATGCATATTTTATTACTGTATATTTTAAAATATGCAGGGGTGGATTTAAATATTCTCCAAAATCGCAGAGAATATGATTGATGAATATTCATATTGGATGGTTATATGCTTTTTCTGTATCAAAGAGATTGTGTAATTACATCTAATTATGTAAAAAGAAGTATTTATCATTTATCTGACGCCAAAATGAAAGAACCCCAAATGCCGGATTCTAATAGCTATTAGAGGCTATCAGGGTTATAAATTAACTTTTAATCCTTTCCTTTTAAAGAAAGCAAGGGCTTCTCTACGACCAATGACCCGTTCCTTTTAAAGGAACACTTTATTCCTTTAAATGGGACGAGTGATAATATTCGTAATAACGATGTGTATTTAGGTTATGTATATGCGTTTTTGAAACTGATATTGCATATTCTTTCATTTAATTATACACTTTTCTTTCTATTAGAGAAAATTAGCCCCTCCATTTCTAAAACTAAATCTTAAAAACAGAACACTTTCATCTAGCTTTTGTACCTATTATTATTTTTTGATGAGGCCGTTTTCTCAAGATCACGTACCACTGTTATATCCATTATATTTGCATATACCTGTGTAGTCTTCACACTTTTGTGTCCTAATAGCTTTTGTACCGTAGTAATATTGGCACCACTATATAATAATAAGGTGGCATTTGTATGCCGGGCGGTGTGGAATGACACACGTTTATCTATTTTCGCCAAGCCTGCTAATAAATTCAATTCTTTGTTGATATTAGAATTGTCTTTTAACTTAAAGAAGCTGTCAAGATCATCTTTATAGCGTTGCAATATCTCGATTCCTTTGCCTTCAAATAATAAATATAAAGGAAGACGTACCTCAATACCAGTTTTAACAGACTTGTATATAATCCAGGTTTCCTGATGGAATTCAACAATATTTGCGGAGGTCAGACTGGTGAAATCAGAATATCGTAACCCTGCGTAGCAACAAAATAAAAAAGCATCTTTTGTTTTTTGTAGCCTCGTATATCTTCCTGTTAGCTGTAAATTTTCAAAGCGATATAACTCTTCCGGAGCCAGGTGCGTATGACTTCCCTCTATACTTTTAATTTTATACTTTCTAAAAGCATATTTTTGTATATCCATATATTCCTTATTTATAGCAACGTTAATATATCGTTTTAGATGCTTCATGTGCTTGGCAATGGTATTAAGGTGATAGCCTTTAGACTGCAGGTGATTATCAAATGAGGACACAAATTCAAATGTCAAATCGGTGAATAATATCTCTTTCTTAAATTCCTGAAGTAATTCAAGGGTGGAAAGATGATTTTGTCTGGTGCTCTCTTTCAAAAGAGAATTAGCTACTTCTTCTTTGAAGAAAGTTAAGAATGAGCTCCCGTTACTTAGAGGCTTATCAATCGAATTCTTTAATAAATCTAGCGATATTGGCTTTCCTTGTTGCCATAATCCAAGTTCTGCATGCTCAATAGCTGCTATATTCTCATACAACATACGATTCAAAACATTGGCATTAGGATGATTCTTCACCATCTTTCGTTTGGCATCCCACTGATCGGGTTTGAGATATATTTTGGTGGAGAAATACATTTTTTTCCTGTTCAGATAGGCCTCTACCTGTACTAACGCCATTCCTTTTTTATTCAATCTCTTCTTTCTGTTAAACACAAGGTTGTAACTGATCTTTTCCATACTTTCATTTTTAAATTAATAATAGAACAAATTAGACGTAATTCTGTGCTATATCAGAGACGAATAAGCATTAATATCTCTAAAAAAATAAATCTTCAAATAATATAGTATTCACAAAACTTTAAATTAAATGCCACTTTTTTATTCTCTTTTCCACGAAAAAAGCAAAAAGAACAGCTTTTAAAGGTGTTTTATGACTAAAAACGAGTAAAAGAAATATTAAAAGATGCATTTTGCTCATACAAAGTGTTACTAGCTATTTTAGCAATCAACGCTTTTAATAAGAAAAAACATGCTTATCGACATAAATACAATACACAAAATAACAAAATGTTATATTTGCAACCTTTTTTTATTAATATAATTGTTAGTTTCAGTTTTATTAATATATTTGCAAATTGTTAGAGTAAAGATACAAATAATGTAAAGTTAAACTTTAAGAGAGAATTTATGAAAAGAAAATTAATGCTGTTA
>OGXO01001418.1_pt1 | contig 13132 bp, 11 predicted proteins | sample 1576321 | NCBI WGS metagenome assembly OGXO01 (sample SAMEA3541568, study PRJEB24748) | human gut metagenome | biome: human gut; feature: human-associated habitat; material: faeces | place: China | collected 2012 | reverse complement strand
GTGAAAGCGGGAATGACGGAGCCTGCTCCCGACAGTTCACCGGTAGCAAGCCGGATGCTGCCCGCCACACCGGAGAGTGTACCCGACAAGGAAGCGATGCGTTCCGGGGCGCCATCGGTCACGGTCAGGCGGAACAGGAGGCGGCGTGTCCGCTGCACCACGGGAATTACACAGCCCAAAGTGTCATCGGCTACGGCGGTAAATTCAGCCGCACCCGTGAAGAGTGCTCCCGGTGTGGGCAGCAAGGTGTTGCCGTCGGTGGCTTTGTTTACTGTGGCATCATCGGTGGTGATGCTGAAGCCGTCTGGACTGTTGTACATCAGTGCACTGTATGCACCGGGCAGGAGCAGCGGCAAGGTGCCGGGTGTAGCGGCGTCGACTTCAACCGTAACGTTTTCCGTTCCACGCAGATTGATTGAGAAACTTCCGGGTTTCACCGCGCCTTCTTCCGTTGCCGTCCAGTCAATGGACAAGGCTACTGCTCCCTTGTCGGGATGCGGAGTATTATGCAGGTCGTCCTTCACACAGGAAGCGAGCCAAAGCAGGCTGATTGCGCCATACATTATTAAATACACTTTATTGTTCTTCATTCTGTGTCCCTCCTTGCGTTAAAAAATTGTCCATATTAAGCTGATTCCGGCGTGGTTCACGCCCCAGTAGTTCTTATCCGCCTTACCGTGTTTCACATTCACACCGTCGATAACCGTGTATTTGTCATACTCCGCATGAGTGCAGCCGATACCCAACGAAAAATCAAGGTTCAACGCACGGTTCAGTTTCAGAAGATAACCACCCGTTATGCCTCCGCCCATCAGGTTGCCCTGTTTGCCGGTATCGGAAAGTTTGTAATTGAATTCTCCCACGTGATACATCACGCCGAGGTAACCCCGCTTCTGTGTGCCTATATAATAGCGTACCTCCGGTGATATTTCCCAAAGGGCATAACGGCGGTTCTTATCATCCCAACTCCATGAAGTCCATGTGCCGTTAAGCAGGAGGCTCCATGTAGGACTGATACGCCATTCAATGCCGAGATCCGGGGTAAGGGTTGCCCAGCGCAGCAGGTTGGCTCGCAGGGAGAGAGTGCCGGAATCGTTTCCGGTGGAAAGTTGCGTAGGCATGGTTTCGGTTTGTCGGGAGTCATGACGTTGTGTAGGTTCCACAGGTTTATCCGCTGTTAACGGTTTGTCACAATCCTGAATTTCCGGCTTTATGTCAGCTTTCTCTTTGACAATGCTCTCTCTGCCTTCGGAAGACACGGCTTGCTGCTGTTCTGTTTGCTCCCTGTGTAATATCGGTAATGTGACGATTACCACATTCTTCATACCATTCCATTCACCTGCATTATTAGTCGTCATGAAATGTTCTTCCTGCATTCCCTTACGGGCAATAAGCTCGGACTTCACCCGGTTGCAGCGTATCATCGAAAGCTTCCTGGTCTTGCTGTAACCATCCACCTTGACACTTCCTGCATCCAGTTCAGCCGGATTAATCATTTTGCACAATGAATCGAGCGCCATTCCGTTACCGTTCCACGGAATGTAGAACATATCTTCACCCTCTACAAAGCGGAGTACCACCCGGGGAGTTTTATCCGGCCCCTGCGCAAATATTGGCAGGGCAACAAGGATAAGTAGTGTGCATAAAAGCACAGTTTTCCATGTATTCATAATTAATTATTCAAGTATTTATATAAGAAGCCTTACGGCTGTTTTTTTATCAGAATATAAAAAAGAAAGTCTTAGAAATATCATTTGTGCCTTGCTAAAGTATTATATTGAACAGTTTTCACCAAATAAAATCAATTGTCATTTGTTTAAATGCACAAAAAACAATTTTAAGAAGTTGTTTAGAAGGGTAAATGCACAAAAAAACAATTTTTCGATGCACAAAAAACAATTTTAAGACAACGCAGTATTACTGACAAAAATCATAAAACGATAGAGAAAAGGGGGGGAATGTCATTTCCCCAAAGGATTCACTTCAGGATTCAAAGATGTTTCCGATCCTGACTTGATACGCACTTGCATACAATATTCTTTTGGAGTGATCCCTACTATCTTTTTGAAATCCCGGCAGAAATTTCCGTTGTTGGCATAACCTATCATTTTGGTCATATCCGTTATGGGAATACTGGGACATTTATTCCAAAGAATGCATGCTTCATGTATACGTAACTCGTTACGCCAAGTGCTGAACCATATGCCGTAATGCTCGTTCATATACCGACGAAGAAAGGATTTGGTTGTACCCAACGATGCCACTACGGCTTCAGAAGGAACATCTTTCTGACAAAATTCCTTCAGGTCTATATATTGCTGGAGCCTTTCATGCAACATCCGTTCCTTTTTTGTAGTGAATTCTACCTGATCTTTTTCGCTCTCTTCTTCAGCATTATTGTCCGTATTAACTTCTGTGTTTATACTAACTGCCTCCGGTAGGCCCGCTTCGGTCTGTTGCTCCTGCATGGTTGCGGATATAACCGGAATCGCAAATTTCATCATGCGGTAGTAATTGACAAACCACATCACCATAAAGCTATAAAAAAGGACATACAGTGGAACAAAGAATTTGTATAAGCTCGGGTAAAATATGATGGACATCGCCATGACTCCAATAGCCAAAGCGGTATAAAAGCCTATCTTCACCCACCGCAGACGGCTTTCCTCGTCATCATCATAGTAATCATCCACCTCCTGTACAGTTTTCCGATAGGCCAATGTGAACTTTCGCGTATAGAAAGTCATCTGTATAACATAGGCGGTGATCCCTGTGTAAAAGAACCACGAATAATAATCAGTAAAGCAAAATAAGGCAATAAACAAGACAATACCCGCCACAGTGATAACCACCGCCTGCCTGAACACGGTTCTCCACAGGACCTCGCCCGGGCGTATAAAGACCAGCATGGACATGGTAAAGAGAAGTGCCTGGAATGATGCCACAAAAAGAGTGCTAGTAGGTTCGACAAAGCGGTCATATCCCGTCAGACAACACACCAGACTAAGAAGAGCCAATATGAAATAGGATGGTACAAGAATACTACGGGCTTTCCGCAACTTATCTAATCCATTCTTCGGCAATATCGTGGTAGCCAACATGACGCCCAGTATCGCAATTATGAAAGAGGAAGTTCCCATCAGGAACTTGTATAAATTTACATCCATAGTGTTTGTCTTTCCAGTTACAAAAGTATACTTTTTTATATATCTTCTGCACTCACGAACAGAAAAAAACAAAAGACAAAGTCTTTTTTCCGTTTCATCACTGATATGTTTTCCAGAATGTTTCCTCTTTTTGATATGATGTTTATTTTGCAACCAAGAAAAAATATCATTATTCTTCTCCTTCTTATCTGAATATTTATAACTTTGCATGTTATTACTATCAAAAATGCCATTGGCACTTATGATGGTATCGTTCGTTACGAGAGCCTGAGTCACGGTAGAACAATCATGCTCACGCTTTTTTAAGTGTATGGTTGTTTGTAAAGAATAAGAAAGAGACAAAACCTTAAATACAAAGAATATGATTACCTTACGTGACGCAGCTTTATTATTTGATGCCAACGAACGGACTATATTATATTGGGCCAAACAAAACAATATTACTCTAACTAAGGTCGGTGAATCGTGGATGGTGGATGATGTGGCAATAAGTAAATTGTTTGCGCACAATATTCGCTGGGGAAAAGAATACATGGAAGAAGAAATAAGTATCCGGGAAGAAGCACTGACTAATGCCATTCTGCAAATTGATGATCTGATATATCTATTCAAGTCTGTTAAAAGAATTGCCCCTATTTTTCGTTTGATAATACAAGAAATGAGCCAATTAATTCCTAACGAACAAAAAAGAACAGTTTTTATGGAAGTCCTTTCAGGTAAAGGAAACTCGGAAGTTGCTAAAAATTCCGGATTATCATTTACCAGAACCTGCTATCTCTATGAGTCCGCACTCGCTATCGTCCGCAGCCATCAGGGATTTTTCAGTAATCATCTAACTATTTTAGCTGATAAAGAAACCGAAATAAACAGACTCAAAATACAAAATAATAATCTAAAACAACATATAAAGGCAATTCATACTGTGTTGGAAAAAGAAAGGGCTAAGGATAATTATGAAGAACTAACAGGAATGGCCGAGGAAAATATCCCTTGGACGATTGTGAAGTTATTATCTATGAATCTCCTTACAGAACTAAACTTGGAAACAAGAACCATTAATTGTATGAAAGTGCTGGACATTGTTACCATTGAGGATCTTCTTCGATATATTAAAAATGGTGGCGGTCTGAAGAGCTTGTTTATGGCTCGCAATTTTGGAGAGAAGTCATGCAAGATATTAGTACACGAACTTGAAAAATTAGGAGTGATTGATTCGGAAGGTAACAGTAGCCTTTTTAAATATATAGAGTAACACTCATAATGCTTGCAGTTAATTGAAGGAGTTGAACAATGTGCCCAAGTGGTGACTCAACCCGCAAATACTCTGTAAACTCAATGAAAAAAAAGCCAGTCACCGAATGGCAACTGGCACCTTTCCCAAAACACTACGCACTGTATTGGAATTTAGGACTAGCTTGATGTATTTTATTGCCCATAGAGTTTCAGCTAAAAGACGTATTAAAAGTCAATGGTCCATTCTTCTAAGATATATAAATAAAAAGAAAGCATAATCTTTTATTTCCACTCAAACTTTTCATTCAGAGTTTTACAATCTTCATTTGTTTTACCACTAGAAATGTTATATTCAAAGTCCCATGACGAATAGATTTCTATGCTGCCAGCAGCAATATTCGTAAAAATATCTTTAACCGCATCTACTTTATAAGCCAAAAAAGGTCGTTCATTTGTGTCTTGATACGAGCCTCCAAATATCACAATAAGTTTCTTACATTTTTTTTGTGTAGCTGTAAAAAGTTCTACAATTTTTCCGGGCCATCCTCCCGTTATACCGCCACCACAGTGTATGCCGTAACAAGTATTATCAGTACATAATAAGATGATTGATACACATTCTGTCATTTGTCCTGTACAAACGACATCATCCGAACACTGTTCTAATGTAGCAGAATCCGAATCGTTTTGTTGTTTCAATTTCATAATAAACAATTTTATTATTCCTACTCTTTTTATTATTTGGCTTTTCGGAAACCACCGTTTTACTTGTAAATTATTAGATTATCCGAAAGAGGATTTTGTTCAGAAGGCCGGATCGAAGAAAAGGATATGTAAAAGTCCTTAGAGTCAGATCATTACCCTCTCCCCTCTTTCGGATATGCTTTTAGCGGCGGAAACCGTTAAGAATACCGTCTTTTGTATCCATATCTATCTTTTTAGCATGGAATCCAATGCAATTCAGATAGCGATCCGCACGTCCAAAGAGTGCACAGATGGAATACCCCTCTTCAGCTTTATACTCAAAATAATCCTTACCGGGAGTCGGTTGTCCGGCAGATATAACATTACCTTTGTTAGTAGTGAAAGCCAGTGTTCCGATAAGGAGTTCATTTCCAAACTTAGCATATGTACCGGCAACTTTTACAATGTACTCGTCTTTCCCAAGCATAGCCTCGTTTTTACTTCCTCCTGAACCACCGTGTGCTGTGGTATATCCGTTATACACAAAAGTGAGATTATCGATAATCGCTCCTTTGCGGATAATAATACTTTGCGGATTTGAGAAGCCTTTTTCACTGCAAAGGTCAATGTCATCAAACTCTTTGCCATAACGTGAATCACCAAATAAATCTGATTTCTTGAGTGTGTTCAATATTGACTTAATATCCATAATTTATTATTTTTTTTCCTACTCTTTGATCGGCTTTTCGGAACCCGCCGTTTTTTATATGTTTTGAAATATTACTTCATGTAGAGCAACTAGTTATATAATTCAGGTTTAGTTACGTTCCTTATAATTAAATGCTTCTGGTTCTTCTTTATTGATAATAATGTCTAATGCAGCTCCTTCAGTCCAATCTGATTTAATTGTCGGTTTATTCAATTTCCCGTCTAACTTAAAAAAATCGACTACGTAAGATATATATTGAGCATTTATCCACGGGTGATAGTTTTTCATCGAATCGTCTTCTTGTTTAATTGTTAGCGACTTCGGATAATCCTTAATCGAAATGCCCTTAGATTTTGCACCATCTAATACTATTTCAATAGGCTTTCCCAATCCGATAAAATGAGACGCATTGATTGGCAAATCACTTATGTCTTTCAATTCGATGTTGAAATCTGGTGCAATTTTCACTCTATTTTTTTCGAAAATTTGATCTACACCACCGCCAAGGTAGCTTATACTGTAAATATTACTAAATCCTTTACGAGAGATGGTATTTGCATTTGCCCTATTCATAGCAAATGTAATTTGCATAGAAGCGCCTCCTATTTCAAGAATACCATACGGTGTACCGGCGTAAGTCAATGGCTTTTCAGGTGATGAATTATTAAAACCTAACTTTCCATTTTTATAATTTGCCGCTATCCATGCATAAAACCCTTCGTATCGTCCAGAAATGGTCATGGCTTTCTCTAAATGAAACCCGTTCAATATTTCTTTATTTGCAATTTGGTATATTCTTGCGTAAATAGAGTCTGCCTTACCTTTAGATACCATCCGCATTCCGGCAGTAGCCAATATATACAGTGGTATCTTTTCCGTAGTAGGACTCTGATTATACTTGCTTGTCATTGTGGTCAAAAAGACTTTAACACTGTCACTGTGATTGGGAACACTGGATAATGCTCTTCCTTTAGACTTGGTTTCTTGTCCTACGGTCGGATACAAGACATCAATCTTCTTACCTTTATTTGCAATTTCATATACATACAATCTTGATCCAGAACTACCAGCATCAATAATTGCAATTTTTTGCGCCAACAACATACCTGGTATACTTATCAGGAGAATTATTGTTATAGCAAGAGCTTTAGCTTGAATTTTTAATAATTTCATATATCATTACTCAATTATCCTACTCTATCCTCGGCTTTTCGGAACCCGCCGTTTTAAATATCTCTTGTAAGCTTACACCGACAAAGTTGGCAGATTTCATCATTATCTCTTAATTTATTATTGGAATTGCAGGGTTGTCCATACGGCTGGTACATTTATCCGTGTGAATTGCATTCGCCGGGACAAATATGTCAATCACATGGACAAGTCCGTCATTCCAATAAAATATTTATCCGCATGAAAGCCGGTCTTTATCTTTGCTACATAAGTTTGGCACGCAACAAGATGATAGTTTTTGTCTTTCGAGCAAGGGAAAGCCAGACAAAAAGAAAATAATAATTTTATAAATCAGAAGAATATATGGCTACGAAGATTTTAAGTGTGGATGATGAACTGGACCTGGAGGTTCTGCTGACCCAGTATTTCAGAAGACAAATCCGTAAGGGTGAATATGAGTTTATTTTTACGCACAACGGATTGGAAGCTTTGCAAAAGATGCTGGAAACACCTGATTTCGACATTATCCTAAGTGACATCAACATGCCGGAGATGGACGGTTTGACATTGCTTGCCAAAATAAATGAACTGAAAAATCCTGCAATGAAGTGTATCATGGTGTCGGCGTATGGGGATATGGATAATATCCGCTCGGCAATGAACAAGGGGGCATTCGACTTCGCAACCAAGCCGATAGACTTGGAAGATTTGGAACGCAGCATACGAAAAGCTACCGAAGAGATTGCTTTTATCCGCAAATCAGAAAAGGAACATTCCCAATTGGAATCCATTAAGAACGACCTGGCAATCGCAGGAGAAATACAACGTGCCATATTACCCTTGTTTCCCCCATTTCCGGAACTGACGAAAAAAGTAGACCTGTTTGCAACCATGGTTCCGGCAAAGGATGTCGGCGGAGACTTCTATGACCTGTTCCAAATAGATGAGAACCGTTTCGGTTTCGTGATTGCAGATGTATCAGGGAAAGGCATACCGGCTTCACTTTTCATGGCGGTAAGCCGTACACTTTTACGGGCAACAGGCTTACGCGATGTATCTTCGACAGAATGTATAAACTATGTAAACAAACTACTCTGTAAAGAGAGTCTGGAAGCCATGTTTGTCACGGCTTTTTATGGAATTTATAATTGCAGCAACGGCATAATCGATTACACCAATGCCGGACATACGCCTCCGTATATCATACGTCATAACGGTCATGTGGAGGTTGTCGAGATGGAAACGAACTTCGTAATGGGTATTTTCGATGATTTCCACTATACAGGAGGCGGACTAGTATTGGAAAATGGCGACGTATTGGTACTATATACCGACGGAGTGACAGAGGCATTCAATCCTCAGAAGGAACAGTTTTCGAACTCCGGCCTGATACGTGTACTGAAAACTTTGCCCTCTACCACTTCAGAAGCAAAAGGACTGGTAGAAGGAATCGTGGAAAGCGTATATGCCCATGCCGGTGAACAACCGCAATCAGATGACATCACTCTGTTAGTCATCAAACGAATGAATTAATCCTCTTTTCAAACCAACAAAGATTCTATATGGAAAAGATTGAAATTTATGAAATAGGGATGGTGCTGGATACTGTTACCAGCACCAAGGAACAGCAGGGAATCATGGATCTGCTCGAAAAGAATAAGAATATTGCATTGGACCTTAGCCACTGTGCCTATGTATCCAGCGCAGGGTTGCGTGTCATGCTTTGTACATTTAAGACCGCTAAGGCTAAAGGCGGACGCATAGACCTTGTGGGCGTTTCTGACGAAATACGTGATGTCATGTCGATGACCGGATTTGATAAATTCTTCAAATTTTACCAAACCGTGGAAGAGTGCGCGAATCAATAAAAAAGAGAGTATGAGCCACACGTTGTTCCAACCAGTTACCGGAAGGGCTGATGAGATTATAGATTTCATCATGTACACGAAAGAAGTGATGGCATATCCTTCTGTCGGATATGCTGTTCGCCTTGCTTGTGAGGAAGTGGTGGTGAATATCATCAGTTACGCTTATCCTACAGGAGCTAACGGTTATATCGAACTGGATGTAACCAATACCGACAAGGAACTACGGATTGAGATATGTGACGGTGGCAGACCATTCAATCCTATAGAGAAACAGGCTCCTGACTTAACGCAATGCCTTGAAGAGCGTGCAATTGGCGGATTGGGTATATTCCTGATTCTTCAGATGATGGACAGAGTTACGTACCGGTATGAAGAAGGAAAGAATAAGTTAGTTTTGACAAAGAATATCAGCGGAGGAAAGAGACATGGCTGACTTACGAAAAATCATATTCGCCGGTGTGTCTCTCTGCCTTGCCAGTGTATTAACCACAGGGTTGGTGCTACGGAAATGTGATATCCGCAAGTCGGTTTCCAAATTGGAAATGCAATTGGAAGAAGCACGCAAGCGTGAGGAAAAAGCAGTGATGGTACGAAGTGTGAGCAAACAGATGGAAGAAATAGCTTACCAACAAAAGGGCATATCCGACCGGCAACGGAAAGAGGCCGAAGTACAGGCAGAAGAGAACTTCCGGATGAAATTACGTGTAGAGAAGGAATGGAAACGGGCGGTAAAAGCGCAGGAAGAGGCGGTGAAAGCCTACCAGTTAGCTGACCGGCAAAAAGCCCTTGCCGAAGAACGACAGGTCCAGGCGGAGTACGCTAAAAGAGTGGCCGACACATTGACCTACCTTACGCTAGGGCGTTCGTTAGGCTCACTTTCCATTACGCAGTATAAGGCCGGAAACTATGAAGTGGCGTCATTGTTGGCATATTCTTCCTGGAATTTTGTGAGGAGATATCATGGCAATACTTTCCTGTCATCCGTGTTCAATGCCTTATCACTCTCTTCCGGACAGCCTTCGGTCTGGCAGAAACATCAAGGGGGAATTACTTCCATCGTCATAACAGATAACAGTAAAAATGAGGCCGTACTTTATACCGTCAGCAAATACGGTGAGATAGTGGCGTGGAAGAAAGGCCTAAGTGACGTTTATCAACCGGAAGTCCTGTTGGCAGACCCGCAATATGACTTCCGTGCAGCTTGTGCAGATGCGAACAAACTTTATGTCTTATCATACGATGGCAAAGTACTAAGACTGTCCAAAGAAAAGCCGGTCCATATTTTTACTACAGAAAGGAAAGGGTATACAGGAATGTTATTGCTGGATGGTCAACCGCTTTTGCTTTCTACTGCCGGAGATATTTTTTATGCGGAGAGTAAAAAGAAGTTCTGCGATTTGACCGATGTTACTTGTATGTGTATGGCAAATAACGCTCACGGGCTATTTGCCGGCTGCAAAAGCGGAGATATATTTCTGATAGATGTTGCCGGAAATTCCCAAAGGTTGGGGAACTATTACGATGCAGCAGTGACAGCACTCTGCCACAATCCCGAAAGGGAATTGCTTGCTGTCGGTTATGCAGACGGAACATTACTGATAACCGGAACAAACGGGAACAATATCCAGCAACTGATAGCCCACCGGGCTGCCATATCGGGTATATGCATCCTGAAAGACAAGCTTTACTCGTGTAGTTATGACCGTACACTGCGCCTGTGGAACCTGACTGCAGAACGTCAGGAAGCAGTGACTGTACTGGAAAGTTCTTCGTGGTTGCAGGCAATGGCTTTCAGTCTTGACGGGACTGTCCTGTTTGGAGGAGACGGTAACGGAGTTTTTTATCAGATGTCCGTCTCGCCCGATTACATGGCTACTCAAATCCAAAAAAAATTGTCACGTAACTTCACTTCAGGAGAATGGACGTATTATATGGGAAACCAGATACCTTTTGAGACTTATGCCCCGGAACTTACACCTTGAAATAATTCGGAAAATATGAGAAGAAACATCTGTATGATACTGATACTGTTCTATACTGTATATTTGGAGAACATATACGCAGCAGAAGGGGTACCTTTCTTCAGAAACTACACTTCGACGGAATATGGTGCACATAACCGTAATTTTGATGTGACCGGAGGTAGAAACGGCATCGTCTATATTGCGAACTTCGAGGGGTTACTATACTTTGACAATTCATCCTGGCATATCATTTATACTCCGGGGTATTCCCGCATCACCCGTCTGTTTACGGATTCCCGAGGAGAGACATGGGCAGGAGGATACAACTTCGTGGCAAAGATTACGATGGACGAGCGCTGCCGCACTGTACTGAAGCCGGTCGTTACAGATACCGGAAAACTCAAGATCGGTGAGGTGGCGGACCTGTTTGAAGAAAAAGGAAGGATACTCTTCCATACACAAGAAGGTGAATGCTATCAAATAGAGAACAAACTTGTCCGTCGTGTATCGGATGTCAGCACCGGCAATTTATGGGAGAAGCCTTATTCCATTATCCGGATACAAGGAATGGGAGAAGTGGAAATTAACCAATCCATACGTTTGAGTTGCGGATGGCAAGTGCTGGCAAGCCGAAGTGAAGGTCTGATAGTCCTGGACAGTAACGGTCATAAACTCTATGTCCTGTCAGAAACGAACGGATTGTGCAGCAACAGTATCAATCGCATTACAGAAGATGGACACGGTACTCTTTGGGGGGTAACCGACAACGGAGTCTTTTGCGTATCCCTGCCTTCGATGTTCAACCGCTATTCCCCCATGGAAGGACTGAAAGGGGAAGTTACCACTATGCAACGCTATGATGGCAATCTGTATATAGGAACTTTACAAGGACTTTTTCTGGCCAAAGAAGGAACGGTAAAACGCATACCGGCTGTGAAACAGGCATGCTGGCAGTTGCTGACATCCGTCGATGGAACCCTGTATGCTGCTACCAGTGACGGGTTGTTTGAAAAGAGCGGGGAAACGATGCGGCAGCTTACCCACAACTATACCCAGGCTCTTGCAGAGGATAATAAAAGGAAACTATACCTAGCGGAAGCAGACGGCATCAGCCTGTTTTCCCGCCAAAATGGAACAATAAGCCATACTCGGATTGCTGATATAGAAAAGGTGATGACACTGGAATACAAACGGCAGTCCGGAGTAACAGCCCACGACATTTCGGGAAACCTTTACCTGAAGAGTGAAGACAATGATAACTTCATTTTCACTGGTTTCCGGTCCATAGACAACCGCCAGACCTGCTTCACTGATTCCGTCTCGTGGCATACCAATGCCGAAGGGAAACATCTCTCCGGATTAGATAGGCGGACAAACAAACAGTCCGACAGGCTGAATGAACGCCTGGGCATACTCCGGGACAAAACCATACGCACCATTTACACAGAAAACGATTCGCTGATATGGGTGGGCGGAGACTTCGGGGTCATCCGAATAGGTATTATGGATAACGATGCCTCATTCCAGCGTTTACCGCAGGTGTATATACGTGCGGTTCATATCGACAAAGATTCACTGTTTTTCGGCGGTAACTATATACAAACAGACCGGGAAGCAACCGGGCGCAACATTGCCGTCCCCAAGTTCGGTAGCAGGACAAAGGAAATCCGTTTCAATTTCTCGTCAGACGCCCTGTCAGCTTTGGGGAAGACTGAATACCAATACCGATTGGAAGGATATGACGATGAATGGTCCTCGTGGAGTGATACCCCCGAGAAGACCTTTACCAATTTGTTTTACGGTTCCTACACTTTTAAGGTTCGAGCAAAGGATGCTTTCGATCGGTGCAGCGAGGTGCAATCCTATCCATTCGTCGTCCTATACCCATTTTACCTGAAGTGGTACAGCCTGCTTCTATACTTCTTCTTACTGATGTTTATGGTTCTTCTATGTATCAAGTGGCGTTTAAGGAAGCTAGTAAAAGAAAAAGAAAGGCTGGAAGGCATTGTAGCTGCCCGTACGGCTGATCTCCGTCACGCGCAGGCCGACCTGCTCCGGCAGGAGAAAATGGCTACTGTCGGCAAACTGACGAAAGGGCTGATAGACCGCATCCTTAACCCGCTAAACTACATCAATAACTTCTCGCATCTATCAACCGGTCTGGTAGGTGAAGTGCGGAAAAACCTCTATATATCCAGGACAAGTATGAATGAAGAGGATTTCGCTGACTCTGTGGACATACTGGACATGCTTACTTCCAATCTAAAAAAAATAGAACAACACGGAAGAAATACCGCCCGCGCGCAAAGACGTTGAGCGCAGCGTGAGTGTGGGTTG
>OGXO01001412.1_pt1 | contig 13178 bp, 11 predicted proteins | sample 1576321 | NCBI WGS metagenome assembly OGXO01 (sample SAMEA3541568, study PRJEB24748) | human gut metagenome | biome: human gut; feature: human-associated habitat; material: faeces | place: China | collected 2012 | reverse complement strand
GCTACCTCGACACTTGGGAGAATGTATCCTTTGACGACAAGCGGCGGGTGGTGGACTTGATGATTACCACCATAGCCGCTACAAGCGACAGCTTGAATATCACATGGAAAATCTGACGGGTGGAACCCCTCCCGTCAGATACCTACCCTGTGTAGTCCCTTGTAAACTGTATTTTGCCTCCGCCGAAGCCTTTCCCGCTGAAGCCGCCGCCACGGCTGCCTCCGCCGGAACGGGAGCTCCCGCCGAAGCCCTTGCCGCTGAAGCCGCCGCTGCGGCTCCCGCCGCCGAAGCTCCGGGAGGGCCGGGAACCGGAAGGCCGGGAGGGTCGAGGGGTACTGGGCCGGGATCCACCGGGCCGAGGACCGCCGCCCATCGGCGGTCTGGGGCCGCCCCCCATAGGAGGCCGAGGGCCACCGCCCATGGGCGGACGGGGGCCACGGGGCGGTGCAGGCCGCCGGGGCGGACGGGGATGCCGTCCCCAGAACACGGGATAGTACACAGGCCCGCCTACCACCACCGGGCGGCGGCGATACCGGCGATACCGCAGGCCATCCAGCAGGATCCACACCACAAAGATGCCCACTACCAGCAGCACCACAGCCGCCACAGAGTCGGAGTCATTGCCCTGCCACGCACCGTTATCCTCATAATCGGAATAGCTGCCGCCGCTCTGCTGACGGCCCAGCGTCTGGGCATAGAACACATCCGCCTGCCGGAAGAAGGCCAGCGCCGCTGCGTCGTAGTCCCCCTGATAGTAGGGAGTCTCCACAGCGCCCTGCAGGCCCGCCTGATAGGTGTCCGTCATGGCGTCCAGCACGTTGTCGCCCAGCGCCACGTAGTAGTCGCTGTCCTTTACCAACAGCAGCAGCATATCATTGCCGCCCAGCCCCCACTGGGAGCCAAGCTCCGCCGCCGCCTTCTCATAGGTCCAGCCGTTCAGCGTGTCCAGCGTCGCCACGGCGATAATGGCCCGATAGTCGCTGTCCCAGCTCTGGTCATACTGCCGCAGGGAGGCCTCCGTTTCGTCCGTCAGCAGGTCGGCGTCGTCCTGCAGCCAGTTGCCGTAGGATACCTGGGGCAGGTCGGCGGGCTTTTTGCTGATGCCGTAGACGCAGGAGCCCAGAATGGCCAGCACCAGCACCACCAGCGCAAAGCCACGTTTTTGATAAAATTTCATGGTAGTCTCCCTTCACGGAGAAGTCGTATCTCTCAGCTTAACCACGCAGCTCCAGCAGCTTCTGCTTCAGTTCGCCCTCGATGCGGCCCAGCTGGGCCTCGGCCTCCTTGCGCTTGGCGGCGCCCTCCTGCTGGATGCGGGCCACCTCGTCCAGAGACTCGATGAGCTGCTGGTTGGTGTGCTGCAGCGTCTCGATGTCCACGATGGAGCGCTCGGCCTCCTTGGCGGTGGCGATGGTTCCCATCTTCAGGGTGTCGGCGTTCTTCTTCAGCAGCTCGTTGGTCATCTCCGTCACGGCGCTCTGAGCCGCCGTGGCCTGACGGCTGTGCTCCAGCCCCAGCGCCAGCACCATCTGGCTCTTCCACAGGGGAATGGTGTTCACCAGCGAGGACTGGATCTTCTCGATCATCAACGTGTCGTTGTTCTGCAGCAGCCGGGTCTGGGGGCCCATCTGCACCGACACCATCCGGGTCAGCTCCAGATCGTGGATCTTCTTTTCAAACCGGTTGCACAGGTTCACCAGATCGTTATAGGCCTGTGCATCCTCTGCCGTACCGGACTGCTCCGCCTTCTTGCGAAGCTCCTCCAGTTCACCGCTGCGTACCTCCTCCAGCCGCTTTTTACCGGCCAGAATGTACATGGTCAGTTCCTTGTAGTACTTCAGGTTCAGCTCATACATCTGGTCGAACATGGCCACGTCCTTGAGCAGCGTGATCTGGTGCTGCTCCAGAGACTGGGCGATCTTCTCCACGTTGGCCTCCACCTTGCCGTACTGGGCCTTCATGCTCTCCAGTCGGTTTCCGGCCTTCTTGAACAGGCCCATGAGGCCCTTCTTTTCTTCGCCGTCGCCGAAGCCCTTCAGCTCCACCACCAGACGGCTCAGGTCCTGCCCGATCTCGCCCAGATCCTTGCTGCGAACGTTATTCAGGGCGCTCTCGGAGAAACCCGCCACGCTCTTCTGTGCGGCGGCGCCGTACTGCAGGATCATGTTGGTATCCCGCACATCGATTTTGTGGGAAAACTCCTCCACCGCCTTCTTCTCCTCGTCGGTCAGGAGCTTTTCATCCATCTCCACCGGCTCGATCTTCTTCTCCTCCGGCTCCGGCACTTCGGGAGCCGTAGGCTCCAGCGTCAGCTGGGGAACGGCCTCGGCCGCCGCCGTAGGCTCCAGGGTCAGCTCAGGCATCATGTTGTCTGTCATGGTCATAGTTCCTTTCTATCTCATATTGTTTGTTTACTCGCATTTCCCGGAGGGCGCCGCCCCATGGGCCGCCTCCTCTCAAGGTCTTTTTACAGCTCCAGCCGGATGCCGTCGCCGTCCTCGCCGCTCTCCCTCTCCTCCGCCGCCGGAGTCTCCTTCTGGGTCTGGTGGATGGGGTCGTCGCTGAGTCCCTCACGGGCCATCATATTCTCCAGCACCGTGATATCCGTGGAGATATCCAGCGCCTGATCCCCAAAGAGACTGTCCAGCTGCCGTTCAAAGGCAGTGACAATGGTGCTCATCATGCTCTCCACCCGCTCCATGGTGCCGCTGATGTTCTGACCCTCCACGCCCTGACTGCTCATGCGGTCATAGGCGTTGAGGAGCTTCAGCGTGGTGGGCAGGTAGTAGTTCATGAATTTACGGATCTGCGGCAGCTTCTTGGGATCTGCCTTAACACAGTCGAAGATTTTGTTGGAGACCTCCTCCAGCCGGTCGATCTGCCGGCTGATGGTCTCGTCCTTGATGCTGTCGTTGAGGCGCTTCATCTCCCGGATGGCCAGTTCACCATCGGAGATCATCTTGTCCAGCTCCGGGTTACCGGTGGGCTGGGGCTTCTCCTCCACCTCCTCCACAACGTCCTTGCAGAAGATGCGGGCGATGAGAAATACCACCACCGACGCCGCAGCCGCCATCATAAAGTGGCCCGGCTTGTACAGGGGCAGCAGCAGGGCATACAGCACCCACACCACCGCCGCTGCGTATATGGGCGCAGCCGATTTATGCACGATCTTTTTCATTGCACGCCTCCGTTTCTGACCTGTCATATACAGTTGGTTCGATTATACCCCATGCGCTCCCCCCGGTCAAGAAAAAATCCCAATATCGGGACATCCAACCGGGTCATCGCCCCTCCGGTCGCCGAAACCCGGACGATGCTCTCCCACCGGCAAGCGGATGCGGCAAATCGGCAAGGGCAGGCATGCCCTCCGGCGTGCCTGCCCTTGCCCGCTTATCACATTTTGCAAGCCGTCTCCCCCACCCGCAGACCTACCGCAGTGGGATGCCCCGGCTTCCGTCGGTGGGATCCACGAACAGCGGCAGCTGGGGCGGTGCGTAGGTCCACCAGATGGCCAGCCCCCACACCGCCAGCAGCGTCACGCCGCCTAAGATCTGCCACACCGGCCCGTCCAGCACCCGCCGGGCCTGAACGCTCCAGCTGACCCAAAAGGCCAGCAGCACCGCCAGCTGGAAAATCAGTACATCCACCCACATGATCCCCCGGCCCAAAATTCCCTGATAGGTGTAAAACAGCGCCGGGATGGCCGCAAGGCCCGCCAGCAGCCCCAATCCACGGGCGGGCAGCAGGGAGCCGTGACCCCGTAGGGCGATGCATTCCACCAGCGACCACAGCACCCACGGAGTGATGAAAAGCTTCATGTGCTCCCAGGTGGATTCGTTGACGGCGGCCAGCGGCGCCGCTATGGGACTCTGCCCCGTCCAGTCGTAGATAAAGTGCAGCAGGTTCCCCGCCGCCAGTACCACCAGCAGGCCCACCGTCTCCCAAGTGCGCCACCGTTTTTCTGCCATGTAAAAGCCCTCCGTTTCCATGTACCTGATACCTCAGTGTACACGAAAACGGAGGGGCTTATACCTACTCTGGTTTTTGGACATTTTCCGGACAAAAACCGGACAGAATTTTCCCTTACCGACGGGGGAAGATCACAACACCCGACGTCCCTTTGGACGTCAGATCCAGCGTCTCCCCTGTCAGTCGGTGTACCGGCTGCTCCGGGAGGCGGGAGAGAAAGTCCTCCAGCGTGGTCAGCTCCAGGAAGCCCTGCTCCCCTCTCCGGAAATGCATGGGCAGCACCAGTCGGGGGTGCAGCCGACGCACCAGCTCCGCCGCCGCAGCGGCATCGATGGTATAGGTGCCGCCCACCGGCAGCATCAGCGCATCGCAGCCCGAAATTTTTTCCTCCTGCGCCGCTGTCAGGGCGCAGCCCAAGTCCCCCAGATGCACCACGGTCATGCCCTCCGTCCGGAAGATATGAACGGTGTTATCGCCCCGGAGAGCGCCCTGACAGTCGTCATGGAAGGTGGAGAACGTCTCCACCGTAAAGGGATTTTCCCCGCCGGGCAGCAGTGTCACCGCCTCCAGACAGTCGTGGTCAAAGTGGTGGTGGCTGATATAAACGGCGTTGGCCTCCACCCGCAGCGGCGGATAGCCCGCCACAACCCGATAGGGATCGATGACCAGTCCGTAGCCCGCCGACTCCAGCCGAAAGCAGCTGTGGCCCAACCATGTAATGTACATAAGCGCCTCCTGTCACGAATTTTTAGAATATCGGAACAAATCCGGCCAAAATGTCATAGCAGCAGAATATGTTCCCATGATAGCCGAATAGAATGATATGTGTATCAGACCGCATCAGTCCGCATCAGCCCTGCCAGAGCATCTCCCGGCAGATCTCCTTCAGGCTGTGGGCGCCGCACATGGCCATGGTATCCGACAGCTCATCCGCCAGCTTGCGGACGTAGGCTGCCACGCCCTCCTCGCCGCCGCCATAGACCATGGTGACGAAGGGACGGCCGATGAGAACGCCGTCCGCTCCCAGCGCCAGCGCCTTGAACACATCCAGCCCTGTGCGGATGCCGCCGTCCACCAGCACCATGACCCGGTCGCCCACGGCGTCGGCAATGGCGGGCAGCACCTCCGCCGTGGCGGGACACTGATCCAGCACCCGGCCGCCGTGGTTGGACACCACGATGGCGGAGGCCCCGGCCTCCACCGCCTTCTCCGCCCCACGGACGGTCATGATGCCCTTGAGGATAAAGGGCTTTCGGGCGTGCTCCGCCACCTCATGCAGCTCCGCCACGGTCTTGCTGCCGGCAGGCGGCATCCGGTTGCGGAGGAAGGGCAGACCGGCGGCATCGATGTCCATGGCGATGGCCATGGGATCGGCGGTCAGGGCCAAGTCCAGCTTCTGCATCAGGGTCTCCCGGTCCCAGGGCTTCACCGTAGGCACACCGCAGCCCTGCTGGGCCCGGATGGCCTGCGTGGCGCCCTCCATCACCGCCGGGTCCACGCCGTCGCCGGTGAAGGCCACGATGCCTGCCTTGGCGCAGGCCGCCAGCAGCAGCCGGTTATAGGTCAGATCGTCGTACTTATCTCCGTAGTGCAGCTGCATGGCGCCCACAGGAGCCGCCATCACCGGCAGGGCCAGCCGGTGGCCGAAGAAGTCGAAGGACGTGTCGGCGGGACGGTTTTCCCCGATGGTATCCAGATTCACCCGCAGCTCCTGCCACTTCTGGTAGTTCCGGGCAAAGCCGGTACCGGAGCCTTTGGCGCCTGGGCCGGGGATGGTATTTTTACACGCCTGACCGTTGCACACGGGACACGCCTTGCAGTAGGGTCCCATGCAGGTGCGGGCGTTTTGCAAAACTTCCTGATATTCCATATGTTTGAAACCTCCCAGAGATTGATGGGGCTATTTTACTCCCGTTTTGGGCGCTTTTCAAGACATTTAAAGCCATTTTCCGCGATTGTGAAAAATGACGAAAGAATTTCTGTATCCAATTTTTGATTCATCAGTTTTTGCGTAAAAAGTGAATGGGAGTCTTTTTGTGTATTTTTTGTGAATTTGCTTTTATTTGAAGGAAAAATGTTTTTGAAAAAAATTTTCAAAAACATTTTTCCCGACTTCTCACAGAAAAATCCTGTCACAAATTCCGCAATCGTTCCGCCACTGCCGCCGATTTTTGCCCCGTTTTTCCATTTTAAGCGGTTTTCCTTGCAGGAAAAATATTATATAAAAATGACGAACGACTCCAAACTAATTTTTAGGCACTTCGAAAAAAAGTTTGAAAATTTGACGGAGCGGACGGCGTTTTTTATAATGTGCAGTGGGACAAAAAGAATCTCCCGTCCCTCTGCCGGCTCCGGGAGAAAACAAGGAAAAGAGAGGAAAAGTCTTTATGGAAAAGTACCTGGTCCTAGCCACATTTGTTGGCTCCATCATTGCGCTTCTCTTTGTGGTCATCACCGCAAAGAAGGTGCTGCGCTTCTCGGAGGGCACCCCCCTCATGCAGAAGATCTCCCAGTCCATTCGTCAGGGTGCTAACGCATACCTCAAGCGCCAGTATTCCGTGGTAGGCGTGTTCTTCGCCTGCATGGTGGTGGTGCTGTGCATCATGGCAGCCTGCGGTCTGCTGACGTGGTTCGTACCCTTCGCCTTCCTGACCGGCGGCTTCTTCTCCGGCCTGTCCGGCTTCATCGGCATGAAGATCGCCACTGCCTCCAACTGCCGCACCGCCAATGCCTGCCAGGAGGGGCTGAACCGTGGGCTGCGGGTGGCCTTCTCCGCCGGCTCCGTCATGGGCTTCACCGTGGTGGGTCTGGGCCTGCTGGACATCTCCGTGTGGTTCTTCCTGCTGCGCTTCGTGTTCAAGCTGGAGGCCTCCGCCATCACCAGCGCCATGCTGACCTTCGGTATGGGCGCCTCCTCCATGGCTCTGTTCGCCCGTGTGGGCGGCGGCATCTTCACCAAGGCCGCCGACGTGGGCGCCGATCTGGTGGGTAAGGTGGAGGCCGGTATCCCGGAGGACGACCCCCGGAACCCTGCCGTCATCGCTGACAACGTAGGCGACAACGTGGGCGATGTGGCCGGTATGGGCGCCGATCTGTACGAGTCCTATGTTGGCTCTATCATCTCTGCCTCCGCTCTGGGCGTGGCCGCCTTCTCCGATCAGGCCTTCAAGGCCATGGCCATCCCCATGGTCATGGCGGCCATCGGCATCATCTGCTCCATCATCGGCACCTTCTTCGTCCGCACCGACGAGCAGGCCGACCAGCGCACGCTGCTGAAGGCCCTGTCCCGTGGTACCAACCTGTCCGCTATCCTCATTGCCATCATCGCCTGCCCGCTGGTGATCCTCCTGCTGGGCAAGGAGCATCTGGGCCTGTACCTCGCCATTCTGGCGGGCCTGATCGCCGGTGTGCTCATCGGTAAGGCCACGGAGTACTACACCTCCGACACCTTCAAGCCCACGCAGGATCTGTCCTCCAAGTCTCAGACCGGTGCCGCCACCATCATCATCGGCGGTCTGGGTCTGGGTATGCTGAGCACCGCCGTCCCCATCATCATCGTGGCTATCTGCATTCTGGTGGCCTACCTCTGCTCCGGCGGCGCCGCCTCCACTGGCATGGGCCTGTACGGCATCGCTCTGGCCGCCGTGGGTATGCTGAGCACGCTGGGCATCACGCTGGCCACCGACGCCTACGGCCCCGTGGCCGATAACGCCGGCGGCATCGCTGAGATGGCCGGTCTGGCTCCTGAGGTCCGCCAGCGCACCGACGCTCTGGACTCTCTGGGCAACACCACCGCCGCCACCGGTAAGGGCTTCGCCATCGGTTCCGCCGCTCTGACCGCTCTGGCCCTGATGGCCTCCTATATCGAGAAGGTCAAGGAGGTGGGCGCTGACGTCACCTTCCAGGACTTCAGCCTCATGAACCCCGTGGTGCTGGTGGGTCTGTTCATCGGCGCCTGCCTGCCCTTCGTGTTCGCCGCCCTCACCATGAACTCCGTGGGCCGTGCCGCCCAGAGTGTGGTGTTGGAGGTGCGCCGTCAGTTCCGGGAGATCACCGGTCTGATGGACGGCAAGGCCGATCCCGACTATGCCCGCTGCGTGGACCTGTGCACCAAGGCATCTCTGCACGAGATGATCCTGCCCACCATCATCGCCGTGGTCTGCCCCATCGTGGTGGGTCTGATCCTGGGCTACATGGGCGTTGTGGGTATGCTGGCCGGCGCTACCGTCACCGGCTTCCTGATGGCCATCTACATGGCCAACGCCGGCGGTGCGTGGGATAACGCCAAGAAGTATATCGAGGCCGGTCACTTCGGCGGCAAGGGCTCCGACTGCCACAAGGCAGGCGTGGTGGGCGACACCGTGGGCGATCCCTTCAAGGATACCTCCGGCCCCGCCATCAACATCCTTATCAAGCTGCTGAGCATGGTCTCCATCGTGTTCGCCGGTCTGGTGGTGAACTTCCACCTGCTGTAAAGTTTTATAAAAAGAAGGCTGAGCATCCGCTCAGCCTTCTTTTTGATGCGTTTTTTGAAGCTTGCGGGCGTAGGCCAGCGTTTGCCGCAGGGCTGCCTCCCGGTCGAGCCCCGCCAGATGGAGCTTGCGGGCGTAGGCCAGCAGCTGGGAGAAGTCCCGATCCGGGGTCAGTCCGGCGGAAATCAGGCCGCTGCCGGTGACCATGGGGCGGGCCATGGTGGCCCGGTAGACCTCCAGCCGCTGCCGCAGGAAGGGCTCCGGGTCCGGACGGGGCGGGTCGCACCGGGAGCCACGGTGATCCGCCAGCGCCAGCAGGATCAGGTCCCCCGGCTCTATGGCGGCGTCCAGCAGACGGTTGGTGGACTTGACGGAGGCCCCACTCAGTGCCATGGCGTTGGGCTTCATGTGCAGGGCCACCAGATTTTTCACGCACCGGTGGAGAGCCTTCTCCCCGATCACCCGGCGCAGGAAGTCCTCCGCCGGCGGCAGACCCGCCTCCTCGTGGCCATAAGCGTGGATGACGCCGCCGGACTCCGTGGTGGCGGTGACCTTGCCGAAGTCGTGGGCCAGTGCCGCCAGCATCAGGGCCATGGGCTGGGCTGCTTGGGGCCGCAGCTCGGCGGCGGTATCCAGCACCGCCATGGTGTGCTCCCACACATCCCCCTCCCCGTGGTAGCGGGGCGGCTGGGGGACGCCCTGTAAGCGCTGCACCTCCGTGAACCACGGGCGCAGCTGGTGCATGATATCCAGTGTGCGGAAGAAGATGGAAGGGCGGGGCGCCTGCAGGAGGGCCTTTTGCAGCTCCCCCTCCACCCGTTCACGAGACAGGGCCGACAGATCCATGGTGCGGCACAAGGCCACCGTCTCCTCCGCCACGGTGAAGCCGAAGCGGGCGGCGAACTGCGCTCCCCGCAGCACCCGCAGGGGATCCTCCGGAAAGGAGTGGTCATCCACATGGCGCAGGAGGCCCCGGCGGAGATCCTCCCGGCCGCCGAAGAAGTCCAACACCTGACCGGTGAGCACGTCCTCCATCAGGGCGTTGACGGTGAAATCCCGGCGGCGGGCGGCTCTCTCCGGCCCCAGCCACGGGTCCACCTCCACGGTGAAGTCCCGGTGCCCCCGACCCACGGCGGCCTCCCGCCGGGGCATGGCGATGTCCAGTCCGCAGCCCGCCAGTCCGTAGACGCCAAAGCTGGCCCCCACCGTCCGGCGGCCGCCCATTTGATCCAGCACGATCTCCAGCTGCTGGGGGGTGACGCCGTGGACCTCGATATCCAGATCCTTGCTCTCCCGGCCCAGCAGGCGGTCCCGGACGCATCCGCCCACATAGTAGACGCTGCCGCCCAGCGGCTGCACCTCCTGTGCGATGCGGCGGGCCGTCTCACGATCCCGTGTCATGCAGTCTCCCCTCCTTGCGAAAAAAGCCGTGGCCATGGGCCACGGCTTTTGTGTTCACGCCAGAATGTCCCCCAGATCGTCGAAGGTATGGGCATTGGTGACCACCACCACGTGGTCGCCCTCCTGAATGATGCTGGTGCCGCCGGGGATGATGATCTCGCTGCCCCGTGCAATGGCCGCCACCAGCACGCCGTCCTTCAGGGACAGCGCCCGCAGGGGCTTATTCAGCACCGCACGGCTCCGGGCCGTGGCGGTGAACTCCAGCGCTTCCACGGCGCCGCCCAGCATCTTATACAAGCTCTCCACGGCGCTGCCCTCGGAATTGGCCAACGCCCGGACGTAGCGAGTGATCTGGTTGGCCACGATATCCTTGGGACTGACGATGCTGCCCACCCGCATATCCCGGACCAGATCCATGTAGTTGGGGCGGGTCATCTTGGCCAGCACCTTGGGGACGCCCGCCCGCCGAGCCGTCAGGGCCATCAACAGATTCTCCTCATCCCGGCCCGTCAGGGAGACGAAGGCATCCGCCTCGAAGATATTCTCGCTGGTCAGCAGCTCCTCCTCCGTGCCGTCGCCCTCGATGATCATGGCCGTAGGCAGCTGGGCCGCCAGCTGAAGGCACTTATCGTGCTTCTGCTCCACGATGCAGACCTTGGTATTGCTCACCGCCAGCTCCCACGTGAGATACATGGCGATGCGGCTGCCCCCCAGCAGGGACACGGTTTTGACCCGCTGCTGGGTGCGGCCCATAGCCCGCAGCATCTTCTGGAGCTCGGACTTGGTACCCACCATGTAGAGCTTGTCGCCCTCTCTCGGCACAAAGTTGCCGTTGGGGATGATGCACTCGTCCCCCCGCTGGGCAGCGCAGATCAGCACCTCCGCCGAGCGGATACGATGGAACTCACTGAGGGCCACCCCGTAAAACCGGTCCTGCTCCGTCACCTGTATGCCGATCATGTCGATACGGCCGCCGGCGAAGGGCTCCACGGAGGAGGCGGAGGGGAAGCTGAGGATGCGGGCGATCTCCCGTGCCGCCGCCAGATCGGGGTTGATGACCATGTCCATCCCGATCTCCCGCTTCAGCAGGGCGGCGTCCCGGCGGTAGTCCGGATTCCGCACCCGTGCGATGGTGTGCTTGGCCCCCATGGTTTTGGCGATGAGGCAACACACCAGATTCGTCTCGTCCAGATTGCTGACAGCGATGACCAGATCCGCCGTCCGGGCGCCGGCCTCCTCCATCACGCTGATGCTGGCGCCGTTGCCCTCCACGCACATAAGGTCCAGGGTGCTGTCAGCACGGGCCAGCGCCACCGGGGAGGAGTCCACCATGGTGATGTCGTGGCCCTCCACCGCCAGCTGGCGGGCGATAGCGTAGCCCACCTTTCCGTTTCCTACAATGATGATCTTCATGAGCCTGACTGTTCCTTTCCCGGTCGTTCCGGCTGCTCTTTTTCCGGAGGTATTGCTTCTTGCGGCGGCTGCCCCTGCGTCTGCTTAAGTGGCTCCGCCGGTTTGGGTGGATTCGCCTTTCCCGGCTGCTCTGCCGGTTTAGGCGGCTGTGGCTGTCGGGGCGGCTGCGTCGCCCCGGAAGGCTTCTGCGCCGCAGCTTCCTGCCGTGTCGGCCGGGCAGCCTTTTCCGCCGCCTTTTCCTCTGCCGCACGACGGCGCTGGGTGCGCCGGTGCAGCACCACCGCATTCAGCTCACCACCTAAAATCAGCACCGTCCCGCTCATATACAGCCACAGCAGCACCACCACAATGGTGGCGATGGAGCCGTAGAGCTGGGTATAGTGTGCCAGATTTTCCACATAATAGGAGAAGGCCAGCGACAGCAGCATCCACGCCGCCAGCGACACGGCCACGCCCGGTGCCACCTCCCGCAACGGGCATCGGCGGCCCAGCGCCAGCATATACAGCACCGTCACCAGCACGAACATCAGCAGCGCCACCGCCACGAAGCGGAGCTTGCTCCAGAGGTTGATGAAGCCGTCCGGTACGGTGATGATCCCCGACACAAAGTACAGCGCCCGGCGGCCCACGGTGATCATCAGCAGCGTCAGGCCGATGGATACCATGAGCCAGATGGCGAAGAGAAAAATTTTCAGCTGATCCAGCAGGATGTTCTTGGGCTGGCCCTTGCCGAAGGCCTTGCGCAGCGAGTGCAGCAGGCAGCCGGTGGCCCGCATGGGGAACCAGATGGAAAACACCAGACTGAACCACATGAGCTGGCGGCTGGCGTTGCCGGAAACGTATTCCAGATAGCCCCGCACCACCTCCGCCACGTCCCCCGGCACGATCTGCCGCAGGCCGGTGACGATGCTGTCCACATCCAGCTCCAGAATACCCAGCAGGGTGCTGACGAAGATCAGCAGCGGGAAAATAGCGAACAGCAGGTAGTAGGTCAGGGCTGCGCTGTCCCGTGCCACGTCATGGAGATAGTACCGGCGGATCATCTGCGCCGCCGTTTGCCCCAGCGCCGTGCGGGGGTGAGTGCCTTTACGCATAGTTCGCTCCTCTCTGTTTCAGCTTATTATTGTAGCACAGCTGTGAGCAAAATAAAAGGAGATTTTCCATTACACGGAAATCTCCCACCTGTTTTTTATCATAAATATTCCAAAAATATTACTTTTCTGTAAAATTTTGTTTTTTCCGCTGAAAATTTAGAAACTATTCACTATTTAGTATTGGCATTTGAAAAAAAGCGTGTTATAATACGTGCAATCGGAGTTGTCTCCTGTGCATGGAAAAATTTGTAAAGAGGGTCTAAACTATGGATAACTTAACGAGAATCGTCAAAACTGAAATTTCCCGTCAGTACAAGAGCGTGCGGCAGTTTGCTTTTGCGGTCAATATCCCCCTATCTACCATCAACAGTGCGCTGCACAACGGCATCGGAGGTTCCTCCTTCGACACGGTGGTGCAGATCTGCCAGACGCTGGGGATCAAGGCCATCTCCAGCGATGCCTCCTTCTATCTGACGGAGGACACCCAGCAGCTGCTGGATCAGTATGCCCAGTTGGACGACTACGGCCGCCACACCATCGCCTCGGTGATGAAGGTGGAATACGACCGCTGCTCCACGCAGGGCGCCCGAAGCACAAGCGGCAGCGATTATGAGCTCCGCCCCAGTGTCAACGTCTCCTCCGACCTGGGCGGCTCCTCGGTGGAGCCGCTCCAGGTACTCAGCGACCATCGCAGTCTGTAACCTACCAAACAGAGCTGTGACAAAATCTGCCGGAGATTTGCGGCTCCGGTTGGTTTTGTGTCGCCAGCCACGGCCACGGCGATGAAGTTCACGAGCAGGTACAGGCACGGCAGCATGACCACGTGGCC
>OGXO01001410.1_pt1 | contig 13180 bp, 15 predicted proteins | sample 1576321 | NCBI WGS metagenome assembly OGXO01 (sample SAMEA3541568, study PRJEB24748) | human gut metagenome | biome: human gut; feature: human-associated habitat; material: faeces | place: China | collected 2012 | reverse complement strand
ATAACACATCTTCCCCAGGCGCTTGACACGCCCGGGGAAGTTGTTAAATTTTATTATTGCTGTGGAATGCTAATAACAATATTGACATTTAACATCCTTTTTGATATGATAAATATGGAGGTGTTAATATGACAACACAACAAAAAAAAAACATGCTCACACTTTTGCGTCGTCTCCGTGCCTATGCTGCGGAGGACAACCGGCGCGCGGATTATGTCTTTTACGCAACCCTGTGCAATCGGTTTGAGCGAACTTATAAAGGAGGTGAAAACCGTGCGAAAGGTTAAAACAATCTCTATCAGCATCCCACTAGACGTTCTTGCACTGGTGGATCAGGCGGCAAAGGAAACGGGCCTAACCCGCAGCAGCTTTATCTCCTGGGCACTCTCAACGAATGAACAGGTAAAGGGGGCTCGGAAGAATGGCGCGGTATAAAGGCGGTTCAACAACCGGAAGCTCTCTGCGCTATCCCGTTGAAGCATATGTCCCCAGTGTGGTAATGATGAGCAAGTACATGACGGAAAAACAAATGATTTCCGAATACTCGCGCTTGCGCTCCATTGCCAGAAAGCGCTTGGAGCGTTTTGAGGGTACGGAATGGGTAGACACGCAGCAGTACCGTGTGAACGCAGGACGATACAAACCTGTAAAGGAAATTAAGAACAAAACGGAACTTGTTGCGCTTTTATCGGACGTTTCGCGATTTGTGACAGCGAGAACTGGTAGCGTATCGGGATTACAAGTGCAGAGACGGCAGAGCATTCAATCTTTACATGAACACGGCTACACATTTGTAAATCGCAAGAACTTCAAACAGTTTGCAGACTTCATGGAAGATTGGAGGACTTGGGACAGGAACCACCTTTACGATTCCGCACGAGTGGCAGAACTCTATCACGAAGCGAAAAAGAAGCAGATACCGCCGGATCAACTCGAGCGCGATTTCGAGTTTTGGCTCGAGAAAAACAGCTTGGAAGCGCTCCAAAACATGAAGCGAATAAGCAGTAAAAAACCGCACAGCGCATTGGATTATAAAAAGGCAATATTGAAAGGTCGTTAACATGTCACAAATTGTCTCACCGGATAATTTTCCTTTTGAATGGTTCAGGAAAATGAAAATACAGAAACGGAGAAAGGGAAACCCTGGAACAAAAAGCCGTGCGAAATATCTTGATATTGTAACGGCTTTTGACATTGAGACAACGGCGCTTGATGATATTGGACAATCTATTATGTACATATGGCAATGGCAATTTGGAACTGAATATACGGTTATAGGGCGAACCTGGAAAGAGTTTGACATTTTCAAAGAGCGTCTATGTGCGCATATTTCGGATGGTGTATCTTTGGTGGTCTACGTACACAACTTGTCTTATGAGTTTCAATTTTTGCGCGGCGTATACCATTTTGATCCGGAAGAAGTTTTTGCGATAAAGTCCCGCCGGGTACTGAAATGCACAATGGAAGAAAAACGCCTGGAATTTCGGTGTAGCTACATACACAGTAACATGAGTCTGGCTGAGTACACTCGCAAAATGGGCGCGGAGCATATCAAACTATCTGGCGTCGATTTCGATTACAGCAAAAAGCGCTATCCATGGACACCACTAACAGAGCAGGAGCTAGCCTATACTCTAAATGATGTTTTGGGCCTTGTGGAAGCTCTTATAATCGAGATGCAGCATGATGGGGACACGCTCTATACAATCCCTCTTACGTCAACCGGCTATGTGCGCAGGGATGCTAAAAAGGCAATGCGCGGTGTTTCTTTTGGCTTTGTCAGAAATCAATTGCCGGACTATCAAATATATCAGATGTGTCGTGAAGCGTTTCGTGGTGGTAACACACATGCAAACCGATATTACGCTGGAATGGTATTGCATGATGTAAAAAGCGTTGACAGGTCGAGTAGCTATCCAGATGTGCAATGCAATTGCCTTTTTCCGATTTCGGAATTTTACTATGCAGGGCCTGTGGAGTTTGACGATCTTATAAAGTTGGTGAATGTGCGGAAACGTGCTGTTTTAATGCGTGTATCAATCACCAATATCCGTCTTACTAAATCAACATGGGGATGCCCATATTTATCCCGTGACAAGTGTAGGAAAACAATAGGCGGAATATACGACAACGGGCGTATTTTGTCGGCGGATTACCTGGAAACAACAATAACTGATATCGACCTTAAAATAATTCTAGATGAATACACGTTTGACGATATGACGCCATTTGATGTGGCGCATGCTCGTTATGGTAAACTCCCTGAGCCACTTGTGAAAACAACGATAGAATACTATATTGCAAAAACAACTTTGAAAAATGTAGCGGGCGAAGAAATCTATTACATGAAAAGCAAGAACAAGTTAAACAGCATTTATGGCATGATGGCGCAAAACCCCGTGAAGCAGTCGATTGATTTTATAGAGGATGACCCTGACGGAGGTTTTGTGGAACACCAGGACAACCCGGAAGACATACTCGTGGAGAATAATCGCAAGGCTTTTCTTTGTTACCAGTGGGGTGTGTGGGTGACAGCGTGGGCTCGGTATCGGTTGGAAGAGGGGGTGCGTCTCGCCGGCGACAATTTCATATACTGCGATACCGACAGCGTTAAATATCTAGGAGATATTGATTGGACAGCATATAACCGTGAGCGAGAAAAAGACAGTATGAAAAGCGGCGCGCATGCAACAGACCCACAAGGAGTAGAGCACTATATGGGTGTTTATGAATATGAGGGGTGTTATGCAGAGTTTTCAACGTTGGGAGCTAAAAAATACTGCTATCGTGAAGCGCCCGGAAAACCTTTGAAAGTAACCATAGCGGGAGTGAACAAGGCTGCGGGAGGGCCTGAACTGGAAAAGGCTGGTGGTATATCAGCTTTTAAACCGGGTTTTATTTTTCGTGATGCTGGCGGAACAGAGTCGGTTTATAATGACCGCCCGCTGATTACAGAGTGCAACGTTGACGGGAAAACAATTCCGATTACATCAAATATTATGATTAAAAACAGTATTTACACATTAGGCGTTACAGCAGAATATGAGCGACTTTTGAATGTTTCCCAGTTGAATTTTAGAGGGTTTCAGGAGGTTTAATTATGAGAGTTTTAGTAGCTTGTGAAGAATCGCAAGAAGTTTGTAAGGCGTTTCGTGCACATGGTCATGAAGCGTACAGTTGCGATATACAGGAATGCTCCGGAGGGCATCCCGAATGGCATTTGCAAGTAGATGTTCTGGAAATTCTGAAAATGCGGTGGGATTTGATAATCGCACATCCGCCTTGTACGGATTTATCGGTTAGCGGTGCAAGATGGTTTGCTCAAAAGCGCGCTGACGGGCGGCAGCAACGGTCTATTGATTTTTTTATGAAATTCACCAATCTTGATTGCCCGCGTGTTGCTATTGAAAATCCTGTATGCATTATGTCAACTGTTTGGAGAAAGCCTGACCAGATTATACAGCCATGGCAGTTTGGGCATGGCGAGACGAAAGCAACTTGTCTATGGCTGAAAGGCTTGCCCACCTTAAAGCCGACAAATATTGTTTCAGGGCGTGAGCAAAGGGTTTGGAAAATGCCGCCAAGTTTAGAACGAGCAAAAGCAAGAAGTAAGACTTTTCCGGGGATTGCCCTGGCGATGGCGGAACAATGGGGAACGGGTATTGACAATTTCGATATTAAATGATATTATAGATATGCGGGCAACCGTATAACAAAACAGAAAAGGAGCAAGACAAATGAACATTACCAAGAAAAGCGGAGAACTCACCATTATGGAGCAGTACCAGCTCACCATGTCCCCCAAGATTCAGCGTATCAAGGATTGCGCGGGGCAGCGGTTTGAGGTGGCAAAGTGGTGTGTCTATGAGGACATCGACAAGAAGAGCGGCGATACCAAGGAAATCCTTTCCATGATGTCTCCCGAAGGCGAAGTATTCGCTACCAACAGCGACACTTTCAAGAATGACTTCAAGGGCATTCTTTCCCTGCTGGAAAGCGCGGGCATGGCTGGGACGGTCTTTTCCCTGGAAGTTATTACTGGCAAGAGCAAGGCTGGACGCGATTTCTTTACATGCGCGTTTGTGGAATAAGGACAACGGGCGGGGGGACGGCAACGTCTCCCGCTTATTGTTTCACGTGAAACATTGGAGGATATATGAACATATATCAGAAAAGTGGATACATTGATATTCGTGCAATTATGGCGCTTGGATTGCCGTTTAACTTTATTGTTGGCGGACGTGCAACTGGTAAAACATATACCAGCCTGGAAACGGTGAAAGAGGACGGAATCAAATTTATTTATATGCGGCGCACACAGTCACAGGCGGACATGATAAACAAACCAGAATTTTCCCCGTTTAAAAGTCTGAATGAGGATCATGGATGGACAATAGGCAGCGCCACACTATCAAAATACAATGCAGGTTTTTATGAGACGGAGGAAACAGAGGACGGGGGGCGCCAATGCGTTGGTTCGCCTATTGGCTACACTTGTGCGCTATCTACTATTTCTAATATGCGGGGTTTTGATGCTTCTGACGTTCGCCTGTTGATTTATGATGAGTTTATCCCGGAAAAACATGAGCGCCCTATTAAAAATGAGGGTGCCGCTTTTCTTAATGCTTATGAGACAATTAACCGGAATAGGGAATTAAAAGGCGAAAAACCGTTACAAGTATTATGTCTTGCAAATGCAAATGACCTTGCAAACCCAATTTTCCTAGAGTTGGGGCTGGTGCGTAAGGCAGAGCAAATGCGGAGAAAGGGCCAGGAGATCAGCATTGACAAGGAACGAGGAGTAGGTTTGTTTATTTTGGACAAGTCACCCATCAGCGCACAAAAACGCAACACGGCGCTTTACAAGTTGTCAAGAGGAAGCGAATTTTCTCGCATGTCATTGGAAAACGATTTTGCTAATGAGGACATCGGAAGAATCAAAACACAACCGCTTGGAGAGTTTCGGCCTGTTGTGACGGTGGGGGAGATTACTGTTTATAAGCACAAGTCTCGTGGAGAGTATTATGTGAGTACGCATAAAGCTGGAAGTTGTGCAGAGTTTGGAAGCGGCGATACGGACAAAAACCGATTTCGCAGAGCTTATGGGTGGATTTGGCAAGAGTACATGAAGAACAATATAATATTTGAGGAATATCTGTGTGAAGTGCTTTTGAACAGATATTTTTGTTGACAACTAATAAAAAAGCCGTATAATGAGAATAGGCGGGGACAGAGCAAGCACACGCCCGGAAGGCAGCTCAAGCGCTTGTGCGGCGCACGATGTCCCCGCCCAATATTTATCCGGGAAGAAAGGAAAGAAAAATGGACATTTCTATTGTAACAGAGTTTATCAATGGTGTGGGATTCCCGATTGCTTGTGTTGCCGCTATGTTCTGGATGCTGAACCAGGAACGCGAGCAGCACCGGCAGGAAGCGGAGAAATTCGCGGAAGCCATCAACAACAACACACAAGTAATGACTCGAATCCTTGAAAAACTGGGGGTGACGGAGGAATGAGCGGCGATCAAGTATACGCATGGAGTAAGGCAAAAAATGGTGCTGTGAAACTGTCTGCAAATTTCAAAGTTGACGAGTTTGCCTGTAAAGATGGGAGCGACACAGTTTTTATCAGTCAGGGCCTTGTAACAGTTTTGCAGAAAATCCGAGAACACTTTGGAAAGCCTGTAATCATTACCAGCGCCTATCGTAACGATGCATATAATAAAAAAGTGGGTGGCGCTGATTACTCTCAGCACAAATATGGGACGGCAGCTGATATCTATATTAGCGGTGTTTCTCCCGCTACGATTGCGGACTTTGTGGAAACGATCATGCCAAACACTGGCGGAATCGGTATTTACAGCAGCTTTGTACATGTGGACGTGCGTGCAGCTTGCGCACGGTGGAACGGTTAAGGAGGTTTGACTATGACGCAGAATGATGTTTTGACGCTCGCCCGCGCTGGTTTTACCGCGCAGCAGATTTCCGCACTGGCTCAGATGCAGCCTGTCCAGCAGATGCAGCAGATGCAGCAGATGCAGCCTGTCCAGCAGATGCAGCCTGTCCAGCAGATGCAGCCTGTCCAGCAGATGCAGCCTGTCCAGCAGATGCAGCCCGTGGGCGATCCGTTTGTGCAGCAGCTTGCGAAGCTCACTCAGGCAATCCAGGCAAACGGGATTCTTTCCACACAGCAGCCAAACCCCGAAACGGCGGATGAAGTGCTTGCAAGCATCATCAACCCGCCCAAGAACGACAATAAATAAGGAGGTGCAACAATGGCTGTAAACGATTTGACTTTCAACCAGCTTTCTATGGTTCTTAACAGTATCGTACAACAGGCAACGGGGCAGCAGGTGCAGCAGGCGACTAATACTGCGGAATTTGTTTCCGTTGCTCAGACTGCGCTGAAAACCGGATACGATCCGGTTTTGCAAGCAATTTCCCAGGTGCTTTCCAGAACAATTTTTTCCATTCGTCCTTATACCAGAAAGTTTGGCGGCCTGATGGTTAGTAATCAGCAGTTTGGGAACATTGTTCGTAAACTTAACATTGCAGACAAGGACTGGGAGGAAGATTCCCGATTTGAGTTGACAGACCAAAACAGCGTGGACATGTACAAGGTTAACAAACCGTCGATTTTGCAAACCAACTTTTATGGAGCAAATGTTTTTGAAAAGTCCCTTACGATTTTCAAGGATCAGTTAGATTGCGCTTTTTCCAACCCAGACGAGTTTGGTCGTTTCGTCTCCATGACTATGACAAACGCAAGCGACATGATCGAACAGGCCCACGAAAACTTGGCTAGGGCAACCCTCGCTAACTTCATCGGTGGCAAGATCAGCGGAGATACGGCAAGCGTTATCCACCTGCTGACGGAGTATAACACGATCACTGGACTGAACCCCCCTCTAACCGCTGAAACGGTTTACCAGCCTGCAAATTTCAAACCTTTTATGCAGTGGGTGTATTCCCGTGTTGCTTCTCTTTCCTCGCTTATGACAGAGCGCACACAGAAATTCCATATCAACGTGACAGGAAAGGAAATTTCCCGTCATACTCCTGTCAATAAGCAAAAGGTGTATCTTTATGCACCGGCACGATACCAGACCGAAACCATGGTTTTGGCTGATGTATACCATGACAATTTCTTGAGAATGGCGGACAATGAAACGGTCAATTTCTGGCAGAGCATTGACAAGCCCGATGAAATCAACGTGCAGCCCGTCTATTTGCAGGCGGATGGAACACTGGAATCTGACGATACCCCACTAAATCAAAAGGGGATTTTTGGTGTCATGTTTGACGAGGAAGCAGCCGGTTATACGGTGGTTAATCAGTGGAGCGCCCCAACTCCCTTTAACAGCAAGGGTGGCTATTCGAATATTTTTTGGCACTTTACGGACAGATATTGGAACGATTTTACAGAAAACGGAATTGTTTTGCTGCTCGATTGATGAGCTATATGTGGGCGGGGGAAACCCCGCCCAATTGATAAGTGGTGAAAATATGGCTTTTAACGTTTCGTTTTACACATTCAACAAGCGAGAAAACAGCACCGCCCGCCCGGTTATTTCTAATCCCGCAAAGATTTTCCCGTTTCGTCTGAAAGATGATTGTGGAGTTATCAATCCGGTTTTGGAAATCTCTTTGCCCATGAGTGAAAATCCGACACAGCTCAATTATGCATATATCCCCGATTTTTATAGATTTTACTTTGTCAATGACTGGACTTTTTCGGGCGGCGTTTGGATTGCTTCTCTAAACGTTGATGTGCTAGCGACATATAAACTAAATATTGGCCCGTCTACACAGTATGTTTTGCGATCCAGCGCGGAGCATGACGGAAATATAATGGATGATTATTACACTGGAAACGGTGTAGTAACAACCTTGTATTCCAAAGCAGATGCGGCTTTTTGGCCTGGCTCCAATTTTTCAAGCGGATCATATGTTGTTGGTATCATTAACAAGGCCCCAAACACGGTAGGCGCGGTATCCTATTATGTGTTTACACAAGCACAATTTGACGTACTATGCGAGTTTCTAATGGGTGATGTGGAATGGCTGGGTGATATTACAGAAATAGGTCCGGATTTGACGAAAGCGCTATTCAACCCGTTTCAATATATTGCAAGTTGCATCTGGTTCCCGGACACAATTAACGGTGGAACACCTGTTACTAGTGTGCCGTTTGGTTGGTGGGACGCTCCCGTATCCGCTAAAACACTAACCACACAAGGGCATGCGCCGTCATTGCTTACTATTGATGTGCCAAAGCATCCACAGGCCGCAAGCCGTGGCGGCTATCTCAATCTAGCGCCTTATTCTTCCTATGTGCTGGATTCTCGAGTGTGGGGCACCATTCCTCTCGACACAACAGCGCTAAAAAGCCTGTCACAGATAGGTTTAGAATGGGAAGTGGACTATGTGACAGGACAAGCGGAACTGTTGGTGAAGCCGTTAACAAGTGACTACGTGTTTTTCCGTTCTACGGCAACTTTCGGTATTCCAATACAACTCGCGCAGATTTCACGCGATTACCTTGGAGCGGCTGTCAATGCTGTAAACACTGTTTCGGGAGTGATTGGTAGCGTTATGAGCGGAAATGTTACCGGTGCAATCAGTGGAGCAGCCAGCGGAATTGGAAACACAATCCGCGCAAGTATGCCGGATTTTTCCACAAGTGGCAGTAACGGGAGCATTGTTCCATTTACAAAAGCGCCTTCAATAAGCGCACGTTTCCACTCTGTTGTTGATGAAGATAATGCCGATTTGGGACGTCCATTGTGCAAGGCGAAGCGCATTGACACGATACCGGGCTACATCATGTGCTTACATGCTGACATGTCTTTACCGGCAACCTCTCCCGAAAACCAGCGTGTAAAGGAGTACATGGAAAGCGGGTTCTTCTATGAGTAGTTGGATCAGCGGAAACTTTTGGTTAACCCAGGAAGAAATGCAAAACAACGCCGTATTGTTGTGGAGTTATTTCAAGGCACAAGGCTGGACATTAAATGCGGTTGCCGCTATGCTTGGGAACATGCAAAGCGAAAGCACAATAAATCCTGGAATTTGGGAAGGCCTTGATCCGTTTGTTGGTGGATATGGTTTAGTGCAATGGACGCCTTACACAAAATACAGTAATTGGGCGGGTTCTGGTTGGGAGGATAACGGCCCAAAAGAATGTAAGCGCATAGTGTGGGAACTGGAAAACGGTGTGCAATGGTATCCAACAGAAAAATACCCCATGACTTTTGAAGAGTTTTCGAAGAGTACAGACCCTGTTGGTGTTTTGGCACAAGCTTTTCTTTACAACTATGAACGACCTGGCGATTTAGACCAACCCTGGAGATCAACACAGGCGGAATATTGGTTTGAATTTCTGGGTGGTGTTCCCTCTATTCCGGTTTGGCTACTTTTCAAATTTAACAAAAGGAGGTTTTACGGATGAATTTTCCAGGTTCGGGCGCTCCATTCTTTTTCAATTATGTAAACCAGCAAACAAGCGCTTTTACACCGTCAACCGTACACGTTTCTAACACAGGCCTTTCAAACTTCTTTCAGCGTTATTTACTGCAAAAGGCTTTTTCCGTTTTCAAGTGGACAATGCCGGAGACATGGAGCAGGGACTATTTCCTTTACTGCCTTTACTGCTGGGGATTTGTGGCAGTAATCAACACCGACCGTTTCGGAGTAATACCCCAGGGGTGCGGCTTACAAGGCTATGATGTGTTTTACAGACCAACAACAGCGGTTATCACAAATCCCATTTTGCGCGGCTTTAAGGAGCTGAGGATAGGTAAGCAATGCACATTGTTCAAGCTTCAACCGGACTATGGCGCCATTTATGACCTTGTTTCGTATTATGCCGACATGATGGCTCTATCCGCAGAGACGGCGGGTGTCAACCTGTTAAACAGCAAGCTCTCCTATGTATTTACAGCGGCAAACAAGCAGAGCGCGGAAACGTTCAAAAAGCTATTTGACCGAGTGGCAAGCGGAGAGCCTGCAGTTGTGATGGACAAAGCGCTGTTAAAAGATGATGGATCCCCAGCGTGGCAAGCGTTTGACCAAAATGTCGGGCAAAACTACATTGTTTCGGATATCCTGACGGACATGCGTAAAATTGAACAGATGTTTGATAATGACATTGGAATCCCGAACGCAAACACGGATAAAAAGGAACGCCTTTTGACGGACGAGGTGAACAGCAACAACCAGGAGACGGTGAGCAAGTGCGCACTTTGGCTGGAAGAGCTGCAAGCCACGGCGGAGCAAACAAGAAACATGTTCGGCATTGAGATTTCCGTTGACTGGCGTGTGAAGCCGGAAATTCTGAAAGGCGGTGGGGATCAGTGAGAGCTATACTTTCCATTTTGGGATTGTACCAGTATAGCCCGGATATTTTCGACCTTTTCAAACTGCCGGACGGTGTTTCACTGGACAGTGTGCGGGACAACATTCTAATGGAGCTGGCGGAGCTGGAATTATTGTACCCCTCCGGCACGTTCATGAAAACGGCTATCGGTATTTGGAGCACCAAACAGCTCCCCGTGTGGGAAAAACTCTATGCAACAACAAACCTGGAATATAACCCTATTCACAACTATGACAGGACGGAAGAGTGGACAGAGGAGGAAACCGGAAACCGTAACGAGAGCAGAACACAGAGCCAGGAAAGCAGCGGGGAAAGCAGTGGAACAGTGCAAAACAGCGGCGAGGACACGGTTAAAAGTGATGTTTCCGCTTTTAACGAAACTTCTTACACGCCTAAAGAATTACAGACAACGACACTGGGAACAGAAAACACAAGCAGCGGAACAGCAAAGCAGACAACAGATATTACAGATGACACGGACGAAAACAGCAGCAGAAACAACACCAGAACCGGGCGCGCATTCGGTAATATTGGCGTTACCACTACACAACAAATGATTGAAGCGGAAAGAAACGTTGTAAAATTCAACATTGTTGATTACATTGTGGAAGATTTTAAAAAACGCTTCTGCCTGTTGATTTATTAAGGAGGTTATATGGGCGCTTTTGAATATTTCCCCTATACCAATTTTCACGATTTAAATCTGGATTGGATCGTTCAGGAGCTGAAAAAACTGACCGGTGATGTTCGGGACTTCATCAGCATCAACGCAATTAAATATGCCGATCCTATTCAATGGGATATCACAAGCCAATATGAAAAAAATACCGTTGTGCTTGATAAACACGGAAACGCTTATCTTTCAGTGCAAGCTGTTCCAGCAGGTGTATCCCTTGATAGGACAGAATATTGGACGAATATCGGCAACTTCTCCGAACTATGGGAGAGCGTTAAACAAGCTATCACAGTCCCTGACGAGGGACATAGCACAATCGCCAGCTCCGCAAGAACTATAAACACCCTCGTGTGGGTTGACGATGTGCTGCTTGAAGTTACAAAAGAAATGAATGCTGGAGACCAATACAATACAAACCCTGATGGGAATTGCAGAAAATATACAATGCAAATTCTACTTACTGAAACATTAGAAGCCTTGAAAAATCTTGCAGATAGTGACACGGCTCTAAATAATAAAATCGATAAAGAAACAACTAACAGGGAAAACGCTGATGCTGAATTGAATGATAAAATTGATAAAGAAACAACTAACAGGGAAAACGCTGATGCCGAATTGAATGATAAAATTGAAGATGCTGCTATTTTTAAGAATGTGAAATTTTATGGTGCGGTCGGTGATGGTGTTACAGATGATACAGAAGCATTTAGAAGCGCTTTTGCAAATCTTGGCGCAAAGATTTTCATTCCAGATGGGACATACAAAATCACAGATCAAATTGAAATAAAATCAAATACCGAAATTAAATGTTTCGGAACGATTCTCCACACAATTTCCACACAAGGAAAAGCAACATTCAATATCGACACACAAGAAAACGTTGTTTTTGATGGCTTGCAAATTCTTGGTACAGGAGCCGTTGACGCTGAACCCGTTTATAGTTACTGTTTGCACTTTATCAACAGCAAAAATTGCATAGTAAAAAATAGCAATTTTAAAGATATCCAATCCGCTAATACTATTGATTTTGAAAAATGCGACGGCGCATTTGTTGAAAAATGCAAAATTGAAAACTATACAAGATCAGGAATAACCGCAACAAACGGAACAAACAATGTTTATTTTATTGAAAACAATGTCTTAAATTGCGTAAATAAAACAACAGCAAACACCTATCCAATTGCTCTTTGTGGTTGGGATTTTAAATTAACAGGCGAGCCTATGCCACACAATTTGAACGCACTATATAACTACATCGAAAATGAAATTCCATGGTGGGAGGGAATTGACGCACACGGGGGACATGATATCAAAATTATCGGAAACACGGTGAAAGGATGTTGCACCGGAATTGCAGCTTTTTCTTCAAAAACAGAAAATTTCGATATTGAAAGCTGCTTAATTTCAAACAATTATGTCGAACTTGGAACAAATAGAGCATCAGCGCGCAATGTTGAAAATTCGGGATGTCTCATTTCAGGAAAGAATGTTGTTATAAGTAACAACATCTTCAAAAACTGTGGACTGCTAAATTACACGCTAGTGGATACAGTTAGCTATGTATACGGGTTTTATGTGGTTGAAGCAGAAAATTGCAAATTTGAAAATAACATCATCGAAAACAGTAGAGGTATTATTTTTGAATTAAGAAGCGCAAAAAATGTTGAAATTAAAAACAACAAAATAGTGGACTCTATTGGAAAGCCCGGCACATTTAGTAACTGCATTTTTAATATTCGCGCAGGAGTGGAAATCGAATCGTTATTCGCGGAAAATAATATTGGAACTGGAAACACTGGTTACACACTTGTAAGCGACATGAACTCTAGCAACGTGCAAAATGCTTATATCAAAATTGTAAATAACAATTTTGAAAATGTAACAGCACCAGCGCAGACACAAACAATAACGGAACAGACAAACATTAATAGTGTTAAAATGGGTCGAGTTGGCGACTTCATAAGAAAACAACCTCCAGCACTAAACACACCGTTCGGTTGGACATGTGTAACAGCATGGGTTAACGGTGCCGGTGGATCATGGGCTCCTTTATCAAACATTCCGCCGAATGAATAAAATTTAACAACTTCCCCGGGCGTGTCAAGCGCCTGGGGAAGATGTGTTAT
>OGXO01001403.1_pt1 | contig 13229 bp, 10 predicted proteins | sample 1576321 | NCBI WGS metagenome assembly OGXO01 (sample SAMEA3541568, study PRJEB24748) | human gut metagenome | biome: human gut; feature: human-associated habitat; material: faeces | place: China | collected 2012 | reverse complement strand
ATGGTTGCAGTGTACTGCCAGCCCTTTTCCGGTGCGCAGCTTCTTTCTATAATAGAGATAAGAATACAGGATGCTGCCAAAAGCTGCTGCCGTGATAGCGACAATAAACAAAAATAATGCAGCCATGCTGTCACTGAACAGTCCACAGCTCATACTCAACAGTCCTGCTGCCACCCATATTTTTCCACTGAAGCGGTGCGTCGCATTCCAGTTCTCCTCATCCTGCAATGCCCATACGACGCGGATGCCGATGGTGCGGTTCGGTTTCACCTTGGGCAGATAATTGCCCACAATAACAAATAGCAATCCCATTCCGACATACAAAATTACCATGAGCAGATTCTCTTTCCTTACACCCATATCGATCCATCTGGCGATACCGTTATAGAGCAATGTCATTCCCGGCACGATCCACGTAACCATTCTTATGACCTTATCACTCTGCTGCCTGTTTCTGTTGTCGTAAAAAGTTACTGCCATTGCTACCACATAAGTCACTGCAAAAGTGCCGTTTACCCACAGACTGTTCTCACAGGTATATCCCAATATCATTCCTATGCACATAACAAATGCCGAGCAGATCAGCCTGCCTTTATTTTTCTGTATCATTTCCTTCATTATCCGATGCTCCTTTCAAATCTGTGATCCATAGCATGATTTCTTCCAGAACAGAGGTATTCAGTTCATAATAGATAAACTTCCCCTCCCGTTTGTCCCGGATCAGATCGGCCTCCTTCAACACCGACAGATGCCTTGATATGGAAGCCCCCGTCACCGGAAAATGTTCGCAGATCTCTCCTGCCGACAATCGACCGTTTTTCAGAAGATTTAGTATTTCACGCCTTATAGGATCCGCCAGCGCTTTCAATGTATCTTGTATGCCCAAAAATGAATCACATCCTTTCATTCAATCATTTAACATTTAACCTATTTGTTAAATATATTATATAATTCACCTCATCTATTGTCAAGGGATTTACAGATTAAGGTGGCTGTAGTTTTCTGTGGATGGATAAAACCGTACTTAATTCATTGTGTACCTGAAAAATCCCTCCGTCTTATAACGAAGGGATCTCATTCTTCTCTATACTTCCGTACCATCTTCCGGCAGGCCCCTTAAGAACACCACTGCCACCGGCAATGACAAAACCGCAGATAAAATATCGGACACCGGCTGTGACCACTGGATGCCCCGAATTCCCCAGAACGCCGTCAGGATCAGCAGTGCCGGAATGTAGATAGTGCCACTTCGGAAGGAGGCTAAGATCGTCGCCCTGCCGCCCTTTCCGATGGACTGAAACAGCATGTTGCCGCAGATACATACCGGAATAAACGGCAGCGTCAGACATTGGATCTGCAACGCATAAAATGCAATCTCATAGGCATCCATATCCGTAAGGAATTCCAGCAACAGCTCTCTGCGGAACACATACACCACCCCTGCAAACACTGCCATGGTCACCAGGCTGGCGCACAGGGTGAACCAGAACGCTTTCCTTACACGGGAATACTTCTTTGCCCCGTAATTGAAGGACGATACCGGCTGGAATCCCTGGCCGATGCCCAGTGCCACACTAAATACGAAATTGAAAATACGGGACACCACGCTCATGGCAGCAATGGCAATATCTCCGTAGACAGCTGCCTGTGCATTCAACACCATGGTGGACACGCTGGCCAGTCCCTGCCGCATCATACTGGGGAAGCCTGCTGTAAGAATATTCTTATGCACGGCAAATTCCCAGGTAAAATATTTCGGTGTCAGGCTGCTCTGGGTCTTTCCACGCAGGAAAAAGAATAACAGGATTCCAAAGGATATGTACTGGGAGATCATAGTGGAAAGTGCCGCTCCCCGGATGCCAAGATTTAAGCCCCACATAAGGATGGCATCTCCCGCCATATTTAAGATACCGCCGGAGACCAGTCCCACCATCGCAAGATTGGCATAGCCTTCATACCGGAGCACATTGTTCATCACACAGCTGGATGCCATTGCCGGTGCCGACACCAGAATATAGAAAGCATAGATTCTCGCATAGGGAAGGATGGTCTCCGTACTTCCAAGCAATCTGCACAATCCGTTCAGATCCAAAATACCGATAATTGCGATCAACACTCCGGCTCCCACCGCCAGATAAAATCCAGTAGCGGAAAAAGCTTTCGCTCGCTCCTTTTTATGAGCTCCTAACAACCGGCTGATATTGCTTCCGGCGCCATGACCGAACATGAATCCGAACGCCTGAATAATTGCCATCAGACCGAACACCACTCCCACCGCTCCGGTGGCACTGGTACCCAGCTTGCTGACGAACCAGGTATCCACCATATTATACAGATTCGTGATCAGCATACTGATGGTAGTCGGCAGTCCCAGTTCCAGGACCAACCGTGCTACCGGTTCCTCGGTGAGCCGTTTATATTGTTTCTCCTCTTTTGACAATGTTGTATCACTCATATCACATAGCTCCTATATCATTACCACAGTTTCCATTCGGTTCTCTCTATGGTTTTACACTATTCTATGCCACAGTAATCCGCAGGCTGCTTCTGCCCGGTTTGAAATCATAATCCGTACCCATTCATCGTATCCCCAAAATAGCGTCTGTCCGTTCGGACACGACGCTATTATAGAAGATTCTTTTAAAAAATGTAAGCCCTTTCAAATTTTTTCCTGAAATTTAATAATTGACCTTTTACAGTTTCTCACTAAAATAGCTCTTATAGCCCTCCCCGAAGATCTCCGTGGCACTGGTGACGATCATAAATGCCAGGGGATCCTCTTCCTTTACGATCTCTTCCGCCTTGGGAGAAATGTTTTTCTTCATGGCACACATGATGACGCTCTTCTCCTTGCCGCTGTAGGCACCGCTGCCCTGTACATAAGTTACACCAATGTCCAGTTCCTCCAAAAGTCTCCCTGCGATTTTTTCCGCATGGTCGCTGATAATATAGATCAGCTTCGCCTCATCACGACCGTACAATACCACATCCAGCACCACTGATGTGATAATGACCACGATACCGGCATACAATGCCTTGTCAATGTTCCGGAATACAAACGCCGATGCTATGACGATAACCACATCTGTCAGGAAAAACAATGCTCCTGTCTTGAGGTACGGGAACTTTAGTCGCAGCAGCTTGATAATAATATCTGTTCCTCCCGTAGTGGATCCGGCCTTGAACACCCAGCCCATGGATACTGCCATCAGGGCACTTCCGGTCAGAGAAGCAAGCAAAGGATCTGTGGTCACTGCTCCTACCGGTGTCAGCAGGTTCGTAAACAGAGAGGTCATTGCCGTACAATAGATTGTAGACAGAATAAACCGCAGTCCGAATTTCCAGATACCGATCAAAAGGATCGGTATATTGATGAGCAGCATCCAGGTACCGGTCTCAATGCCGAACAGACGATTTAAGATAATAGCGATACCGGTGATTCCACCGGGTGCCAGGGAGTTCGGATCCAAAAATAAACTGACGGATACCGCATAGACAAAGGATGCCACCGTGATCATCACATAATCCCAGAGCATCTGTAAGGGTGTCTTTTTGTCCAGTCTCTGTATTTCCAGTTCTTTTTCTGTCTTCTTTGCCATAACTTTTTTCTCCATTCCATACAAAAGCCGCATATCTATAATATGCGGCTTTTATCGGTGATACATTCACTTCTTTTCAAATCTTAAAACTTAGATATTGGCTCTTACCACTTTGGGCTGATAGCCTTCTTTTTCCAGAGCGGCAATGATCTCATTCTTATGCTCGGTGCCAAAAGCTTCCAGTGTGATACGCAGTTCCACAGCAGCACTGCGGTTGATGGATACGAACTGGTTGTGCTCCAGCTTGATGACATTACCGTTGACTCCGGCAATGATACCGGATACTCTGCACAGCTCACCGGGCTTGTCGGGAAGCAGTACGGATACAGTGAAGATACGGTCTCTTAAGATCAGGCCCTGCTGTACTACGGAGGACATGGTGATGACATCCATGTTACCGCCACTCAGGATAGATACAATACGCTTATCCTTCACATTTAACTGCTTTAAGGCTGCTACCGTCAGCAGACCGGAATTCTCCACGATCATCTTGTGATTCTCTACCATATCCAGAAAAGCTACTACCAGATCCTCATCCTCTACGGTGATCACATCGTCCAGATTCTTCTGTAAGTACGGGAAGATCTTGCTGCCAGGAGTCTTTACCGCGGTACCGTCTGCGATGGTGTTGACCTTGGGCAATGTGGTAACCTTGCCGTTCTTTAAGGATACCTGCATGCAGTTAGCTCCTGCAGGTTCCACGCCGATGACCTTGATCTTCGGGTTCAGCAGTTTTGCCAGTGTGGAGACACCGGTTGCCAGTCCGCCTCCACCGATAGGAACTAAAATGTAGTCTACCAGAGGAAGCTCCTTGAAGATCTCCATGGCAATGGTACCCTGACCGGTTGCCACAGTCAGATCATCAAACGGATGAATGAAAGTATAACCGTGCTCTTCTGCCAGTTCATATGCTTTTGCGCATGCCTCATCATAGACATCGCCATGCAGTACTACCTCTGCTCCATAGCCTCTGGTACGGTTTACCTTGATCAGAGGTGTCGTGGTGGGCATTACGATGGTTGCCTTGCTTCCATAGCATTTTGCCGCATAAGCCACGCCCTGGGCATGGTTGCCTGCAGAGGCGGTGATCAGTCCCTTGGCGCGCTCTTCATCGGTCAGAGTGCTCATTTTGTAATAAGCGCCTCTTAACTTGTAAGCTCCGGTAAACTGTAAGTTCTCGGGCTTTAAGTATACGCGGTTGCCGGTCTGGGCACTGAAATAATCACTGTATACCAGTTTGGTCTCTAAAGTAACTTTTTTAACGATCTCACTTGCTTCTTCAAATTTCTCTAAAGTCAACATTTCTTCCTGCATTTTTCTTCCCATGCCTTTCTGTCACACTTTCTTTGGTCTGCCTGTTTATTATTCTTCCGCGTCTGTCTCTCCGGCTTCTTCCTCCGGCAGATGCAGTTCTCCGATGTCATCCATATTCACATCAAACAACGCATTTACAAATTCATCGGAATTGAATTTCTGGAGATCCTCGATGGATTCTCCCACACCGATATATTTTACCGGAACCTTCAGTTCGGACTGGATGGCCACAGCGATACCGCCCTTGGCCGTTCCGTCCATCTTGGTCAGGATGATACCCGTAAGATCTGCCACCTCACCGAATTCTCTTGCCTGCACCAGAGCATTCTGTCCCGTGGTGCCGTCCAGAACGATCAGATTCTCTCTGTGGGCATTGGGGAATTCCTTGTCGATGATACGGTTCATCTTACGAAGTTCTTCCATCAGGTTCTTTTTATTGTGCAGTCTGCCGGCGGTATCTACAAGAAGCACATCCACGCCTCGTGCCTTCGCCGCATTCACGGCATCAAACACCACGCTGGCGGGATCCGCACCTTCTTTTCCGCCGATCATGGGAACATCCGCCCGGGATGCCCACTCTGCCAGCTGGTCTCCCGCTGCGGCACGGAAAGTATCCGCTGCGGCAATAAGGACTTTCCTGCCCTCATCCTTTAATTTACCGGCCAGCTTGCCGACGGAAGTGGTCTTCCCCACACCGTTGACACCGATGACCATGATCACGGACTGTTCCTTCTCAAAATCATAGGCAGTCTCATCCACCTGCATCTGCTCCTTGATACTTTCAATCAGAAGCTGTTTGCATTCGGAAGGTTCCTTGATATGTTTTTCCTTCACCTGCTGTTTCAGTCTCTCCACGATAGCGGTGGTGGCATTCACACCGATATCTCCCATAATGAGGATTTCTTCCAGCTCTTCATAGAAATCATCATCAATGGCGGAGAAACCGCTGAAGACCGAATCAATTCCCCGTACAATGTTGTCACGAGTCTTGGTCAGTCCTTCTTTCAGCCTCGCAAAAAAGCCTTTCTTTTCCTCACTCATCCCATTTCCTCCAATCAGCATTCTATCCAGAAAAACGCTTGCGCTTTTCTTGTATGAAACTTAGAACTTCTTCACGAAAGAGCCTTTGCTCTGAGTGATTAGAAGTTCTTTTCATACTCTAATCATCCAGATCTTTATCAATGAGGTTAACACTGACTAAAGTAGATACACCCTTCTCCTGCATGGTGATACCATACAGTCTGTCCACCTGTTCCATCGTACCGCGTCTGTGGGTAATGACAATGAACTGAGTGTTCTTGGTCAGCTTATGTAAATACTTAGCGAAACGGCCTACGTTGGAGTCATCCAACGCCGCCTCGATCTCGTCCAACAGACAGAACGGAGAGGGCTTTAAGTTCTGGATGGCAAACAACAGGGAAATAGCGGACAATGCCTTTTCTCCACCGGAGAGCTGCATCATGTTCTGAAGCTTCTTTCCGGGGGGCTGTGCGATGATGCGGATGCCTGCTTCCAGAATATCCTCATCCTCCATCAGTTCCAGGGTTCCCTTACCACCACCAAAGAGTTCTTTGAATACTTTATCGAACTCTCTGCTGATCTCCGCAAATTTCTCCGTGAACTGTTTGCGCATGGCGGTATCCAGTTCCTCGATAATGCCTTCCAGGGTCTTCTCCGCCTCTACCAGATCATCATGCTGGGTCTTCATAAAGGTATAACGCTCCATCAGATTCCTGTAATCCTCAATGGCGTTGACATTGACATTACCTAACTTCCGGATCTCATCTTTCAGACCGCTGATCTCACGCTTCATGGCGGGCAGATCATTCATCTCTTCATTGCGAAGGCCTGCCGCATCACTCAGGGTAATCTCATACTCATCCCACATGTAATTGATCTGGCCTTCGATATTGTCTTCCAGCTTTTTCTTCTGTTCACTCAGACGATAGACTTCTTTGTCCAGAGCATTCATGCGCTCTGACATTTCTTCTCTGCTCTGGAAGAAGCCTTTCTGCTTTGCAGACAGTTCCTCTTTCTTTGCAATATCCTCGTCCAGCTTTTTCTTGGAAGCATCCTGATTCTCATGGGAAGCCGCGATGGTCTTCTCAATCTCCAGAATGTTGTTTTTCTTGCGTTCCACTTCCTGTGCGTTTTCAGTCAGTGCCTGTAAGATCTCATTCAGTTCTGCCTGTGCACGCTCCAGTTCGCCGCCTATACGGTCTACATTGGCCTGTTTGTAATCCAGAGCCTGACGCATCTTCTCGACTTTTACTTCCCATTCTCCGGCATGGGCGGAAGCTTCACTCTCTTCCAGTCTGCAGCCTTCCAGTTCCTTCTGGAAGACAAGAATCTGTTCCTGAGTGGTTTTCTCCAGTTCTTCACTTGCAGCCAGTTCCTGTACGATTGATTCCTTGCTGGAACGGATCTCGAAGATCTTGGTCTCGATCTCCTGTTCCTCCAGCTTCAGGGACTGTGCACTCTCTGCCTCTTCTTCCATACGTTCTCTGGCCTGGGAAATATTTAATCTTGCGGTATTCTGCTCAATGGACTTGCGCTGCATCTCGGTCTTCAATGCTTCCAGATCCATACGCAGCTTATTTCGTTTGCTCTTGGCGCCTTCAATCTTCTGGTTATAGGTCTTGATGTCATCGGAGAGTTTTTTCACCTTTTTCTCCAGTTCATCCATCTCACGACGTCTTCCCAGGAGATTACTGTTATTCTTAAATGCACCACCGCTGATGGCACCACCGGGAACTAAGAGTTCGCCTTCCAATGTGACCATACGGATGCCGTAATCGAATTTTCTTGCGATCTTCACGGCATTGTCCACGTTGTCTACGACCACGATACGTCCCAGCATGGCCTTGGCCACATTGCGGTATTCTTTTTCCGTATTTACCAGTTCATCCGCCATACCGATGACACCTTTTTCCTTCAGGGCCTCGGGATTTTTGAATTCCTGAGGTTTGGTAATACTGGTCAGGGGAAGGAATGTGGCTCTTCCGAGGCGGTTCTGCTTTAAGAATCCGATCATATGCTTGGCGGTCTCTTCGTTATCCGTTACGATATTCTGAATATTACCACCCAGAGCGGTCTCGATAGCGGTCTCATATTTGGCTTCTACCTGAATAATATCCGCTACAACACCGATGATACCTTTTTCTTTTTCCTTCTGCTCCATGACCTTCTTGACGCTGCCACCGTAGCCGTCATACCGCTCGGTGATATTGGTCAGGGCTTCCAGTTTGGACTGCTCCTGATGGAAACGGTTCTGTGTCTCCCGCAGCTTCGAATCTAAGCCTGTGAGATTCTCACGGATATTGCCCAGCTCCAGTTCGGATGCTGCTTCCTGTTCGGTCATCTGCCGCAGTTCTTCGGTCACAGTCTCGAAGGTCTCTTCCAGCTTCTTGATTGTCTCTTCTCTGGCAGCCTCATCGGATTTGGCACGAAGCAGTCTGGAATTCAACTCTGCCTTGCGGATATTGATCTGCTCCATCATAGTATCGAAACGTCCCATCTTGGACTTGATGGTAGCCCGCTGGTTCAGCTCGCCGATGATGGTATTTTTCCCGGCCTCAATATTATTATTGAGTTCGGTGATCTTGTTCTGGATAGCTTCCAGGTCGGCCTTTGCCATGGCTGCCGCCTCTGCGATCTCCTGTACCTGAGTATCCGTATCCTTTTTATCGGTTAAAATATCCTGTTTTTCTTTTTCTTTGCCGGCGATTTCTTCTTCCAGGGCTGCCTTACGATGGTTCAGATGGTTCTCACTGCCGTGAGCGGAATTGATCTGCTCTTTTAAGACATTGATCTCACCTTCCAGTTTGCCCCGCATCAGGCCGGTATCTGTCAGTTGCTCTCTGGCGGCTTCAATGGCTGCATCCAGGCTTTCGATCTCCTGCTGGATCCGCTCGTATTCTTCCTTGATACCTTCGTACTTTTCACTGGTCTCGTTCAGTTCATTGCTGGCCAGATTATATTTTTCTTCCATGGAAGACAGCTGTTCTCTGAGTTTCTTATTTTCCAATAAGAAGACATTGATATCCAGAGTCTTTAATTCTTCCTTTTTCCTCAGATAGACCTTAGCCACCTCGGATTGCTTCTCCAGAGGGCCTACCTGCTTTTCCAGTTCGGACAGAATATCATTCACACGCACCAGATTCTGTTTTTCGTTCTCCAGCTTTGTCTGGGCTGCTGCTTTTCTGCGCTTGAATTTCACGATTCCAGCAGCCTCATCGAACAGTTCACGCCGTTCCTCGGGTTTACCGCTTAAGATCTTGTCGATCTGGCCCTGTCCGATAATGGAATAGCCCTCCTTACCGATACCGGTATCATAGAACAGCTCATTGACATCCTTTAATCTGCAGGGAGTACCATTGATCAGATATTCACTTTCTCCGGAACGGTAGATTCGTCTCGCCACTGTAACTTCGTCATAGTCGATCGCCAGCTGGTGATCGCTGTTGTCCAGAGTAATGGCAACATAGGCGTAGCTCAACGGTTTTCTGGTCTCTGTTCCCGAGAAAATAACATCCTGCATGCTGGCACCACGCAACTGCTTGATGCGTTGTTCTCCCAGCACCCATCTTACCGCGTCCGCAACGTTACTCTTACCGCTGCCGTTAGGTCCTACGATACCGGTGATTCCGTTGTGGAACTGAAATACGATCTTATTGGCAAATGATTTGAACCCGTGTATCTCAATACTTTTTAAATACATATCCTCTATCCCTCAATAGCAGAAGCGCCTCATAAGCTGCCTGCTGTTCTGCCGCTTTTTTTGTTCTTCCCTGCCCACGGCCAAGGCATTCTCCCTCCATGTCGATCTCTACCACGAAAGTCTTGTCGTGTTCCGGTCCGCTCTCCTCTAACAGCCGGTACTCGAACTCTTTTTTGAGTTTCCCCTGAATCAGTTCCTGGAGATTACTCTTGCTGTCGTAGAAGAGACGCTTGTCCTCTAAATCCGACAGAATAAAGCGGTCAATAAAAGCCTTGGCAGGCTGCATGCCACCATCCAGATAAATGGCACCGATCATAGCTTCCATACCGTCAGAGGTGATGCTGTCTCTGCGTCTGCCACCGGTATTCTCTTCGCCTTTACCCAAAAGCATAAACTGTCCCAGCTCCAGGTCTCTGGCACAGAATGCCAGGGAAGGCTCGCACACCATGGAGGCGCGCATCTTGGTCAGCTCGCCCTCCGGAACATCCGGGTGTTCCCGAAATAGGAAATCACTGGATACCAGTTCCAGTACGGCATCTCCTAAGAATTCGATACGCTCGTAGTTCTCTGTTTTGTTGATCTTTTGTTCATTGGTATAGGAGCTGTGGGTCAGAGCCTGCTTCAGCAATGCTTTGTTGTGAAAGCAATAGCCGATGCGCTGTTCCAACACGTCCATTGTATAACCATCCAACATTTTTTTGTCCTCACTATATTCCGTAGTCCCGGCTATGGTAAGAAACGCGGCACGCTCGTACTTTAGTACGATGCACTCATGTCGTAGAGCGTAACGGTACATAGGCGTGGAAAATACCCACGCAATGCGTCCCTTGGGACGCTATGGTACCGACGTCTGCTTACGGCGCGCTTATTCTTAACCATAGCCGTGCCTACTGGACTACATAATTACCCTCACCATGCCTATTCATAAATGGCTGTCAAGTGTGTCCCGTTTTACGGAACACATCGTATAAAAACAGAGGGGAATGACCTCTTGTGCGAGCAAGCTCTCACCGGAGTCATTCCCTCTATTTTTGCATGGCTCGTAGCTTTACTAGTTCACTGCGTTCTTGATCATCTCTACTGCTTCTTCTACAGTAGTAACCTGCTCTGCAGACTCTGCAGGGATCTCGATATCGAACTCTTCCTCGATACCCATGATGATCTGGTATACATCCAGGGAATCAGCACCCAGGTCATCCTGGAAGGTGGTCTCCATGGTGATCTCATCGGGATCTACATTTAATACCTCAGCAATAATTTTCTTTAACTTTTCGAATTCCATAACAGTTCCTTCTTTCCAAATATTTTGTAATTTTAATTATTTTCTGCAGCCTTATCTTCCAGACCGATCTGCTCTTTGATCTTTTCATTGATCTTCTCTTCCTTAAATGCGATGCATTGCAGGATGGAGTTCTTCACTTCCACAGCCTTGCTGCTTCCGTGGGTCTTCACTACCAGACCGTTTAAGCCAAGCAGCGGAGCTCCTCCGTACTGGGAGGTATCGAAGCTCTTCAAGGTCTTCTTCAGTGCAGGCTTTACTAACAGTGCGCCGATCTTACTGCGCAGTGTGGACATCATTCCCTGCTTTACCTGATGCAACAGTGCGGAGCTGACGCCCTCGTACATTTTCAGTACCACATTGCCGACAAACGCTTCACAGACGATGACATCTGCCACACCTGCCGGAATATCTCTGGCTTCTACGCTTCCGATAAAGTTGATCTCGGGACAATTCTTCAACAGAGGGAAAGTCTCCTTGACCAGCGCATTACCCTTCTCTTCCTCAGCACCGATATTCACAATACCGACTTTGGGATTCTTAACGCCCATAACGCTTTCCATATAGACACTGCCCATCTTGGCAAACTGTACTAACATGGAAGGTCTTGCGTCCACATTGGCACCACAGTCCAGCAAAAGGCTGACACCGTTCTCCGTAGGGATCAGGGGAGCCAAAGGAGGTCTCTCCACGCCACGGATACGGCCTACGATCACCTGTCCGCCTACCAGTACTGCACCGGTACTTCCTGCGGATACGAAAGCATCGCATTCACCGTTCTTCACCATATACATGGCTTTGACAATGGAAGAATCCTTCTTACGGCGGATCGCCATAACCGGAGGTTCTGCAGTCTCGATGACTTCTTCGGCATGTACGACTTCCAGCTGTTCTGCATCGTAGGTATATGCCTTTAATTCTTCCCGGATCACCGGCTCCTTACCTACCAGGAATACTTTGACACGTTTGTCCGCATTGACAGCCTCTACAGCGCCCTTTACGATCTCGGTGGGAGCATTATCTCCTCCCATCGCATCTACAGCAACATTTACATATTCTGCCATTTCGTCGTTCCTTTACCTGTTTGTGTTTATCCGCTTATCATCAAACCGCTCCGTGGATCGCACCAAACAGTTTGATGATGGCAGATTCATTCTTACTATACTAAAGGCGTATATAAAAAGCAAGTGATTTTTTTGTGAAAGCAAAAGGAGACTCCTTTCGGAATCTCCTCTTTTCTTTTCACTTAATTTCGCTTCATTGATTTATAAATTAATCAACGCTTACGACCTGCTTCTTATTGTAAGAACCGCAAGCCTTGCAAACTCTGTGAGGCATCATCAGTGCACCACATTTGCTGCACTTTACCAATGTAGGAGCGCTCATTTTCCAGTTTGCTCTTCTCTTATCTCTTCTACCTTTGGAAGATTTATTCTTAGGACAAATAGACATCGTTACACCTCCTTATTCGCGTTGAAGATATCTTGGATTGCTGCCATACGAGGATCCGGTACGAAAGTATCGCAACCACATTCCTTCAGATTCCTGTTCTGACCACATACAGGGCAGATACCCTTGCAGTCTTCCTTACACAGGATCTTTGCCGGCCAATTCACCAGAATTTCATCGTACACAAAAGCCTCTACATCCAGCTGCCATCCATCCATAAAGCTCTGCTCGGTATCTTCTTCCTCACTTACTTCCGCTTCCGGAGAATAAACGATTCTGTCAAACTTAAGCTTCATTGCTGTAGGTACTTCAGTAAGGCACCTGTCACATTTCGTGTCAAAGGTAAGCTCTGCAGTGCCGGTTACTTTTGCCTTGTTCACACCGATGTTGGTAAAAGTAAGATGAATGGGTGTCTTCTCCGTAATAGAGAAATCTCCCTGGCGGCTCTTAAAGCTTGTCATCTCAAGCGGAATGGCAACAGTCTCTACCTTGCCTTCGGATGTTAATACATCAGATAAACTTACTAACATAGCGACTCCTATGCAATATGTTGCGTAGAAAACACAAGTCTCCTACGATGTGTTGATTCACACACTGATTTATTATACATAGGGTATATGCTTTTGTCAACAAAATTTTGTGGGATTTTTATACAATTTTTGTATCCTATGTCCGCCTACTTTTCCAGTCCGTAACTGCGGATTGTCCATCCCATCTCATCATATCCAAACGTCATAAACAGATACGATAGCGAATCCTCCTGTACCGGCCGGAACTCTACTTCCACCGTGCAGTCACCCTTGCTGTCCGTATCCACCCCGGAAAGTCCCTTGATGCCCATGATCTCAACTTCGCCTGTGTATTCCTC
>OGXO01001388.1_pt1 | contig 13319 bp, 10 predicted proteins | sample 1576321 | NCBI WGS metagenome assembly OGXO01 (sample SAMEA3541568, study PRJEB24748) | human gut metagenome | biome: human gut; feature: human-associated habitat; material: faeces | place: China | collected 2012 | reverse complement strand
ATAGCAGACCAAAGTAAATTGCAAGCATAAAGTAAAATAAAGCACCGAGCGGAGCAAGAGATAAAGCGCACGCCACTGCCCACGCATCACGGAATCCGTAGCTGGTTCCGGTTTTCCATGCGATAGTCTGCATGGATGGAATTGATTTCCAGTCAATCTCTTCGGGGCGGTTGACTTCTGTTAAGGCGGAGAGGGTGAGCCAGGCTGCTCCTGCTTTAGCCGAAGTGGTTTCTTCTGAATCCTCTTCTACGGAGAGAGGACTGAAGTTACTTTGTTCTCGTTTTTCCTGCTTGTTATGATTGCTTTTATGATTACGGCTTGTTTGCTTCGTATCATTGTTTATTTGCTCTGTATTTTCTGTTTCCAGTAGTATCTGTGCTTCCTTTCCTTGAGATACGTTCGGGGAGGGGCTGTTGCTGGAAAGGCTTCGTCCCATTTGCGCATAGGCATTCGTTACATCCCATAATGTTGCTTCTGCACCTCCTAAAATCAGTGACAAACCATAATGAGAAGCCGCCCGATTGATAGTCTTGAATCCCATCTGTTGCAACAAATGGTGAAACTTGGGTACTCCATATCTTTGTAACATGGTTACAGCCGGGATATTCAACGAACGGGCAAGGGCTTCGGAAGCGGGAACGGCTCCTTCAAACTGCATACTGAAGTTTTGAGGAGTAAATCCGTTGATATTAACCGGTACATCCGGTAACAGCATTTTCGGCAATAAACTTCCTTCCTGCAGCATGGCATTGTAGAGAAAGGGCTTTAAAATACTGCCTGTACTTCTGGGAGCTTGGATCACATCTACCTGGCTTCCTCCTTGTTTACGGTTGAAATGTACATTTCCGCAGTATGCTACTACTTGATTGGTGGGAATGTCGATAACCAGAATTGCCAGGTTGCGGATATCACTTCGATTAAACTCGTTGCTCCACCGTTCTGCCAAACTCTCTATGTGGGTTTGTATCCCTCTGTCTATGGTTGAACGGGTATATAGCCCGTTTCTTTCCTGATAGAAGCGGCTGACTAGGTGGGGAGCTATTTGAGGAAGCGGATGCGGCTCGTCGGGTAACGGTTCGCTGACAGCTAATTCGTAGGTGGACGCATCGATAATCTCTTCTTCAAAAAGTTGCTTTAATAAACGGTTGCGTTTGGAAAGCAGTGTCTTCCGTCCTTTGGATAGATGAATCATGGCGGGGGCATTGGGCAGGACAGCCAGCACAGCCGATTCCGCCCATGATAAATCTTCGGCAGAATGACCGAAGTAACGCCAGGCAGCAGCATCCAATCCTACAACATTTCCTCCGAATGGCGCATGAGAGACATACATGGATAAGATTTCCTCTTTAGAAGCCCGAAATTCCAGACGGGTAGCCCATATCATTTCAACGACTTTCTCTCCGAGAGTTCTGGGCTTGTTCCGGGCGAGACGAATGGTTTGCATGGTAAGAGTACTTCCTCCGCTTACGACACGTTTGTTCTTTAAATTTTGATAGAGTGCCCTTCCGGTAGCTAACGGATTAACTCCCCAGTGGTGATAAAAGTGTTTGTCTTCAAAGGTAATGAGGCATTGCTTGATTTTTTCGGGTGTTGTCTTTCGGGGAGGAAACCGCCATTGACCGTCCGAGGCGATGCGTGCTCCCAATAATTCTTCATTTCGATCAGTCACAACGGTAGAGTAGGGTACATGAAACAGTTGCCGGGGAAGGCAAAAGATGTATCCTATTATCAAAAGAGTAATGCTTATAGTCATTACTTTCTTAGTGACAGATAATCGTTTGAAGAATTTTATAGGATTCATTTAAATATTAAAAGCTAAGAGACATATCTTTGTGACAAATAATTAAGTAAGAAATAATAAGGTACGAAATAATTAGGCACGGATTACACGGATTACGCGGTTTAAGTGAACGAGTAGAACCGTGAAATCCGTGTAATCCGTGCCTAATATTATCGACTGACAGTTGTTCTTCCTGCTTTGCTTCGTGCCTGTACGTTTACATCATACATCGCTTCACATTGAACGGCAGGGAGAATAAAGTTACCGGCATAGGTCGCTTGTAACCTGACAGTGAATACCTTTGTCTCACCGCGGCGCAGATTGAAATAGGTCAACACCCTGTCATCACGTATATCCTGATAGCTGTACTTGCTGACTGATTGACCGGAGCCGTCGGCTGCTACGTTTCCCGTTTTGGGAGCAACCATTCTTTCATTGTATATTTCCCAACCGGACGGTATGATATGCGTCAGTGCCAGATTAGTGTAATCGGAAGTACCGCTGATATTGGATATTGAGGTGATAGCCATAAAGTCAGTTCCCTGTATGATGTCATTGACAGAGAGCGGTGTACCGTTCAGGTTAGCATATCTTATATCCATGCGGAGGTTATCGCTGATAGCCGGTAACGTATCGTTTAATAACTGCGTACGTGTGATAAGGTCTACGCTAAGCGCTCCCTTTCCTTGATTCTTCACAGAAACAGTGCCGGATTTTGGAGTGGTAGCGATCTCTTTTTCAAACACAGCTTTGGCTGATTTTACAGCAGGCTGCTGTTTATCGTTCCATGACCACACAAAATCCAGTGTGCCTGACAGCTTTTCTGCCAGACGTCCCATTGCCATCAGAGCAAAAGCGGTAGATTGTGTACTGAACCAATCCTCTTGTGATAGATTCTTAGAAACGACTTTCGCTTGTTGTAAAGCATCCCGTTCCCGGTTCATCAGGATGAGTGTTTCCAAAATCATTGCTTCGTCACGATCGGAAGAACCGTAAATCTGATTCATGGAAGAGTAGGGGTTCACCGTTGTTTCTACATTATACACAAGTTCTTCAGCCGGTTTCATCTTTCCGGTCAGTGCGTATGCGGCTGCCAGTCTCCATTTGGCCTGAATAGATAATCCGGTTTGTTCTTTCATTCGGTTCATGGCTCCATATTCCGGTACTCCTGCCAATGCAAGGGTATATAAACGGAAGGCTTGTTGCAATTCCGACTGCCATTGCTGCCAACCGCTTGCTTCCTGCGGCATACGCCAGTTTTGTGCGGCTGCACGTTGGAAGCGCTTCCACTTGTTCAGTACGTTCGCATGAACGGCATATCCTTTTTCTTGCGCCAGCGTCAGGAACATTCCTGCATAAGAACTGATCCATTCGTCGGCAACAGCATTCCCCGGCCAATATACAAATCCGCCGTTGGGGAGCTGACGACCATAAATCTGCCGGATAGCTTCCTGTACATTCGTCTTTATCTTTTCGGCTTCCGTCTTATCTATCGTCTTGAATTGAGCGACAAACAGAAGAGGCAGAGCCTTGGAAGTCAACTGCTCCGTGCAATGGTGCTGATAATTGTATAAGAAGTCGAACCGACGGCTGATATCTACCGAAGGTATGCGGGATACTTCCAGCTTGATCTGATTATTTGTGGAAGAACTGCTTAGGTTGTATGACAATTCTTTGCTTTGTCCGGCTTCTATCCATTGACTGTTGCGCAGGGTTACTACCGGATTCGGATTGCGTACGTCTATTTCAATGGTTTCTTTGGTTTGTTGTCCGCCGCCATTTGCTGTCAGGTGGATTGTAGCCTTTCCGGTTTTGCTGCCTGTTTTTAAGGTAAAGAAGACAAGCTGGTCTCCCGGTTGGGTGAATTTGAGCGATTGTTGGTTAGCTCCTACAATCTGTACTCCTCCACCGGATACCTGAAGTGATACGGTCACATTCTTCACTTGATTCTCCATCGCAAAGATATTGACCGGAACGGTAATTTCTTCCTGAATACTAAGCACACGGGGCAAAGTAGACAACATCATCAATGGAGTTCGTACGAAGGCAGTCTTTTCCGCATTGCCATAAGCACCGTCCTGTCCGGCAACCACCATGGCACGTACCGAACCCACATACATCGGAAGTTTCAATGTATGCGTCTGGCTCTTTCCTTTTCCCAGATAGAAAGGACCTATAAACTTGACTACCGGTTTAAAACGGTTTGCTTTAGCATCGGCAGGTTTCAGTGTGGCGTCTCCACCTGTGCTGAAAAGCGAACTGTAGCTTCCGGAAGAAGCTCCCAATACATTATCATACATATCCCATGTCCGGATGCCAAGCGCTTCGCGTGAATAGAAATCATTCCATGGGTCCGGTGTCTTGAAGTTGGTAAGATCCAATAAACCGTCGTCTACGATCGCCAATGTATAAGTCATCGGTTTACCGCTCTTTTCGCTGACGGTTACGTTGAAGTTGGTTTCCGGGCGTAACACTTCCGGCATCTGTATCTGCGGTTGCAATACTGTCTGACTGTTAGTGACAAATACCGGAACAACGCCGTACATACGGATAGGCAGGTCATTGACTGTTTGTGCGTGAGGCTGTAACAGACTGATATGCAAATATACGTTCGGAGTCATCTCCGGCGTAATCTTGAATGTATATTTCGTATCTCCTCCGTTGGAGACTTCTATCCATTCCTGACGCAAAACTGTCGAACCGTTTTCAATGGATACCAGTGCACGTCCTCCCGCTGCCGCAGGAATAATGGCTGTGGCTGTTTCTCCAATTTCGTATGAATCTTTGTTCAGAGAGAAAGCAAGCATCTTGATGCCGCTGGGATCTGTTTTGCTCGAACGTCCGCGCCATTCCGGCCAGTCTATATAAACGGTTCCTCCGGTGGCATGTCCGCTCTCTTTGTCTTTTACGTAAACCAGGTAGCGTCCCCATGATGGATAATCGACGCGGAACTTGAAGGATGCTTTTCCGCCTCTTGTCTGTAAGTTGCCGCTGGCAACAGGTGTGATGGAACTGTTGTTGATGTAAGTGCCAAAAGATTCACCGCTGTTCTCCCACCACCAGCTCCAGCCGATGCGGTATATTTTGTATTCCAGATTAGTACGGTTCACTAACTGTCCCTGCGTGTTTACAGTCACAATATCGAATACGTGATCTTTGTCCGTTTCAATATATTTGCCTTTCGGTTGGTTCAAGTTGATACCGACGTAAGATGTAAATGGCGAGAACGGGATTGTTTGGGTGTAGATGCTGGCATCTCCTCCCGGTTCGAATACACGGGTGGTGAAAGTTGCATTCAACATACCCGGTGCTTCGGTTGCAGTCGGAACTTTCAGTGTGACGCTGGCTTTTCCTTCTGCATCCAGTGTACCGTCAAATACATCTGTTTTGATAGTTGTGAAATCCGTAGCCGGATTATTGAAGATATATTGTCCGTACTTCTTAAACTGTGTATTCACTTTAGATAAAGACATTTCTATTTTAGCTTTCAATTTGGAGGCAGTGGCTCCTGTCAGCCAGGTTGAAGTGAGTGGAGCGTAGACATCCTTGTCCGTAGCTTGAAGAATCTTCGGCAATGCCAGGTTTATTTTCAAGCGGTTGGGCTTTATGGTTTCGATGCGCAATCCTTTGTGGAAGGTGGTTCCTCCTACTTTAATATATGCATTCCAGAGCCCGGTTGGATCTGTAGCCTGTGTCGGAACGTCGAATGTGTAAAATCCGTTCATTCCTTGCGTTGAAATCATTTTGGTGTAGAACTGTCCTCTCGGATTGTATATTTCCAGTGCTACGGGATGCTTGTCGGGGATTCTCTTTTCGCGGTCCTCCAATATAAAGGAAATGTGCAATGTGTCTCCCGGTCGCCATACTCCTCTTTCGCCATATATGAATCCTTTCAATCCCTTTTGAATATCTTTTCCTCCTACATCGAATCTGCTGACGGACTGTTCTTCACCGTCTACGACACGCACATACGCCTTTTGCTTTTCCGATTCTGCCACGATAATGAAAGGTACGCCTTTCGGAGTGATTTCAACGAACCCGTCTCCATTGGTCTCTCCCTTTCCTATGGGCTGTAACTGGAAGTTATATGCTGTTACTTGTGCTTTCCCTATCGGTTTGGTGTCCAAAATATTGCTTACGGCAATCCATAGTTTGTTCAGTGAATTCCGTTTTACAATCATTCCTAGATTGGAAGCAAACACATTACATGCAGCAATTCGGTCTGAATTCATATAATAAGATGGATGGCATGGATTGTCGCGTTCCGTCCATCGGTACACGCTCCAGTCCATTGTTCCTCCGTTGTAATAATAGTAAGCTTCGGGCGTATTCCAGATGGCTTCATCTTCTTCTGACAAGACACTTCCGCTTACTTTGATCAACCCGTCGGATGTGTTACTGTCGGCAAATTTCATATCCTGATTCTCGTTTCCTCCACAAGGATAAGCGGAGTATTCCTGACGGAATGAAAGTATGACACGGTATATGGCACCCGGCTCCTGATGAATCAACCCGGCAAGATCTATTGAGTAATCTCCCCAATGATGAATGTCTTTGGAAGCATCTTTGGCAAGCCACAATGTTTTTTTGTAAACCAGTCTTCCCGAGCGGCGTAGTTCATTGGCCGAGGCGAGCGAATTGGTTTGCATAAACATCAATACATTATTCTCGAAGACGCGGATCACGCTCAAATCCACAGCATATAGATTGACTGCTCTGAAAGGAATAATCAGACTTTTCGAATCGGGCAGGATAGCGGCGGAGGTAGACATTTCTACCTGTGGTTTCAGACTTACTTCACTGAACGAGATCGTATGAGAAGTGCCCAGCGCTTTACCTTGACTGTCTTTGACTCCTTCATGGATATTCAACGTCAGTTTGTTCTGTGTGTTTGCTTCGAAATAGATGAAGACTCTGTTCTCGCTGATTTGGAAGATAGATGAAGAGACTTCCGGAATCTCAATCAGTCCTTTTAAATCCTGGGTAGTGGATAAAGGAGCGGAGAAAACAATCTCAATTCCGTTTTCCGGTTGTTCAATGCGTTCGGCAGACATAAAACGGAAGCAATCTTTAGCCGGTATCAGCACTTCTTCGCTTTGTTTGCGGTCAATGCCGGCTGGGTTACCATTGGCTGTAATGGTCAATGGGTAATCATCAGCTTCTCTGGGTATTTGTCTGATGTTGAACTGATACCGGGTAAGGTTGTCTGTCGCGGTGACTTCTACCGGATAACTCTTCTTGCCATCGCTGGCAGTCAGCATCTTTTCCACTTCCTCTTTTTTCACTACATCGCTGAAGCGTATTTCTCCTTTAATATTTATTTCATCCGGTTGGGTAGCTGTAATTGGTAACGACTCCAACTGCAAAGTGAAGTTACGTTCCTGTACACGGAATGAGAAGTTGAACTCTTTTAGTTTTTTGTCCACTTCGATGAAGTCTCCCAGTTGGAAAGTTCCTTCGTAGAGCGTTCCCGGTTTCAATGTTCCTTCTTCCGGCACAAACTCAATGGTGTTGTTGCTTACCCAGTATGCTTTTCCTTTTAATGAAGGGGAAAAGCTGAACGGATTGTTTTTTAACTCACTGTTCAGATCCACCATGGGTTGGTCATGGGTCAACTCTATGCGTATGGTTGAATTCTGTGAAATAACTCCTCCCGTATACGCATTTACATACGGTGCATAATCGGCAGAAGGAATGATGTCTTTTTGAGTACGTGTGCATGAATATAGGCCCACAGTCATCATGATAAGTAGGAGTAGTCCGGTAGCACTAATGCTACGTGTAGTCTTTGTTAGTCCCATAGCGATGAGTTTTTTTATAGTTCAACAAACAAATATACAGTTTTTATGCTAAATCCTTTGTTATTCTGATTATTTTTGCAAGTTCTTAATCAATTTATTTATGGGGAAAAAGAAAGAATACAAAGAGGCCAATCGACGATTTCTGAAAAAGCTGTCATTTCAGGAAGGTGTTTTTGCATTGCCGTGTGGAATTTATTACAAAGTTTTGGAAACTGGTGAAGGTACGATTTCTCCGGGTGCGCGGAGTATTGTTACCGTGCATTACAAAGGAAGTCTGATTGATGGCCGGGTATTTGATAATTCTTATGAACGTACTTGTCCCGATGCCTTACGTCTTAGTGATGTAATAGAAGGGTGGCAGGTAGCACTTCAGAAGATGCACGTTGGGGATAAATGGATTATCTATATACCTTATGCAATGGGCTACGGCATTAAATCTTTTGATTCTATTCCTGCTTACTCGACATTGATATTCGAAGTGGAACTGCTTGGAGTTGCATAGAGGTCCATATACGATCAGATGCATGGATATTTTTCTTTTAGCTTCTTCATAAAAGACTTGCTTACTTGTAAAAGTTCCATCTCGTTAAATGGAGGCAGCAATATGCAATTGTTGTCTTCAATTGAGGTCAGATAGCCTATATTGATAATGTATGACTGGTTAATCTGGATAAGATAGGGGTGCAGACTCAATATTTTTTGTGAGTTTGTATTTCTTTTTAGTGCTAAGATATGATTGTTATTTAATACAGCTTCCCATAGTTTGCTTTTGGAGTTATATCGGAAATAACCAATCTGTTCTAAATGGATTAGTTGTAAGTTTCCGGTTATTGTAGTATATAAGAAGATGTTTTTTTCTTGATCTTTTTCAGCGTTGATGTGATTGCAATTATCAATATTCATATTCTGTTTATCTTATGTATATAATTAGTTTATTGATGATGCTAACGTCGTAGTTTTATTTTGCTTCAAAAGTAACGGATTGGTTTTACCTGCAAAAATAAAAAGTGTCTCATTTCAAGAATGAGACACTTTTTATTTTTAAGAATAGTGCTTCTTAAAAGGAGGGCCTATTGTTCTACTCTTTGATTATCAATGAATTTACTGGGTGATACACCATACTTCTCTGAAAAGTTCCGGTAGAAAGTGGCGCGGGAAGTAAAACCACATGCGAACATCAGTTCTTTCACGTTACTCTTTGGATTTTCGGCGGCTAACTGTCTGAAATATTCCAGCCGAAGATAATTGATGTATTCCCGGAAGCCCGTAAAACCCTGACTCTTGATTGCTGCTGAGATGGTATGTTCCTGTTCATTCAAAGATTTGGCTAAAAGTTCGATGTTATACCGTTGATCGGTATAGGGATGTTGTTCCTGAAGATAGGTTTCAATTGTTGAGAAAAGTGGGAGAGGCTGGGATCTTTTTTCAATTTGTGACATTATCGGTTCTTTCGTATTCTCTGCATTATGAACCATGTCTATATGGTCCGAAAACGGGTTTTCGTAGCGTAAGTATTGTATGGAGAATAGGACCGTAAAAACGATTGCCATAATACCGAACAGGTTGAAAACAAATTCATTGATATTTAGAGTGAACAAGATATATATGCCTAAGAATACGAATAGAAAACCGATGAATAGATACATATTTTTATTCATTCTGCGGTAGGTTTTGTTATTCATCATAGGGTAAATGAGAAGAGCGAGTGGGGTAAAAACAGATAGAAGGAATATAAATATTCTAAGTTTTATGTCCATCTGATCGATGTTCGGAATGATTTCACCTATAGAATTAATCGGAGTAATATTCCCGTTAAAACCTAAATAACTGATTCCTACAGTTATTGTAATGATAGGTAATAATAGGAAAGTGAATACTCTGAAATGGTTCAGATACCCTGGCGATAAAGAAGCAATAGGGAATAAGGCTACGATATTGGCTAATGCATACCACTTGAGCATTTTCTCGATGTTGAGTAACTCTGTGAAGTTGTATTCCGGGGTGTCTGTGACAATTGTCAGCCATCCGATATTTTCCCATGAAAACATGATACCGATACCGGTAGCTATGATTCCCCAATATAATTTCGGATAATTGTCTTTGGCGCGTATGATAAGAATGATACCTATGATTAAAGCTATCAGATCGAGTGTAAGTTCAATAGACAAGTGTATTATTCCCATATTTCTGATGTGTTTCTATTCTTTGCAGTATATACGTAGGTATTTTCTTTTGCAAAGGTAGTCAAAAATAGAAATATTCGGTAATAAAAACACGCAGCTTTGGAGAAAGTTAGTAATGCTGACCTTTCTTATATTTCCTTTATTTCCTTAGATGAACCATCTTCTGCCAGTTCTTTAATCTCTTTATTCAAAAACACAGAAAGTACAGTTCTTACTACAACAACTCCGCCCAAGATTGCCAGCTCATCTAAAGTAGGATCAACTACAGTTTTCAGAATGTCGGATGCGATTAGAAATTCCAGTCCCAGCAAAAGGTAACTGCCGAAATCTGCTCTAAGCTGCCGGATATTATTAATGGTATAAGTTCCGTTGAACCGTTTTATCTCATTGCGCAGGAAGGCAACGAAACCAACGAGCACGCCATAGGTCACAATCAGTAGACTGATAACACTGATGATAGTGGCGAGTGTATTTAAGAATGTGAGTAGCATTGTTGTATAATGTTTAGTATCTGTTATATAAACAAGCGAAGTTGTATATTAGTTCTCAAATAGATCTTTCGTTAGGATTGAGTTCTCAATCTAATTTGTGTATCAATAAAATACAAATCTCCATCTATTCCATAAAGTACATTATTGGGGACAGCGTCAAACACTTCGTAATCATTATTATGAAATTCATCTATGTAGTCCATTTCAAAACCAAGTGCTTCCATATAAACAATAATTTCATCTTCTGTAGCTTCACGTTCTGCTAATATATAAGGTTGTGTGAGGACGGCGCAGAACTCTTGTTGGCTGTTATAAGAGAAACCTATCATCTGATAGGGAACATTGGCAAAGAACTTGTTGTGTGCAGCAATGCGGATGAAGAAGTTCTCCAAATCATCGCCTGCGTACTCAAAGTTGTTCAGCTTTACAACTATATCTTCATTTCCTGTATAGACTTCATTTTCTCCACCTTTACTTAAGAATTCTATATTCAAATTAGAGGGGGAAATCCATAAATCGTCTGAATTGGCAAATGAAATTAACTCTTCAATTTGCCTTCTCTTATAGCTTTCTGTTGGTTCAAACGTTCTTGTTGCTTCTTTTTTTCTTCTAATGAGGCTGGCTGCTTGCTCCATAATGCTATTGACTTGCGAGTACGCTCTATCCATTGCTTGTGAAATTCGTTGATGTATTCCATAATTTTATTGATTATGAGTTTATGCAAATATAGTTATTTGGTTTATATCCAACAAAGTTCAGTTGATAAATTGTATTTATTTCATTCGCTATTAATGTGAAGTAGACCGTAATATCATGTCTTTCCTTTTGAAATTAATAATGAAATGTGTTTTTAAATAGTTCCAATAGTCTTTCTGTGAAGAATATGCTACATAAATATAGTCTGGATTACCATAGGTAAATGTGAATTTATTAGTTGAAAAAGATTTACTTTGTACATTATAAACTTACATTATAAATAAATGGATAAAGAACATATTTCAGGAGATGCTTTTTTTTGCAAACGTTTGATAACTCATATCTCACAGAACATCAATTTGGCTAACTACTTGGTAGAATGAGACTTTATCAATCATTACCACAAGGTTATCAGAAAGATATTCCTAAAATGCTTATCATTGATTCGCAAATAAATACAGTTGCAAAAGCATATATCAATGATAAGAACTTTAGGAGCTTGGGAAATGATATTAGTATGTGTCAATTGTATAATCTATTGACAGGGGTAAACAAGAGCAATTATATAGATATATTCTTAGATAGAGCAATAAATGCAACCGAAATAGCAACGGGAATAAATACAGCTTTGCATGGAGACACTAAATATAAGTGGTTTATTGATTAAATTGGGGAATATTCAGTAATGGGTATTTTCTTATTTTATTAGCTATGTAAAACAAAGAATCATGTTTTATTATAAGATACTCGTTTGGCGTGGGCTTGTTTATCATTGAGTTGTGGGTGTTTGGCGATACCTCTGAACTGTGATATTCAAGTTCCCACGCTTTTCTCATTGTATAATACTATCCAAAGGGAACAGGGTAGATAAAACGATATATAACTACGAATCAGACATTAAGAAACAACTTTTGCTACTATCTTTTAAGTAGCCAACTCAATTTTTGAGCAGCTTATACTACAAATTAAATTATTAACGAAAAGAATTTTTACAGAATATGAAAACATTTAGATTTTTTGCGACTTTATTGGTTATTGCTTTATGTGCAGGTTTTACTTCTTGTAGCGATGATGATGATGAAAATCCATTAGTAGGTACTTGGGTTAGTATAGAGAATAGGAACTCTGTGGAATATAAGGACGTAATGACTATTAATTCAGACGGTACAGGTTCAAGTGCGATTTATGAAAACGGACAAATAGATAAAGAAGGAGTAGAAAACTTCAAATATACCTATGACGAAAATAGTAAGGTCTTTACTTTCATTTGGGAAGAAGATAGTTATGGAGAAACTGATATTTATTCAATGCGTGTTCAAGAACTGACAAGCTCCAAACTGGTATTAGTTGATGATATTGATGAAGAAGGTGAAGGAGAGGTAATAACATACACAAAACAATAATTGGGATTTAAAAGCATAGTGCTAGTCTTATAGATTGGCATTATGCTTACAATATTCTAAGATGATAATAACAAATAATGTATGATGAAAAATATTATTTATTTATTGATTTGCTTTTTTTCTTTTACGGTTGGTGAGGTAATGGCACAATCTTCACAAAAGAAAACGGTTTTAGATTTTACTCCTAAAGTTCCACAAGAAGTCGTTAATCTTGCATTGGAAAGAGTTAGACAGAAAGAAGTTGGTTGTATTGATAATGGAACAATTCAAAAAAAGAAGTATAAGATTATAAATTATACTACTTCAATAGCTGTTGATATGAAATATAATGTTTGGATAGAAGTCGTTGACCCTTGTAATGATATTGTTAAGAAACTTTGGATTCAATATCAAGAAACTAAGGAGGGACAGTACGTTTGCACAAAAGATACTTTTTATACAAGTAAGAACTAAATTATAGTTACTTCAAGGAGGGAGGTATATAAAATTAAAAACGGTCACAGAAAAATAATAGGAGGTGTGAATATGAGGAGTGGTTAATTAAAAACAGCGTTGATAATTAGTAGTTTATAGACTATTGATTTCTTGTGACGGTATAAAAAGTCCGTCACAGATACGTCACAGAATTACTAAGAATGTGGCGATTTATAGAGAACTTATAGAGTATAACATACGATACCGTCACAGTTGGTTGGACGATGATAGAATAGGAGAGTAGGTACAAATGAGTAGGGAAAAGGATAGAGTATAGTTATATAAAAAAGAAGAGCCTTCCGAAAAAGAAAGCTCTTCATATATAGTCTGTATATCAGATAATTACTTGCTCAAAGCCTGAGCTACATCAACAGCACAAGCTACTGTACAACCTACCATCGGGTTGTTACCAATTCCCAGGAATCCCATCATTTCTACGTGAGCAGGAACTGATGAAGAACCAGCGAACTGAGCGTCTGAGTGCATACGAC
>OGXO01001379.1_pt1 | contig 13365 bp, 9 predicted proteins | sample 1576321 | NCBI WGS metagenome assembly OGXO01 (sample SAMEA3541568, study PRJEB24748) | human gut metagenome | biome: human gut; feature: human-associated habitat; material: faeces | place: China | collected 2012 | reverse complement strand
AGCCTGACCTCTAGGTATGATAGATACCTGACTCATTTTCTGCCACATCCCACTTTAGTGAGCCTGTATTTCTTCTGTCTACAACGGTGTCAAAATCATACATAGATTATTTTCCCTCACATATTATCTTAGTCTTTGATGGGTCAACTCTGTCCTTTTCGATAGTCAGTGTGCCAATCTCCTTTGCCCTTATCACTCCGCTTGTCGGATTTAAAACACTGTCCACCTTACTGCAAATCTCTGCATCTACCGAAGAATACTCAAATGCCAATGTAGTGTTTATGAGCTTACAGTTTTTCATAACGAGGTTGTCGATGTAGCAAAGCCCCTGCAAGCTCTCGATTGTGCAGTTTATAAGTGTCAGATTCTTTGCGTTCCAGCCAAGGTATTCACCTGTAATAAATGAATCATAGACTGTGACATTTTCCGTATTCCAGAAGGCATCCTTTGAGATAAGCTTTGAATCGTGCACCTCTACATTTCTTGAGCCGTCAAACGAATAGTTGCCGACCAGCTGGAAATTCTTCATGATAAGATTATTTGTATTCATGCCAAAATAATCTCCCTTTGCCGAAACATTCTCGATATCGACATGATCACAGCTCCAGAGGGTCTCCTGGGCATTTGGAAATGTCACATTTTTAAGCTTTAGGTTATTGCATCGCCTGAAGTTCTTAGGTGCCTCAACTATTGAATCAGTGACAGAGATATTGTCTGTATACCAGACACCCGCACGCGCCATGTCAAACCATGTACAGTCCTTTACAGCTATGTCACTACAGTACCATAGCGGATATTTCCATCTAAAAAAACAGCCTGTCAGGCTAATGCCATGGCTCTCCTTAAGAGGTGACTCTCCGTCATCAAAAATTGTATCATATATATCCAAGTCGTTGCTTGCAAACAGGGCTCTTTCGCCTGTCAGAAACTCCTGATGGATTTGTTTTCTTTCGCTCATTATATATACTCCTTTTTCCCGGTAATTCTAAATAATTATCTGCCATAAAATCAAATAACCGCCGGGTACATAATATATGCAGCCCGACAGTTATCATTATACCCCAAACCCTACTGAATTTGTAGTATTTTATATAAGTTTAATATTATTAGCCTGATATTTACAGCTCAAGCCCGTCAAGTATGCTCTTAAGTGCATCAGCAGACTCCTTGAGCTTTAAAGCTTCCTCACCGTTTAACTCGATTGGGATATCGCTCTCCACTCCGTCTGCTCCAACGATTGCAGGCATTGAGAGAACCACACCGTCGATGCCGTACTGTCCGTGCATCATGTGTGAAACAGGAAGAATAGACTTCTCATCACGCATAATTACCTCGCAGATACGTCTGACCGACATAGCGATACCATAATATGTCGCATGCTTTCGGTTGATTATCTCGTAAGCACTGTTCTTTACGTTTGCAGCGATTTCATCTGTATTCTCCTTGTGCTTGTAGTGACCTCTCATCTCGCACATCTTGTGAAGCTCCACTCCGGAAACATTGGCTGATGACCATGCAACCACCTCACTGTCTCCATGCTCACCTACTATAAATGCATGTACGCTTCGGCTGTCCACCTCAAGGTGCTCTCCAAGCGCGTACTTAAGTCTTGCACTGTCAAGCACGGTACCTGAACCGATGACACGCTCCTCAGGAAGTCCTGAAAGCTTCTGTGCCACCTGTGTTAAAATATCTACAGGGTTTGCAACGATAAGTAAGATTCCTCCGAAATTTCTCTTTGCAATCTCCGGAATGATGCTCTTGAAGATTGCAACATTTTTATTTACCAGATCAAGTCTTGTCTCGCCCGGTTTTTGGCCTGCACCTGCAGAAACAACAATGATAGCAGCATCTGCCACATCATCATAACCACCTGCATATATCTTCATAGGTCTGGCAAAAGGAATACCGTGGCTTATATCCATCGCCTCTCCCTCAGCCTTATCCTTATCAGCGTCAATGAGAACTATCTCAGAAAAAAGACCGCTCTGCATAAGTGCAAAAACTGATGCCGAACCAACGAATCCACATCCGATCATGACAGCCTTTCTTGGGTTTGTCTTAACAACTGCGCTAGTTTTATTGCTCATGTACGTTCCTCTCTTTCTTAAACTATAATTCAAATAGTTGCTTTTTATTATAACTATTCATCCCAAACACAAATTCTCAATATCTGCTTTGTTATCAGTAGTTCTGAATAATTATCTTTTATTTATATTATACCCGCATTGTACATATAATCCGTTGTAAAAACAACAAATTACTTGATAAAATACAATCAATAGCCCATTGTTCCCATTTTTATACAATTTTAATGCAGATTTTTACATAAAAAGTGCAGTACTAAAAAGCAAACCGGACCAATACAGCTGAATGAATTGTCATTTGGCATATTGATCCGGTTATATTAAAATGCTGTATCCGCTTATTTTGTGCTTGAATTTCTGTACTCAAGCGGTGTCATTCCATACAGTTTCTTGAACTGTCTGTTAAAATGCTCCACATTCTGATATCCTGCCTCGATTGCGATATTCTCAACAGTTGTAATGCTGTTTCTAAGCAGTGTGCGTGCCTTTTTCATCTTGGCATTGGTGACCAGCTCTCCGAAGGTCTTGCCTGACTTCTCCTTTATGTACTTTGAGATATAAGGCTCTGTCAGATTGAACTGTGCAGCCATATCTGCAAGCGATACCGTCTTGTAGTTGGCCTGGATGAAGTTAAGCATGGCGATATAACGCTCATCCTTCACATGGCTGTCAGCCTTTGTGGCAAGGTAATGGTTTACCGCAACAACAAGAGCTCCGATTGATGCCTTGATGATATCCTCATCCACACCTGCGCCCCAGAACATCTTGCCGTCAACTGTGATACCCACGTATGCCATAGCCTTTGATGAAGAGCCATGTGAAAGCGCATGCTCCTCGTATACGGTAAGCTCAAAGCTGATGTCAAAATACTGCTTAATTATATTGCTGACTGCATCAAGACGGCCGTTTCCATTGGCATCTACCTTTCTAGTGCTGTCATTGTGTAAAATAACCGCCTCTGCGAAAATGCCGTTTACCTGCTTAAAGTGGCACTCCGGTATAGTGAAATATGGATGAAAATCCACATAATTGTCTGTAAAGATACTGTGTACCCACTCAGGTGAAAGCTCCTTGTGCTCCTCGTCCGATACCTGCTTGACCATGTATCCGACCTGCTCTCTCATCTGCTGTGGCACATTGATACCGAAGCTCTGCTTAAGGATATATGCCACTCCGCCCTTTCCTGACTGGCTGTTGATACGGATAACATCAGCCTCGTATGTCCTGCCGACATCCTTTGGATCTATAGGCAGATATGGAACCGTCCACTTATCAAGCTTCTTTTCCTCTCTCCATGCCATGCCCTTTGAGATAGCATCCTGATGTGAGCCTGAAAAAGCAGAAAAAACAAGGTCTCCCGCATATGGCTGTCTCTCGCCTACCTTCATTCTGGTAAATGTCTCATACTTCTCCCTGATCTCAGGCAGATTTGAAAAATCAAGCTGTGGATCCACTCCGTGTGAGTAAAGATTCATGGCAAGTGTCACGATATCTACATTTCCTGTTCTCTCACCGTTTCCAAACAGCGTACCCTCTATCTCCTCAGCTCCTGCAAGCACACCAAGCTCTGATGTGGCAACACCGCAGCCTCTGTCATTATGAGGATGTAAGCAAAGCACTACTCCGTCCCTGTACTTGAGGTGCTTGTTGATATACTCTATCTGTGTGGCAAAAACATGTGGCATAGCATTCTCTACTGTGGTAGGGATATTGATGATGGCCTTATTATCAGCCTTTGGCTGCCATACATCAAGCACTGCGTTGCACACATCAACCGCATAATCCACCTCAGTGCCCGAAAAGCTCTCCGGTGAATACTGGAAACGGAAATTACCATCAGTCTCTGCTGCAAGGTCTCTCAATAAAACAGCCCCGTCAACTGCAAGCTGCTTTATCTCTTCCTTTGACTTCTTAAACACCTGCTCACGCTGTGCAACAGATGTGGAATTGTACAGATGTACAACTGCTCTCGGTGCTCCCTCAAGTGCCTTGAAGGTCTTCTTGATGATATGCTCTCTGGCCTGTGTCAGCACATGTATAGTGACATCATCAGGAATCATATCCCTCTCAATAAGAGCTCTCGTGAAATTGAACTCTGTCTCAGAGGCTGCCGGGAAACCTACCTCGATTTCCTTAAAGCCTATATCTACAAGCATCTTAAAGAAGTCAAGCTTCTCCTCAAGACTCATCGGCTCGATTAGAGCCTGGTTGCCATCACGTAAATCAACCGAACACCACAGTGGTGCTTTATCTATATAATCCTTCTTAACCCAGTCATAAGTGCATTCAGGAGGCAGAAAATAACTGCGCTCGTATTTTTCATATCCTTTCATCTTAAAACCTCTTTTCGTTTGAACTGATATAATTGTAACACATAAGCGCAGTTATTGGAATGATTATATTTAATCACTTTGATTGATGTAATTTAATTTTTTATAAAAAAATAATCAACTTTATTGATTTTGATTATTCTAATCAGATATTTAGGCTAAAATATCCGGCTAATCTTCTCTCTTATTACCCCAGAAAAACAATGCAACTGTTCCCGGACCGGTGTGGCTTCCTATAGTCGTACCGATATCATTTATCTCTACTTTTCCCTTCATCTTCGGGAAGGCAGCCTCAATCAGATCAGCTACGGCTTTAGCATCCTCATAGCATGCAGAATTCGATATATAGACCTTATCCGAATAATCGGCACCATCCTTGCAGAGTGCCTGCATCTTCACAAGCATCTCCTTTATTGCCTTCTTTTTGGTGCGGATTTTCTCACGCACAATAAGCTTTCCCTCATTGCTCACATTCATGAAAGGACAGATATTCAGCACATTTCCAACGAATCCCGCGGTCTTTGAGATACGGCCACCCCTGATAAAAAATGTAAGGTCTGATGAGAAAAACCAGTGATTCACCTCAAGTCTGTGCTCCATGGTCCAATCAGCCAGTGTATCAATATCCATGCCGCTATCCCTAAGGTCAGCGAGCTTATCCATCAAAAGACCAAAGCCTGACGATGCTGCCAGCGAATCAATCACATATATCTTTCTGTCAGGGTATTCCTCCTCGAGAGCCTCCTTTGCAAGCCTTGCCGAGTTGACTGTACCTGATATACCAGAGCTTAGTGTACAGTGAAGCACATCATATCCCTCATCCAGAAACTGCCTGAAGTACTCCATGTACTCCTCCTGATTGATCTGCGAGGTCTTTGTCATGGCACCTGCCTCCATTGCCTTGTAGAAATCCGGCAGTGGCATGGACTGTCCTAAATCATCCATATACTCTTTACCGTCAAGCTCATAGTGAAAGCATGCGTACTTAATATTTCTCTCGAGCATATGCTCCCTGGTAAGATCTGCTGTTGAACAGCAGCTAATCACATAATTTGACATATTATTTTCCTTTACCTTTTGACCTTTTATCATTATATATAGTCAGATACATATGGTATCTCATGATATAAAATATCGTCAAGCTTTGCAACAGCATCATACGTAGTCTGTATTTTGCCCATCTGCAAAAGCTTCTCAGCACTCTTGTAGCCTAAAAGCAGTGTGGTAAACGTGCCAATAGACATGCTTAGGTGATACTGTGGATTTTTGTCGGTGAGAGCACAGTGCCCTTTCTCAAAATCAATGACAAATGTGCCATTGTTCCACGGAAGAAGGTCATCTGCTATCTCAAAGCTAAAGCAGCCGCCCGGGCCATCCGGGTCACAGTTATACTGTGAAATAAACTGCGCCACGTCGATGATTCTGCCCATGGCGTATGGTCTTATTGTCTCCTTTATATCACTGTCATCGAGCTCAAAAGCGATGGGCTCGCTGTAATAGTTGTTGCCTCTGACCTCATCAATCATGGAATCGTGCGCATGAATGTACTCCCACAGACCAAGCTGCGCCTCACGGTTTAAGTAGATGAGCTCCTTGATGTGCATGACATCGGAGCTGATAAGATACACCATATAGCCACACGGTTCATCATCCTCGTTATAGTAGATGGCGACCATCGTATCGTCCTCATCCCAGCGGAAGTACTCCTCCCAAGCCAGATTGTTTCTGTACAGACAGCCGTGAGTCTTCGCAGCAAAGTGAGTATGAAGCTTCTTAAACTGCTCATCATCCCACTGCACACGGCGCACATAGCCCGGCTCCTTAAGCTTTGTAGGGATCTGTCTGTCCTTTATCACATATGTCATCTTGTTTGAGATAATCTCCCAGCCAAGTCCTCTGTAAAGAGGTATGGAGTATGGATACAAAAGAGCAAACGACTTGTTGCTATCGCGCATCCTCGTAAGACTCTTTCTCATAAGCTTCTTCATGAGACCATGGCCTGTGTACTCAGGATACGTACACACACTTGTGACAAAGCCTACCTCGTAGCGCTCACCATATATATTCATATCGAGCGGATATACCGCAAACTGAGCCACAAGCTCCTCTTTTTTGTCTATGATATTGAAGCAGCCAAGCACATCAGCTCTCTCAAGCACCGGAAACTTCGACTGCTTGATTTCATCATCCTTCCAACCGGTCTCGGCAAGATCTGCCTCTGTTACCTGAAAAGCATAACGAAGCAGTGCATTGTATTCCTCCGCATCATCCTTTGTCAATACTCTTATCTTAAATTCATCTGATTTAAAAGAATGCATAGTGTCCTTTCTCGCCTGTCTTTACTGTATACATCAGATCGTCCGCCTTCTTAATCAGCTCAGTAATCTGGCTCTCACTGGTGACATTTCTCTCATATGAAATACCAATAGAACAGGTGATATTCTTCTCCTCATTAAACTCTACGTCATGATTCAGGTATTTCTTTATCTGGCTTCTGAAGCCATCAGCCTCTGCAATCCTCGCATAGATGTCCTTCGCAATATTCTCAAGCTCGTATCTGGCACAGGACTCAATAACTATGATAAACTCATCACCGCCATATCTGCTCACAAAACCTCTGTCCTTAGCAACTTTCATGAATACAAAGGCCATCTCCTTAAGTATCAGATCTCCTACATCATGACCATACGTATCATTATAATGCTTGAAGTTGTCCAGGTCAATAAACATAAGCCCCACATCCATACCACCGGATGTCACACTTATGCGCTTCTCAAGCTTTTCAATCTCCTGATACATGCCTGCTCTGTTGTATATGCCTGTCAGCATATCGGTAACTGCGGCCTGCTTGAGTCTCCTGTTCATCTCATTGGCCTTCTCATTGGCCTCAATACGGGCAATGGAATACTCAAGCTCTCTGAATAACAGCTTGAAAATGCTCAGATCATCCTCATTGAGCATGTATCGCTCGATTGAGCCATGCCAGTTGTCCTTCATGCGCACATATGCTATGAGTACACTTGAAAGTGCATCATTCTTGATAAAAGGCACTGCGACAAATGAGCATACATCATCCACGCCGAAATACGAGATGACATTTTCATACTCGTAGAAGCCCTCTGCAATCTTTGATGTGGCAATGCCCTCCGGATAGTCTATCATGATATCACATATGCCCTTTATAACCTCATCTGTCATATCACAGCCCGTATCATTATAAAGCACCTGTGGCTCCTTCGCGTGCAGATCTATGATCAGCGCACAGTCAAGACTGAAATGATTGATGAAATTGCTCATGGCATTTTCAATCATGGTGTCCTTCTTCTGGTCATTGACATCGATAATGGTCTGCCATATGGAAATAAACTCCATCTGACGCTTTGAGCCCTGATAATCCTTTTCGAGCCCATGCTGCTTTACAAGCATATTAATCTGCCGCTCATTGATATGGCCATCACTCAGTGACTCTAGGTTGATATTTTTTAACATGTCAAGCGGAGCTGCCTCTGCTATTTCATGCATCCTTTTATTGTGTGCCTCTAAAAGTATTCTCTCATGCTCTATAAGCTCATTTTTGCCGAGCAGCTCAAACAGCTTCATCCTGCTTTCCCTGTATATCGAATATGCAAAAAATTCGTTTCCCTCCGCATTAACGAGATATCTCTCCGCATCCTCAAAACGTAAAAAGGCTTCTTCCTTTTCACCATCGTGCCACAAGAGCATGGCTGATGCAAAGGAGTAAAGGAACATCTCATCATCGCATCTGGAATAGTCATGGACTGCCTCAGTTCTTGTGGTGTCAATTACTCTGTAGATGACATAATTAAGAAACTGCTTGCAGCTGAGCAGATAGCGCTCACAGCTGAATCTGTCACCCGAAAATATAGATGCAAGCGCAAGAAGCGCATATACCTTACTCGTGTTGCACACTCTTAAGCTGTTTAGATGAAGCTTTATAATAGTCTTCATGGCAACTAAAAGTGCATGGACAGCCTCCTTATAATTGCCCTGCATGATATAGTTAAGAGACTTGTTATAATACACCTCAGCTATATCCTCCGGCATCTTCAGGTAATATAACATATTGATTGCAGCATTGTAATAATTGTCAACCAGCTCATTTTTACCCATGGCACTTAAATTGTAGCCTATAGACGTAAGCACTCTCGCAACATATATATTGCCGTGCCCCTTCATGAACTCGTATGTACGGATAACATATAAAAAGGCTATCTCATTGAGACCGCTTGTGCTGGCAAGCATAATAGTCTTCTGATATGCATCATACACAAGCTGCTCATTTCCTATCTCCTTCGCAAGCTCAAGCCCCTTCGTAAAATGCTTTAGTAATGATTCATCATAAAAGGACTGCTTCACCACATCCCGGCTATTGTCGTATGCGTAAATATATATATGTGCCAAATGATTCCTGTAGCCGTGCTTTATGAGCTTTTCTATAATTTCATCACTGACAGGTATATCCTGTACACAGAAGAATATATTGTACCAGCCTGACATCTTTATCATGACTGACAAAAGCTCTGCCTTAAATATCAGTGTGTCATCCTCTGCCAAAACTGCATAGTCATAGGCACTCTTTGCACTGTTTCCGGCCTTCTCAAGCTTGCCCTGATACATATAGCAGGTGCCCTTCATGAAATAATACAGCGAAAGATAATGCTCACTGTCATTTTCCGGTATCAGCGCCTTGTATTCATTCGTGAGCTCAATCGCTTTGGACATCTCTCCAAGTAAAACAGACGTCCTTGCATAGACCATATAAAAGCGGCGCAGGCTTTTCTCATCAATCCATGCATCCTCAAACTTAAGCTTATGCTCTATAATGCGGCAGCCTCTCCTTGCCTGCTCAAAATCCAGAAACTCCATGATATTTGATGCTTCCTGGATGCTCTGCTCAAAGTTCATAGTGATATACAGCTCATCATCATTTGTAGTTTTTACGTTATTTTTAAGCGGTCCGGCACTGCCTATATAGTATATGGCGCTCCTGTCCTCAAGCGACTCAACTATACGATCCCACACCTCAACAGTACTGTCAGTACCCTTGACTATGGCATTGACACCTAACACGATACCGATATTGGCGCATGGATTGTCAATCAGATACTTGATGGTCTCAATTGAACTCTTAGACGCCATCTGGAATCTGTTTATCACAATCATCAAAGGCTTCACCTCAGAAAGCTTCTTGAGCATGTCAGCTATGGCCATCGTCATGCGTCTCTGCTCATATGCCACCTCATTTAACAGCACTGTCTCCTCTCTGAAGCACTCACCTGTCTCATAATAGCTGTTTAACACCTGTCTGTGCAGATAGTACACACCGCACTCCTTCTGGAAATCATCAAAGCTTCCGCCTATAAAGCGCCTGTGCATATTGCATATGATGTCCAAAAATGGCTCATAAGCTCCGACCAGCGTATTGTAAGAGAACTCACTGTATGCAAAAAAGACGTTATCCTCATTGCTTTGATAACGTCTTATAACCTCAAGATTTTCAATCGAAAAATCATTGCTATAATTCGCCATTACGATATTTCGAGTCTCTTTTCCTATGCGATTGTAAATCTGCTCGATTACCCCGCTATAATACTTCTCTATCATCTAATTACCCCATCATGTTCCAAAGCCGACACAGTGTATATCAATCCTCCTGTAATCAGGCTTTTCCGAAATAATCCTAAAACCATAGTAGACCAAAACTCCTAAAAAGTCAATCTTTTGACTCAATAATGATAAATTTTCCTCTATGGATATCAATCAGTGCATGATCATCGACTATTTCATTGGATATGCCAAGCGATGTAAATCTGTCAAAGGAATAATCCGTAACAGGATACTTAAAGCCTCTAAGGCTCACCTCATTGTCGTCTGTCACTGCTATAAGCGAGACAAACCTGCCATATTGGGCTGATTTTTCAATGGTTACGGGCTTATCCGCCATCCTTATACGGTTGTTTGTGTCGATAATGCTGATATCAGTTTTACTTTCCAATCCTATTCCCAAGAGTGAAATATTGCCGAGCACATGGTCTATTCTGCTTCCTGTTGCTCCAAGCATCACTATGCTTCTTGCACCCTCGCTTATGGCAAGTCTTATGGCATACTCCGTATCAGTATCATCCTTTATGGGATTGAGCCTGTGTATCTCGGTCTGTCCCTTTCTCTCAAAAAACTCCAAGGCCTTTGTCGTGGCTGAATCGAAATCACCTACAATTATATCAGGCGTGACACCGTTTTCGTACAGGAAATCCATTCCGCTGTCAGCCGCAATTATGGCATCTATTCCATCAGTCTTTATCTCATTTAAGCCGAATTCCTTATCTATTTTTCCACCACATACAATCAAATACCTCATTTTATCCACCTTCTTATAAATAACATATCCACATTTGCTACAGCCCCGGAAGCATTTCTGTTTTAACCTGCATCTGTTACATCATGATATTCAGAAAACCCTTTACATTTTCTTCTATATCTCCGCTAAACACCGCACTTCCCGCAACAATGATATTGGCTCCTGCTGCAAGCAGTGTCTCCACGTTCTCAAGATTAACACCACCGTCCACCTCGATATCAGCCTTATTTGCGGTTTTCTCAAGAAGTGCCTTTAAGTCGCGCACCTTGTCTACAGTGTACGGAATAAGCTTTTGTCCTCCAAAGCCCGGATTTACAGTCATGATAAGCACCATGTCCACCTTTGGAAGCACATACTCTATGGCTGAGAGCGGAGTAGCCGGATTTAATGCTACACCTGCCAGTATTCCCTTTTCTTTTATTGCCTCGATTGTCCTGTCAAGATGCTTACATGCCTCCGCATGGACTGTGATGATATCTGCTCCTGCTGTCGCAAAATCATCTATATATCTGACCGGCTCATCTATCATCAGATGCACATCAAACATACGCTCTGTGCACTTTCTGATTGTCTTTATGACCGGCAGTCCTATTGATATGCTTGGAACGAAGCTGCCGTCCATAACATCTATATGCACATACTGTGCTCCGGCCTCATCAAGCTGCTTAAGCTGCTCTCCGAGTATTGAATAATCCGCTGATAAAATTGATGGTGATAAACAGTTCATGTTTTCCTCCGTTTGATTATGCTTTAAATTAATACTTTTGTCTGTTTTTAAGCTCCTCATATAAAAGCTTATAATTATCATACCGCACCTGCGATATTTTCCCATCTGCAAGAGCTTCCTTCACGCCGCAGTCCGGCTCATTTATATGACTGCAGCCCTGAAACCTGCAATATGGCTCATACTCTACAAACTCCGGATAACATGTCCACAGATCTTCCTTTTCAAAGCCCGGCACATCCATCGAGCTGAAGCCGGGTGTATCCATGATATACGTGCCATCCTTTATCGGGATAATCTCAGAATGTCTGGTCGTATGCTTTCCGCGCTCTATTTTCTCACTTATATGTCCGGTCTCCATCTGCACATCATCCTGCAGACAGTTGATGATAGATGACTTGCCAACTCCCGAGGGACCTGCAACCGTGGTCGTCCTTCCCTCTAAAATGTGCTTTATCTCATCTATACCCTCACCTGTTTTCGTGCTGGTAAAAAGCACTCTATAGCCAGCCGGCTCGTATATGCTTTTAAGCTCCTGCTGCTCTTTAGGTGTGATTAAGTCCTTTTTGTTGAAGCATATGGTAACCGGGACATGCTGGTACTCCATCATACACAAAAACCTATCAAGCAGGTTGAAATTGGGATCCGGCTTTGCGGATGCAAAAATAACCAGGGCCATGTCTATATTGGACACAGCCGGCCTGATAAGTTCGTTTTTCCGTGGCAGTATACGCTCGACATTGCCTATGTGCTTTTCATCATCGAGGACTGCTATGTCGACGATATCGCCTACCAGCGGCTTTATCTTTTGTTTTCTGAAGGTGCCTTTTGCTTTGCACTCGTAGAGAGTGCCGCCTGTGGCAGTTTCTTTTGCTTCTTTGGTTTCTTCTACGTAGACGTAGTAGAAGCCGGCAATTCCTTTAATAATTTTTCCTGTCATGGTTTTCCTTGTGTGCTTTTGTATTTGCAGGAGTCACGCTTTCGGCGGGGTGCATGCCGCGCTTTGAGGTTGTGTGGGTGGCGGTGGCAGGCATATATTCCTCTAAAAAAATATGAAGCCAGCCCCGGGCTCTCCTACGGACAGGCTATGGCTTGCTCTGCCCTGTTTTTTCCTCGGTAGGTTTATGGCACCCCGGGGCATTTCATATTTTTTCCTCGGAACACATGCCTGCCCCGCTTCCTTAGTTCCTCTCCGCGAGTTCAGGTTCTCGTCCGCGGGTTGGTGTGGTAGTGGGGTGCGGATAGCACCCACTTTGTGGGTGCTATCCGGTGGTTGCTATAGAGTGTGTATACAAATACTATTGCTATGTGGAAAACTTGACGTAGCTACGCTACTGCTCGTTTTCCTTGTACCCCACGCAATGGCAATATCTACCTCTTTTTAGCTATTCCGGTTTATAATAATTATTTAGCGTCTCTTATGCTTATGGCACGCTATACGTTACTGGATCAAGTGTGACAGTTGCAGGATTTCCTGCTTCATCTGTTTCCCCTGTCTGAACTGTCCAAGTAACCACAATACTTCCTGTAGCTTCTTTCATTGTTCCGGAAACTGTAAATGATGACGTATTTTCATATGAACCCTTATCGTATACAGTTCCACTTTTACCTACAAGCTTATACTCTGCTTTTACTACAGTTCCTTCTCCACTATAACTAATTCCTTTACTTACATTAGTTGATATCTCCTGCTTACCCTTACTGAGTGTAAGTGTGATTGTGGTGCCCGCGGCTACGGTTTCACCGGATTTGGTCTGGCTGATTACGCTGCCGGCGGGCTGATTATTCGAGGTCTTGCGGTCGGCGAAATTGAGTTTTCGGATATTTTTAAAGTTATCTTTAAAG
>OGXO01001370.1_pt1 | contig 13418 bp, 12 predicted proteins | sample 1576321 | NCBI WGS metagenome assembly OGXO01 (sample SAMEA3541568, study PRJEB24748) | human gut metagenome | biome: human gut; feature: human-associated habitat; material: faeces | place: China | collected 2012 | reverse complement strand
TGATATACCTAACAATGATACAAATTATGCTTAAAAGGGTCAAATGATAAATTCACAGTTTCTTAAAACTAAAGTCCTCTGGTTTTTTAACTAACGGGTTTTACCTCTTAAATCAACAATCCTTTGGTTTTAAATCAATTTTGTGTGTTGTTATAATCTTGTTTTCCTGTTGGTTATCTTTCTCTTTTATTCTTTCTTATTCCTCTGTATCTTCGTTTTACTGATGACAAACAGGAACTTTGAAGCGGAAATAAGGAAAGTAAACAGAGTGTCCATATATTCTTTTCAGTACCTTTTTATATGAATCAATATTTAAACCCGCTCTAAAACTATTTTTTCTTTTGGTTTGTTTTATCTTTGCATAGACACACTTCACACAAAAATATGCTTGTATGCAGAGAGCCAAAAAAAATTATCTTATTTATGTAATCATGTTGCTCCTTTTCGGGGCACTTATTTACATGGCTATCGAGGAAGGTGACCGTTTTTCACACCATGTGGTAGCATCATCAGCTGTTGCGGAGGGGACTCCTTTCGCTATGTTTTGTCAGTTTGTCACCGACAACCTGCATCATCCGTTAAGTATATTGTTGATACAGATAATCGCTGTCTTGTTGATGGTGAGGCTTTTTGGTTTTCTGTTTAAACATATCGGGCAGCCGGGGGTGATTGGTGAGATTGTGGCGGGAATTGTGTTGGGACCTTCCGTGTTGGGCTATTTCTTTCCGGATGTATTTCAGGTCCTGTTCCCTCCGGAGTCCCTTACAAATCTTGAGTTATTGAGCCAGGTCGGTCTGGTACTTTTCATGTTTGTGATCGGAATGGAACTCGATTTCAGTGTACTTAAAAACAAGATCAACGAAACATTGGTCATCAGCCATGCAGGTATATTGGTTCCATTCTTCCTCGGCATCGTCGCGTCTTACTGGATTTATGAAGAATATGCCGCTGCCCAGACAAGTTTCCTGCCGTTTGCCCTTTTCATCGGTATCTCTATGAGTATTACCGCTTTCCCGGTATTGGCCCGCATCATTCAGGAACGGAATATGACGAAAACTCCTTTGGGAACTTTGGCCATAGCTTCGGCTGCCAATGATGATGTCACTGCCTGGTGTTTGCTGGCTGTAGTCATAGCCATTGCCAAGGCCGGAACATTTGCCAGCGCTCTTTATGCCATCGGGCTGACTGCCCTTTATATCATAATCATGTTTATGGTGGTACGGCCGTTTCTCAAGAAAGTAGGAGAGGTGTATGCCAATCAGGAGGTGATTAATAAAACATTTGTGGCCCTGATTCTGCTGATTTTGATTATTTCCTCTACGCTTACCGAGATTATCGGTATTCATGCCCTGTTCGGAGCCTTCATGGCAGGAGTCGTGATGCCTCCCAGTCTGGGATTTCGTAAGGTGATGATGGAAAAAGTGGAAGACATTGCTCTTGTCTTTTTCCTTCCGCTTTTCTTTGCCTTTACCGGGTTGCGTACGGAGATCGGGTTGATTAACAGTCCGGCGCTTTGGGGAGTCTGCCTGTTGTTGATTACGGTTGCTGTGGCAGGAAAACTGGGTGGTTGCGCCGTTGCCGCCCGTTTGGTGGGAGAGTCGTGGAAAGACAGTTTTACTATCGGTACGCTGATGAATACACGGGGATTGATGGAGTTGGTTGCACTAAACATCGGATACGAAATGGGAGTGCTTCCACCTTCTATTTTTGTAATCCTGGTCATTATGGCTCTGGTGACTACCTTCATGACCACCCCGTTGCTGCATTTTGTTGAACAGATTTTTGCCCGTCGCGAAGAACGTTTATCGGCTAAGTTGAAGTTGGTCTTTTGTTTTGGACGACCGGAGTCGGGACGCAGCCTGCTTTCCGTTTTTTTCTTATTATTTGGAAAAAAGATGAAAGCTGCCCATGTGGTCGCTGCCCATTTTACGGTGGGGACGGACTTAAACCCATTGAATGCAGAGCAATATGCCCGTGATAGTTTCTCGCTGGTGGACGAAAAAGCTTCCGAGTTGGGACTTAGTGTTGAAAACCGTTACCGGGTGACCGATAAATTGGTGCAGGATATGATTCGGTTGGCACGAAAAGAGCGTCCTGACATGTTTCTGCTGGGAGCAGGAAGTAAGTACAGACCGGATGCTGCCGGAGGCAGTGGAGTGTTATGGCTCTCTCTGTTTCGTGATAAGATAGATGATGTGATGGAACAGGTGAAATGTCCGGTAGCCGTTTTTGTCAACCGTGGTTATAGCGGAAACGTCCCCGTCTCTTTTGTGTTGGGTGGGGTGATCGATGCTTTTCTGCTTACTTATCTTGAGAGTATGCTGGAGGGGGGCGCACAGGTACATCTTTTCCTCTTCGATACGGATGATGAGGCTTTCCGGCAGTCTACAGAGCCGATACTGGCCAAATATTCCTCCCGGATACGAACGCAATCCTTTAATAGCGCCGTTGATCTGGCTTCGGTAGCAAAGGACGGCTTGCTTGTGATGAGCCACCTGTCCTATACGAAGTTGTCCGAAGAGGAAGAAGTGTTCCGTGATTTTCCTTCCTTGTTAGTCATCCGGCGGCCTAAGAAAAACTAAGGTACTACTAATTTCTAACGATTAATTATTCTGAAAGATGACAATTGATAATCAAACCGGTCTGGTGCTTGAAGGCGGAGGTATGCGCGGAGTGTTTACCTGTGGGGTACTGGACTATCTAATGGACCATGATATTCGTTTTCCTTATACGATCGGGGTATCTGCGGGGGCTTGTAACGGCCTTTCGTATATGTCCCGACAGCGTGGGCGTGCCAAGTACAGTAATATCGACCTGTTAGAAAAATATCATTATATCGGGCTGAAACATCTGCTTAAGAAACGGAATATTCTGGACTTCGATCTCCTTTTTACGGAGTTTCCCGAGCATATACTTCCATACGATTATCAGGCATACTTCAATTCTCCCGGGCGTTATGTGATGGTGACTACCAATTGCCTGACCGGAGAAGCCAATTATTTTGAGGAGAAAGAGGATAAAAACCGTGTGATCGACATTGTCCGTGCTTCCAGCAGCCTTCCTTTCGTTTGCCCCATAGCTTATGTAGACGGTATTCCCATGTTGGACGGAGGTATTGTCGACTCTATTCCTTTGCAACGTGCCATAGACGATGGATATCGGAACAATGTGGTTGTCCTTACCCGGAACCGCGGTTATCGGAAAGAAAATAAAGACATCCGCGTTCCCTCTTTTGTTTATCGTAAATATCCGAAGATACGTGAAGCATTGAGCAGGCGTTGTGCTGTATACAACGAACAGTTGGAGATGGTTGAGCGTATGGAAGAAGAGGGAAATATAACTGTTATCCGGCCCCGGAAACCGGTTGTTGTCGATCGTATTGAACGTGACATTCATAAACTGACCGATCTGTATGAAGAAGGATACGAATGTGCGAAGCAGCAGTTTGAAAATGGTGGAGGTGGTAATGCAACAATTAAATGGGAAAAATAATTTGATCAGATAAAAATGAATTTAGAGGAAGTCTTAAATTATCGTCGTTCTGTACGGGTGTTTGATAGAGAGAAACAGTTGGATCCGGAAAAGGTGAAACATTGTCTGGAACTGGCAACGTTGGCACCCAACAGTTCAAATATGCAATTGTGGGAGTTTTATCAGGTCACACAACCGGAGTTGCTGGCAAAGATATCCAAAGCCTGTCTTGACCAGACTGCGACTTCAACAGCTTCAGAGATTGTCGTTTTTGTTACACGTCAGGATTTATATCGGAGCAGGGCCAGGTTTGTACTCGATTTTGAAAGAGGGAACGTCAGACGAAACAGTCCCCGGGAGCGTCAGGAAAAACGTATCAAGGACAGAGAACTCTATTATGGAAAGTTAATGCCGTTTCTTTATGCCCGCTTCTTTGGCATACTGGGTTTTTTGAGAGTTTTATTGACTAAAGCCATCGGTCTTTTCCGCCCTATTGTGCGTGAAGTTTCCGAGGGTGATATGCGTGTCGTCGTCCATAAATCTTGTGCACTTGCCGCTCAGACATTTATGATTGCAATGGCCAACGAAGGGTATGATACTTGTCCCTTGGAGGGCTTTGACAGTAAACAAATGAAGAAACTGTTGAAATTACCTCATGGTGCCGGGGTGAACATGGTGATTGCCTGTGGAATACGGGATGGAAATAAAGGAATCTGGGGTGAACGGGGCAGAGTACCGTTTAATGAAGTTTATCATAGAGTTTAATGTTGCTTGTATCCGTTTAGGCCATAATACAAAATGTAAGCTTCTCCGGCAATGACCAACAGCCATGTCCAAAGCCAGTTGCCACCCATCACATCGGCAAAGATTCCTTGCAGAAGAGGAATAATACCTCCTCCGATGACTCCCATTGTCAGCACTCCGGATGCCTTAGTGGTATATTTCCCCAGTTTGTCGGTTGCCAATGTAAAAATGGCCGGCCACATGATAGAGTGAAAAAAGCCTATCAACGTCAATACCCAGGGATTGGCCGTCAACATCGCAAGCACGAGTAGTATGATGGCCCCGATAGAGGCTGTCACCAATTGCTTTTCAGAAGGGATTCGCCTGATAAAGGAGCCTAAGAAGCGTCCCAATAGCAGCAATCCCCAATATAAAGCAGCCATATGCGTGGCATTTGAGGCGAACGATCCTCCGAGTTCGGATGCATACATATTTACATTGGCTCCGACGGCAACCTCGATACCTACATAGAAGAAAATTCCCCATACCCCTAATTTGAGATTTCTGAATGACCATACGCTTTTATCGAGGTTTTCTCCCGGTGCTTGGCGTACATTGCCGATAGAAGGCATTTGTATTCTGCCGACAAAAAAGGTGACAATCAACATGATCAGAATCAATACGATCAGCGGAATAATAAATTGCTTCGTCACGATGTCATGCAAAGGTGTTCCGTGAAATATCAGATAACTGATTACCAATGGAGCGATAGCCATGCCGATCGAGTTGCTCGTTCCACCAATCATTTGCCGCTGCAAAGCTGTCGTTTTCCCAATCTGGCAAACCGTGAGATATAGATTAAGCACTACTTGCAGGACCGTCGCAGCTATGCCGATCACGAAAGAGCCGATCAGAAAAATGAAAAAGCCGACAGAGATATGGTTGCCGATGATGGTGACCTGCATGGGTGTATATATATGGAAAAGCACGGCTGCTTCATAGATCGCCAGTCCGACAATAAGTATCAGTAAGGCAAGAAAAGACGTTTTTCGGTATCCGTATTTTTCCAGCCATCGTGTCCCGAATCCTTCGGATAGGGGATAGGCAAGGAACCATGAAAAATTCAGCATCGTCACCAATGCATTGGTGATATTACCATCATGGGGCAGCATAGCTGTTTGTAACGGTATCTGGAACTGTTGATTGATGACGGTGAAAAGTCCTACAATAAAATACAATATCAGCATTACCGTAAATACGGTAAATACGTTTACGACCTTGGTTTGATTACGCTTTTGGTTCATAAGAGATCATTTGGATTACATGTTTTGGAAACAATCTTTCGTTTTGAAAGTTGAATAAAAACATATTATTTACCCATATTATAATGAAATTTGAAAGACTTCTTCATTCTGGCAGCGAACTAAATATGAAGTGCCCCCAAAAAGTTAGGCACAAAACTTTTGGGGTTCACTTTAGTTGGACACACCCTCATAACAGGCAGACGCAATAGAGGCCGTTTTTATTCCTTTTTCAAAACACTTGCCGGATTCAGGTGCATTATTTTATAAATCTTGTATGCCGTAACCAAGAAGATCAAAAGGGCCATCGTGAAGAACAACAAGATTCCCCAATTCCAACTATATATGCTTTTCAAACTACTTTTTTGCGCGATCCCTATCAATACCAATCGTACTAACGGATAGATAATTACGAAGACAGAGAGGTAAATAATCAGATAGATTTTGCCGAATAACAGGGCAATCACTTTCGGGGTAGCCCCGTTTATTTTTCGGATGGCCACTTCCTTTTGCCGATTTACCACATCCATGGAGATTCCGGAATAAATACTTAATATCAACAAGAGTATACTGACTATTGCCAACAACAGGGATGCTGTTTGCAAGAGTGCTGCAGTTCCCATAACGGACTGTTTGGAATCACCCGTATTACGAATATCAAGAGGCAATGTCTCTGGTACATAACGTCGGCAGATCTCTGTTATTTTTTCCAGGGCGACCGGAGTAATACCCGAATGGAGGGTTTTAAAGTAATAGGTGTAGGCTTGCGGATTAACTAAAAAGACAGAACCGATTGCCCTGTTCTGAGCATTTTCCTTGTTCAGTGCGCGGTAAGTTCCGGCAATCTGGTATTCTTTGCCATCCAACGTGACACTACCTTCTATACTATCCCTCTGCAATTGTTCTTTAAACTGTTCGCTTATATAAACAAAACCTTGAGCATCCTTATCCACCAATTTTCCGGAAAACGGGATCTTGAAGAACTCAAAATAATGGGGTTCTGCTTGGATCATCAGCACATTTCCTCTCGGCTTTCCGTTTTTCATGTAGGTCATGTAGGTATAAACATCGGCATCGAAAGTATTGAAAGCGGATGTCCGATCGGTTATTTCGGACAAGGACTGGATATCCGAAAGAATGGCATCCATGTTTTTCTGCATGCGTATGGTATTGATCGATATTGAAATCACCCGATTCTCTTCTTCCGTGCTCAAAGGATGGTACACTCCTTCAAACATCTCGTCGAACAAAAGCGTTATGCCAAATACACCGCCTGTGAAAAGGATGGAGATCGCCAATTGCAAAGCAATCATGAAATTGCGGAACACATGCCGCTTCTGTCTCTGCACGACCGAATGAAGGACACTCAACCGGCGTAACCGATAGATAGGATAAAGAATGGCGAGCATGCAGATCAACAACAAAACGAGATACAAGCCTAATTGTGACCCATATAGATCTACCAAGGAGAATGGGATCATGTCTTCCGGACGGATGTATGTATATGCCAAAGAGAGGGTGATTTCCGTCACGGCCAATGACAGAAAGAAAGCGACAGATAGCATCCAGAAAATTTCGGCAAAAAGCAGGGCAAACAATCCTTTGATGTCCGAACCGATACATTTGCGAAGCACCAGTTCTCGTTGCCGGTTATAGAACATCTGGATAATGAACTTCAGAAAATTGATCAACCCCGACAATAAAATCAGCGAAGCTATAAACCGGGCGAGCAGAATACTTATTGTTTTTTGGACGCTGTCATTCTGTTCCGACTCCAGAAAAGCATATAAATAGATATCCTGGTCTCCATGCTTCCAAGTCATGTCCTTTAACTGTTTATTCAGGCTTTCCGTCGTGGTTTGTCCGGTGAGACGTGATCTGATGCTGAGTGGAGTACGGGACTTTGCGGACAGGGGAAAATAACAATCGATCGTTTTCCCACGATGATCTTTTTCTTCTGTCAAAGCAACATTGACAATTTTATACACCATGAGATCAGACGAGTCGTTAGCCTCTGTCTCCTGACGGATGACTTGACCTATCGGATCTTCTTGTCCAAATGCTTTCCGGGCAAACGATTCGGAGACGATCACCTCATTGGGAGCTGTTATCTCTTGATTGCCATACTTCAATTTGAACGAATTATAGGTGAAATAATTAGATGATACATTTTTGAACGACACTAAAAACGGCAGTTCCTGTTGTTTTTTGTCGATGACCGTAATTTCTTTTCCATTGCTATAAGAAGAAGCCACAAGGGTATCTATGCCCGCTATCGGCAACTCTTTCAGATAATCAAAATCCTCCTTAAACAAATAGATATCGGCGGCTGTCTGGGGAGATGCTCCGAGTAACCGGATGCTGTATTCATTATCATCGGACAGTTCAATCTTACCGGATACGGCATCAATAAAATAATTCATCATGCAGAAGCAGGTGATGCCTATCGCCAAACAAATAGCCGAAATAAGACTATGAACTTTAAAGTTCATTAAATTGCGTAATGCTACTTTCAAGTAATGCTTAATCATGTTCTATTACTGTTTTTTCTTTATGCTTGCAAGAATCATGCCATATAGCTAAGTAGCTATTATATAATACAATATATTCCCGAACGTTCTCTTATTATTGTGCGGACACGCACAAAGACAGTTCACTATCGCACAATTACATCCGGCTACCCCTCTCGTAGCAAAAAAAGTGAATACATGCTTTAAGGACTGACTCATAACGCATTAAACAGAGAAGCACGGAAATAGGAACAATGGCAATAAAACAAGGGAATGAAGGGTAATGAAGGCGGACAGTTTTCAAATCATTATCCGATGACAGAGTCAGATTTTTCTTCGTGGCGTCACGTTTCATCGTTCTGCATCATTTTGTATATCAATACGTTTAGGCTTAAAACATAAGAGGCAAGCAAGATAAGGCTAAAGGTTTTGAATAGTTTATGCCAACGGAAAGAAAAAGGTAGTAGTCTATTTATTGGGTTAGGAGAAAAAATAATGGACAACTAAGGTTGCTTATAGAATATTTTTACTAAATTTGTTGTCAAATATTGACTATTCGTTCGTTGGAACGAATGAATTGCCTACAGTGCAGTTTAAGATAGATGCAAATTTCCCGATTGCAGCATTTATGAACATTGGTTTTACCCACCATTATGTTATCATCAGCAAAGTTAAGGATACAGAGCAACGAAAATTCTACATTCAATTCGCAGCTGACACAAAAGCAAAGGTAGAGGATTTGGAACGAATGATAAATGACGATTTGTATAGTTATCAAGGTGATTTGACAAATAATTTCAAGAAAACAATCCCTGATCAGCTACAGGCATATCGTGCAATCACGATGTTCAAAGATGAATATCTGCTTGACTTTATCAACACAGAAGAGTTGTTTGTTAGGGACAAGGATAGAGATGAACGGGTAATCGAACAAAGCATAGTGCAGAATGTGAAAGAGTTTATTATGACATTCGGCAAGGATTTTACATTTGTAGGCAACCAATATCATTTGGAAAAATTCGGTGTAGAGGAGTTTCCGGACTTGCTATTCTTCAATAGAGAGTTGGCTGTTCTTTGTTTGTGTGGAATTGAAAGATGGTCCGTTCAAGACCTCGTATTTAGGTCAATTGGCGGCATATCTGCGTATTTTGGATAATGAAGTACGCAAGCCTAATGAGAATCCGTCTATAGGAATCATTCTTTGCAAGAGTGCCAATAAGAAATTTGTTGAGTATGTAATCCAAGACTATGACAAGCCTATGGGTGTGGCGACATATAAGACTACTGCCGATATGGATGAGCGTCTAAAGAGACTGCTCCCTCCTGTAGAGGAATTAGAAAAACTTCTTTAATTCATTACATATGTTATTGGGAAAGAGAATAAAAGAATTAAGAGAGGAACAAGGATTACTTCAACGGTAATTAGCGGCTATTCTTGAAATAGACACTCCTATGTTTAGCAAAATTGAACGTGGCGATAGAAGAGCAAAACGTGAGCAGGTAATTACCCTTGCCAAACTTGAAACATAATTTATTCCAATTTTTCTCCATACCGGAGGCTTTGATATGCTTTTAAGCTGAACCTTGAACTGATATTCCATGATATTGCAGAATTAGTGGTTTCTGTTTTAAAAAATACAATATTGACTTAATCTTACGAAGTAATAACTACTGATTCACATGAATAATAATCCTTAATAATCTTCTCTATTTGATAAAATGCGTCATTTTTTTCTCTGGGATGGGGTAAGTTAACTTCAATCAATTTCATTTTATTAGATTTATTGACCGGAAACAGAACTATCTTTTTTGAAAGCAAAATGGCATCTTCTATAAAATGTGTAGTCATGATCACGGTTTGGTCTGAATCGAAGATGCCCAAAAATAAATCCGTCAGATTTTGTCGGTTTATAAAATCTAATCCGGAAAAAGGTTCGTCAAACAGTAATAGATTGGGAGATGAAGCCAAGGCGCAAGCTATAGATGCGCGCTTTTGCATTCCTCCGGATAGCATATTGGGATAATAAAATTTATATTCATGCAAGCCCACTTTCTGTAAAATCTCATTCACATTGTTTTGAGGACGATTATTTAACTTGTTTGGAAGTAATACGTTATCATAAAGATTCATCCATGGAAGTAGAATGGATGACTGAAAGACAAAGGACAATCTATTCGCTGGGCTATGAATAATATTGCCTGAAAAGTCTGTGTCGATACCGGCTATCAAATTAAGTAAGGTTGTCTTACCGCATCCCGAAGGGCCGATAAAAGAGATAAAATCACCTTTAGACACCTCTAGATCAAAGGTATTTATGATAATGCAATTATTGAATTTTTTTATCAAAGACTTTATTTCAAGTATCATTTGTGTTGAATTAGAAGTATGGAAAGTTCTTGTTTAATCGTTCTCAAAGATTTAAAAACGAACCATGAATAAATCAGTGATAGTACGAATAATAATGTAGTGCCTATGCTGCTGTTACTGAAAAACAATTGGTTAATTGGAGTCCAGTATAAGATCAGAGCTAATAGAAACCAAATGACAAGTCCTATGACATGATTCAAGATGAAACGTTTAAAGAATTCTATTGCAGGCAGTCTGTTATTACAGATATAATTGCATGTAAATAGAAATAAGTCCCACACGATTAGCATAAAAAAGAAAAAGATGATATACAAAACGGTGTCGCGTAAGGGAATCAAAGATTTATATAAATCAAAATAGGGTAATTCCCCCTCTTTGGTTCCATAATATTTAAGTGGAATATTTAGTTGATAGAATATTTCTTCAATAAGGGAATTAAAAGGAGTAAATATTTGGGATATACCTAACAGTAACATTACAAAAACAAAAAAACGAAGCATCCACTCTATTACTTTCAAAAAAGGATGTAGTTTAGCTATATATGTAGAAAAATACTCTTTTTTTGTTTCAAATGCCGTTAGCGAAAAATTCAATCGGACTAAATATAAAACAAAAGGTATATAGAAGCTAAGCAGGAATAGTATTATAGTGAATATATTTGATTCTGACTTTCCGAGTGATTCCTCAAAAAAACTCAGCGAATCATACAATTCATCCCAGTCTTTTACCAAATCCCATATCAGTACAAATGCGAAAAATATGAATACGGTAAGATTTGCGACGAATGAGACACTTACATAACCTTTATTTGTTGGCATATTTTAAATATTTAGAGCGATTTATAAAGATGTTTAGAATAATCATCATGCTTCCACCCAAAAAAACACATGAGATGATACCACAATATGCTTGAATGAAATTTAACTTTGTGCAGGCATAATCAATCATATAACCTAATCCTGATTTTCCAATCAATATTTCGCTCGTTACAGCACCTACAACAGCATATAATACCGATGTTTTTAGCCCATTAAAAGAATAAGGCAGGGAATAAGGGATTTTTAAATACCAAATGGTCTTAATTTTTGATGGACTGATTATCTTGAAATAATTGATGTATTGTATGTTTATTTGTTTTATACCCAATAGCGTGTCGATAAAGATAGGATAAAATGATATCAGAAAAACAATTACGATCTTGGACAAAAAGGAATATCCTAAAAAAGGTATGGAAAGGAACAGAGGTAACAATGCAGTTTTAGGTATTAATTGGCTTACATCGACTAAGGGGCGAAGTAGCAGATTGCCAAGCTTACTCTCACTGATGAATATTGCGAGACTCCAACCGATAATAGTAGCCGGTATCAGTCCGCCAAGAATGGTGTATGTAGTTTCTAACATTCCATTGAGATAATAAGAGCTATGATATACAATATCCTTAAATACCATACTGGGATATGGAAGAACCTCAGTGCTTGATTGTGAGAATCTAAGTAAGATTTCGGCAAGGAGGATATATAATGTTATAATTAAAAAAGAATAGATGCTACTTCTTCTGTTCATTGTATTTTTTCAACAAAGAGGTGTCAAATGTTTGCCCAACTGTTTTCTCATTTATTTTTGCCCCTGAAACCCCATTTAGATATTTCAAGGTTTCCATCCATCCGTCATATGTCATATATCCTACGCCCAACGAATCAACCTTATCGTCATAAATCATCTTCTCTGTTATATGGAGTGCCATATCCATTTCGGCGCGATCTAAATTGATGTCATGTCTTAGCAGACTTTCCAAAACTTCCGCGTGTTTCCCTCTCGATATTTCAAGGCTTTTGAGTAGTCCGAATACAAATTTTTCTACAATTTCTGGATTGGACTTATAGAAATTCTCATTTACTGCAATGGAACTGCCATAGATGTTAATCCCATAATCTTTTAATTTTATCACATTAACTTTTTCTCCATGTTTCGCCTCAATTTCTGGAGGGCCGTAATTGACATATTGCACCATTGCGTCAACGTTCCCATTTAAAATTTCTTGTACCGATCCTTTTGAGAATACGCTTTTATAATCAATGTTTTCATTTAAGCCATGCTCTCGTAAGAACGAAATGGCTTGTGCGCCCGCGGCGCTTTTTGATAGCATACCTATATTTTTCCCTTTTAGATCATTTATAGTCGTTATGTTATTTTTTTTTAAAGAATAAATGACAACAGGGGTTTCGTGATACAGCGTTAATAATGCTTTGATCGGAAACTCTTTCCATTTTGAAACGAGAACATAGTCGCTACTGATGAAACCAAAGTTGATTTCATTATTGGCTAGGGCGGTTGCAACGACACTTGAACCTTTACTTGGCAACCATTCCAGTTTAAGACCGAGAGAGTCGAAAACTCCTTGATCCATGCCATAAAACAAGAATGCGTTTTCCGGACCCGGAGTCCAGCTGAACATTACTTTTAGTTCACCTTTCTCTGGTTTGGATGAATTGCATGCATAACACAATACTCCAAGTGATAGTATAAAGAAAATAATCCTTTTCATAGTAAAAAATATTAGTTTTACAAAAATATGATTTTAATTTGGCTTTAACAAGTCTTTATTCATGTCTTTTTTCCTCAAAACGAAAAAATTATCAAAAGACTCTTAATAAGTAATCGTAAAACATAAGTTGTGACAACTTTTAAGCGAACCATTTCTCTCATATCTATAAAAACAGGTGTCTGAATAGAGGGCTTGGATAGCCATTAAAAGCAGCATCCGTATCTATACTTACCGATTGATATTATGTAAGAAATATCTCAAAATTTGTATTAAAAAGAGGCAAAAAAGTAATCTTGGGATAACTCACTGTTCTCAAAAAAACAGTGAAACAGGAGTGGATTGGTAAGCGAAATGCAAATATTTAGCCTGTTTATACCATAAAATCCGGAAGCCGGCAACAGGAAGTTAATATCGTAAAAGCAAAGGACTAACTTCTTGGCAAGAGAAAGTTAATATCTTGAAAGCAGGAAGTTAACTTCCTGCTTTCAAGATATTAACTT
>OGXO01001369.1_pt1 | contig 13422 bp, 16 predicted proteins | sample 1576321 | NCBI WGS metagenome assembly OGXO01 (sample SAMEA3541568, study PRJEB24748) | human gut metagenome | biome: human gut; feature: human-associated habitat; material: faeces | place: China | collected 2012 | reverse complement strand
AAGCCTTTCACCGTCCTCTACTTCCACGTAGAGCGGCACCAGATTCTCTTCACCGTAGAACCCGCGCATCTTTTCGTAAGACTCCAGGGTGCCGATTACCAGGTAATCTGCCCTGTCAAGGTCTACCTGGCCGTCATCCACGGTAGCGTAGCGCCACAGCCCGCAGACCGTATTGTAGGCGCGCTGCTCTACTACCTTTCCCTGCTTTTCATAACAATCCAGCGCGGCATCATCTACGAAAAAATACTCCACGCCGTCCCTTTCTCCTTCCCGGATAGGGCGGGTCGTGTACAGTGTGATGGTCCTAAGCTCCGGAAGAGCCTGCTTTACCTCTTTAAAGAGAGTGTCCTTTCCGGAAGCGCTTTTCCCCATCATATAATATATCTTACCCATGCTTCCACACCTCGATCCAGGAATCTTCCTTAAGCCCTTCTACGGCAAATCCCTGTTCCTGATACCATTGTAACATATCTGCCGTCTCTTGTGACACCCTTTCTCCCGGAACGATCATCGGACATCCCGGCGGGTAGAGATAGGCATATTCCATGGCTGTCTCTCCCACACAGTCCTTCCAGGAAACCTTTCGGATCCCAGCCGGATCTTTTTCTCTTAAATCCTCGGCTTCGCCCGGAGCATATACCAGCTCCTGCCGCGGGAACCCTCCGGCTCCCGGGCACTCCATCTGACCTTCCCAAACGGCATCTTTGGCTTTTTGACGCTCTTCTGCCTCTCTGTCGATGGAAAAAAGAGCATTTACAAGCCGCTCCATCCCTTCCTCCGTATCACCTACGGATGTCATCAGAAGCACATAGCCGCCCGCCCGCATTTCGGGCTGCAGATGATAGTCATCCAGGAGCTTCCGGTACAGCTCACGGCTGGAAAGTCTGCTGCCGGCGCAGGAAATCACCAGCTTGGAAGGCTCCATGGCGTCAGATTCCACCAGCCTCAGATATTTTAAAGATCCCAGCTCATTTCTTGTCCTTTTCAGCATCTCCACATAGGGCCCGAATAATTCTTCCCTTCGCTCCCGCAGCATGTGGATACATGCGTCGATTCCTGCCATCAGTACATAGGACGGACTGCTGGACTCCAGCATATGCAGATATTTTCGTATTCTGCGCCGGTCCACTCTTTCTCCGTTGATATGCAAAAGCGCCGTCTGTGTCAGAGATGGAAGCGTCTTGTGCAGACTGTGGACCACGATATCCGCGCCTTTTTGATTGGCATTTTCCGGAAAACAGGGGTGAAAGCCAAAATGCGCCCCGTGTGCCTCATCCACGATCAGTGGAATGTCATGCACATGGACCGCCTCTGCGATTGATTCCACATCGGATACTATCCCGTCATAGGTCGGCGATACGATCACTGCCGCCCGGATGTGCGGATGCGTTTCCAGCGCCCGCCGGATATCGTCTGCGGAAATCTCTGTATTCAGCTGTGTGTCCGGATCAAAGCCCGGATAAACATACACCGGATGAAGCCCCTGCATTTCCAGAGCATGATACACCGATTTGTGGCAGTTCCTTGCCACCAGGATCTCATCGCCTCTCCTGGTCACTCCCAGGATTGCGCTTAGGATTCCCACGGTACTCCCGTTTACCAGGAAATGGGTCTCGTCTGCATGGTACGTCTCTGCCGCCCGTTCCTGGGCCTCTTTCAGGATACCCTCTGCGTGATGCAGATCGTCAAACCCGTCGATCTCTGTAATATCGATCTGGCAGGGTGTAACTCCCTCCAGCATGTCCAGCTTCCGTTTATGGCCCGGCATATGGAACCCGTAATAATCAGAGGCCCCATATGCCGTCAGCTTTTCTAACAATGTACTCATCTTGTCCCTACAGTCTCTTCAGCAGTTCTTCTCTTTCTTTTTCATAGCCCGGCTTTCCAAGAAGCGCAAACATGTTTTTCTTATAGCTCTCCACGCCTGGCTGGTTAAATGGATTTACACCCAGAATATATCCGCTGACTCCGCAGGCAAACTCGAAGAAATAGAACAACTCTCCCAGGGAGAACTCGTCCTGTCTCGGAATGTTGACCATCAGGTTCGGTACATTTCCATCTGTATGCGCCAGCACCGTTCCGTTCATCGCGCTCTTATTAACAAAGTCCACATTTTTTCCTGCCAGATAGTTTAATCCATCCAGATCTACCGGCTCCTCCTGAATGATGATCTCTTCTTTTGACTCTTCCACATTCATGACTGTTTCGTACAGGATCCGGTTGCCGTCCTGGATGAATTGTCCCATGGAATGAAGGTCTGTGGTCAGGTCTACAGATGCCGGGAAGATTCCTTTCTGATCCTTGCCTTCGCTCTCGCCGTAGAGCTGTTTCCACCATTCAGATACATAATGAAGGCTTGGCTCATAATTTGCCAGGATCTCTACCGTCTTTCCTTTCCGGAGCAAAATGTTGCGGACTGCCGCATACTGCATCGCGTCGTTTTCCTCAAAGTCCGCATTCAGCGCCCGCTCTCTTCCTGCTGCCGCTCCGGCCATCAGCTGATCGATATCCGCGCCGCTGACCGCAATCGGAAGAAGGCCTACTGCCGTCAGTACGGAGAACCGTCCGCCTACATCATCCGGTACCACAAAGGACTCATATCCTTCCTCGGTCGCCAGATTCTTTAACGCGCCTCTGGCCTTATCCGTGGTCGCATAGATTCTCTTTGCCGCTTCCTCTTTGCCGTATTTCTTTTCCAGCATTTCTTTAAAGATACGGAAGGCGATGGCCGGCTCTGTGGTCGTTCCGGATTTGGAAATGATGTTCACGGAGAAATCTCTGTCTCCGATCACATCGATCAGATGCTTCAGATACGTGCTGCTGATACTGTTTCCTACATAATAGATCTCCGGAGTCTTGCGGATCTCTTTTGATACCATATTATAAAAGCTGTGACGCAAAAATTCGATTGCTGCTCTTGCGCCAAGGTAAGAGCCTCCGATCCCGATTACCAGAAGCACCTCTGAATCACTCTGGATCTTTGCCGCAGCCTGTTTGATCCGCGCAAACTCTTCCTTATCATAGTTAACCGGAAGATCAATCCATCCAAGGAAATCATTCCCCGCTCCTTCTCTTCCGAGAAGCTCTGCTTTTGCTGCTTCAGCAATCTTCTTCATAGATACCATTTCATGGTCTGCAATAAATGTTTTTGCTTTTGAATAGTCAAACGTAACCTTACTCATGATCGTGACTCCTTCCATTCCTAATCCTTTGCGTTTATCCAATTTGTGCTTCGGCATACGCCGATACATACATTTATTATATTAGCAAATCAAGGGTCGTTTCGCAAGCGCTTCGTCCAGAACGTATGTCAGGCCATGTACTCCTCCAGGATCTGCCGGATCAGCACGTCCTTGTCCACGGCTTTTTTCTCCTGCTTCTCCGAAGCCTGTACTTCTGCCTGCTCTTCTTTTGCCTGCTCTAATACCGCCGGCTCCTGTTTTATATTCCGGATCCTTTCTGTTCCCTTTTCAATTGCCGCGTCGATTGCCTCCTGATCCCGTCCCTCCGTGACCCTGGTTTCTCTGACCGGGGTTCCTTCCGGCTCGTCCACTTTCTGAAAGCTTTCTGTCCCGTGCGCCTCCGGCGCCATGACCTGGATCTCTTTCTGGTATGCCTTTTCATATTTACGGCGGCATACATTTTCCAGATAGTCTACCATATAATTTTTCACTGCTTTCAGACGATACCCCTCATCTGTAGTCAGATGGAACAGGTACACTGCTATCGCAAGAACTGCTCCTGCCGCCCCCACACGGAGCACCGCATCGCCCATACCCTCCAGGGCATACCAGCCTGCTGCCCCTGCTGCTCCCAGCAAAAGGCATCCTGCCGCAGACGCTTTTTCCAGCCGCCTTAAGGTATGAAGCTTCATTCCCAGAACCCGGTACTCATACAGGTACTTATCCACAAATACTCCCACATTTTCCACAGTATCGCTTACCATACAGGCGTGTTCAAACTTGGCTTTTACCAGCCGCATCAGCGGATGATTGCTTTTATTCATATTTCCCGCCGCCCACACCAGCCGTTTCAGCGAAAGGTTGACCGCAATCTTGCTTAAGATACCCACAGCCGCTACGATCCCCATCAGCACATATAAGATGCGCCCCTCCAATATCACTTCTAACATATAAAAAGCCCTCCTTTTGATTTGCATTATACTGGAAAATCAAAAGGAGCGCCTAAAAAGCGTTTTACAAATTCCGCACATATCCCGGCGGATCCTGTCAAACTATATTATACTTTGTCTAAAACTTTTTATAATGTTTTTACAGTGATCTCATCAATTCTCTGACCAGCGCCACGCTGTGGGCGATCGCCTGCTTTTCGAAGGCCGGATAATCCATGACTGCGCTGTTGTCGGCTTTATCCGAAATCGCACGAATGATGACACACGAAACTTTGTTCAGATATGCCGCCTGGGCAATTGCCGCACCCTCCATCTCCACGCAGAGCGGGTGGAATGTGTCCCGGATCCGGTCTTTCTGCTCCTGTCTGCCGATAAACTGGTCCCCGCTGGCAATGCGTCCGGTAAAGGTCTGGATATCCGGATTGGCCCTCCGGTTTGCCTCTTCCGCCTTCTTTACAAGCTCCGGATCCGCCGGAAATGCCAGCACATCCATCTGAGGAATCTGTCCCAGCGGATAGCCGAAGGTTTCTGCGTCCACATCATGCTGTACCGCATCTGTAGAGATCACCATGTCCCCGATATCGATCCCGGCGTCTAAGGAGCCTGCAATTCCTGTGTTGATCAGCCTGGATACCTGAAAATGCTGGGCCAGGATCTGGGCGCAGATCCCGGCATTGACCTTTCCGATCCCGCTGCGTACTACTACCACGTCCTGTCCTTCCAATGTCCCTTCTACAAACTCCATGGATGCGATCTCCGTCACCGCACGAACGTCCATGGCTTCCTTCAGAGCCGCTACCTCATCCTCCATTGCTCCAATGATTCCTGTCCTCATCTTCGTCCTCCTTCTGTGATTTTTATGAAAACTCTGCTAACGCTCCAGTAAATAAAGCTCCGGCAGCCTGCAACTGCTGGGGCTTCTGCCTTTCACTCTAGCAGAATCCCTTGAGAACTGCAATATTTTCTGTTATAATCTCTTTAGATTTCGAAGGAGGAGGCATCATTGATATGGAATATATACCACACGGGGTCTGTTCCCGCCTGATCCACGTAGAATTGGATGGAAATATCGTTAAAAATGTAGAATTTGTCGGCGGGTGCAGCGGCAATACTCAAGGGATCTCCCACCTGGTAAGAGGGATGGATGTCCACGAGGCGATCTCAAGGCTGCAGGGAATCCGCTGCGGAAATAAAGCGACATCCTGCCCGGATCAGCTTTCTTACGCTCTGAAACAGGCAATCGGCGAATAGTGCGTAAAAAGGATGCGGCATGGCGCCGCATCCTTTTCTTTTTGAACCTTTTGCGTTTTGTTCATAGACATTGGCCAGGAAGGCTGTGGGACGCGCTGTCGCGACGTCTTCAGCCCGTAACGTGGGCCTTACGGTTTCTCAATGTAAGGATTTATTTAATTTTTAATTCTTAATAAAATAAACAACTTGCGCCGTAACAGCGCGCCCCACAGCCTCCCCGGCTCCACGTCATACCGGTTAACCGGTGTATAAATTTTGTTAGTAAAATAATTTCCTTCTCTGTTTCGTTTAGATGGTTATGGTTCTTCTACGTAGACACCATTGGTGAAGGAACTGCTCATATCACTGTTAGCCGAGTGAGTGCATCTTACCCGATAGTAGTATCCGCCCTCTACCTCTAAGGTTCGATTTGAACCTACTCGGTCTGTATTGTTATTTTCCTTCTGCCAGCCATCATATATTTTCCAAGCAGTATCTCCTTCTTGTGCTCTTTCAACGGTGACAGATATTTTCACACTTTCCACTGTGTGTGCAGCAAGTGTTGTTCCTCCTGCATATATTTTCCCGGGGCCTAAACGAACTATTTTTGAGTAGCCTGCTAACAAATCTTCCCCTTTGGTTATCTTTGTATCATAACCGACTGATTCTTCTTCTTGTGTAAGTACCGAACCATCTAATACAGGCTCATCAGTCGCTGCTTGTACCTGTCTGGTTGAAAAAAATGGCATGCTGAAAACCAGCAAAGCTACACAGCAAACTGATAAAATTTTCTTTTTCAACTCTCACCTCCCTCTTACTTTCTCCTTCCCTCATAATATAAACACATAATTCAATAAAAACTGACGCAATTTATTGTACAAAATGAAAATTTTTTATTATTCTGTCAAAGTCATCTTTCTCCATTGTTCCAATAAAAAAATATTCCAACCCTTTGTACTCAAATTGTGCCGAAAATTTTCTTTTTCCCGTCTCCAAAACACGATACTCTTTTGTCTCTATTTTACATCCATTTATCTCAATTTCCTTAGTTTCTATTATTTCATCCTCAACATCTATCCCCCAAGATGACTCTTTATAAGAGGCATTAATCAAAAAAAATATCATTCCTTGTTCTGAACTATACGATATTTCTGCAACTTGATTTGCTTTATCAAAAACCAAATCATGGAACATCATATCCTTGGGTCCATTAGTTATTTTTACCGGCTCTACTCCAAACTCCTCACTAATTTTCTGGTATGCCTCTTCTTCGTCTTCCTCCACAATCACAAGATTCTCATCACTGGAGTCCACCTGTTCTACTTCTCTATCTCCCACAAAACTTTTCATCATCACAATCATCCGCTCTGGTCCGCCAACCGCAGTGATGCCAACAGCTCCCATCGTTATGAGCACTGCTGCCACAGCAATATATATCTTCCAAGGTTTGCGGCCATGCCTCTTTCTTGTATGCTTCTTGTCAGGTTCTTCTGCGGGCACTTCTTCCGCTCCACTTGCTTTCGCCCGCTCTTTTTCCTCCTGAATGATTTTCCGTCCACGCTCCAGAGCATAGCGGTCCTCTTCGGAGAGGCGGCTGTAGATTTCTTCTCTTTCGGCTTCTTTGATTTTTTCTATCTCATCATCCAGCTTTGCACGGATAGCTTCTTTAGTGCCTTCCGGCATACGGATGTCATCTTCGGATCCATGATTTTTTATATGATTTATCTGCTGTTCTTCCTCTTTTGCCAGCTCTATAAAATTTTCGGCGAGATGCTGTTCCAGCATGTCTTTCTTTTTCTCCATATTTCTTTCCCCATTATTATATGCATTTTTATCATGCATCTTGTGTCACGCAGGACGTTCTTTCTCTTGACCAAAGCTACAGGTAACGTATAATATATAAGATATAGAATATGCTTCATCACAGCATATGATACGTATATTAGCTTGGGAGGTCTTTATGAAACGTATTATCTTAACCGGTGGCGGCACTGCCGGCCACGTTACTCCTAACATTGCATTACTGCCGCGGCTTAAGGAATTACAATATGATATCCACTATATTGGTTCTTATAACGGTATCGAAAAGGAACTGATCGAGCAGTTCGGAATTCCTTATCACGGAATTTCTTCCGGGAAACTGCGCCGCTATTTCAGTGTTCAGAATTTTACGGATCCCTTCCGTGTTCTGAAAGGGCTTGGTGAAGCCAAACGGCTGATCAAAATATTAGATCCGGATGTGATCTTTTCAAAGGGAGGCTTTGTCTCTGTCCCGGTAGTCATGGCCGGGAAGGGCAAAAAGGTTCCCGTGATCATCCATGAATCGGATATGACACCCGGTCTTGCCAATAAACTGGCTCTTCCTTCTGCTACAAAGGTATGCTGTAACTTTCCAGAAACCCTGGAGCATCTTCCGGAAGGAAAAGCTGTTCTTACCGGTTCCCCTATCCGGCAGGAATTATTATCCGGTGATAAGTATAAGGCAAAGGAGTTTTTAAAATTCACTTCCGACAAACCGGTCATTCTGGTCATTGGAGGAAGTCTTGGATCCGTCGCTGTAAATGAAGCGGTCCGCAGCGTCCTGCCTGAGCTTTTAAAATCCTTCCAGGTCGTACACCTTTGCGGAAAAGGCAAGGTAGACAGTTCACTTAAAGATCTTGAAGGCTACGCTCAGTTTGAATACATCAAAGATGAATTAAAAGATTTATTTGCCCTGACAGATCTTGTGATCTCCCGTGCAGGAGCTAACGCTATCTGCGAACTGCTTGCCCTGCACAAGCCTAATCTTTTGATTCCTCTTCCTGCGTCCCAGAGCCGGGGCGATCAGATCCTCAATGCCCGCTCTTTTGAACGCCAGGGCTACAGCATGGTACTGGAAGAAGATTCTCTGAATCAGAAGGTTCTTCTGGATGCCATCCATGAATTATACGAAAACCGGGAATCCTATATTAATGCCATGAAGCAGTCTCCGCAGCAGAATTCTATTGATACTATCATTGATCTGATCGAGTCTGTGGCAAATGCTTAATATCTGCCCCCGCCTGACCACACGGGTCAGCTGCGGGGGGTTTCATTCTCCTTGGAGTTTGTCATATCTCTCTTTGTATTTCTCCCGTATCCACTGCTTCGCTCTGTAGAGCATACTATGAAACGATTCCAGATCCATTCCCATGGTCTCTGCTACTTCCTTTTGCGGTTTCTCCAGCACATAAACGATCGTGATCGCATCGTACCACCGCTGATTTTTACGATATAACGCCGCAAATATATCCCCGGTCAGCTCAGTAAACTCTTTCTCCTTCAGTCTACGGATCAGAATTTCTTCAGGATCTTCCACAGATTCTGATATCCCGCGTTCCTCTTCCTCCGTAAACTCGGCAACAAGATATTCACGCGCCGTATCTCTTCTCCAGTTCATTGCCGCATACTTTGCGGTCAGAATCAGCCACGGCTTTGCAGCCTCGATATTTGTATGTTCCATATTCCGGAAGAGCTTCAGAAACGTATCTTGTGCTATCTCCTCTGCCGCATGATGATTTCGTGTATATCTTTTCGCCGTCAGATAGATGGTTTCTATATTTGCTTCATAAATGGAATCAAATACTCCTCTTCCTTCTGTCTCCGCCCTCACACCTTTTTCCTTCTCTTCCTTTGTTACATTTTTGACAGGATGTCGTTTTTATCTTCCTCCGTCAGCTCGCCCATCTTCCAGGTCACTCCTACTCCGTCATCCTTAAATCTCGGGATCAAATGCATATGAAAATGGAACACTGTCTGTCCGGCGGCCTCTCCGTTATTCTGCACGATATTATAACCGTCGCATCCCAGGATATCTGTAAGCTTTGTGATCATCTTCTTCGCCAGCACCAGCACCTTCCCGGCCAGCTCATCATCCAGCTCATACAGATTTGCATAATGCTCCTTGGGAATAATAAGCGCATGTCCTTTTGCCGCAGGATTTGCATCCAGAATTACTCGGAAATCCTCGTCCTCATACAGGGTAGCGGTAGGGATCTCTCCTCCTGCAAGTTTACAAAAAATGCAATTTTCGTCTTTCATACTTTTTTCCTTCTTTCTAAAAATTTTGTGATTGATTATTATATCCGCCAATGCTAAACTGATAAGTCAGAAAGGGCGGTAATATCTATGTTTCAGGCGACAGACTACGACAAATTACAACAGATCATGGAGGAAAGCTCCGAAAAAAAGGAACTCCTCACCAGACTTTTAGAATCTCAAAGGATGCAGATCAGCACCATCAGCCATGAGATCCGCAACCCGCTTTCTCTCGTGTACAGCTCTCTCCAGCTGATTGAAAAAGAGCACCCGGAGGTCGTTGATTTCCGGCATTGGAACGAAATGCGCAGGGATATTGAATACATGACTCATCTTTTGGAGGAATTATCTTCATTTAACAACAGCGAAAAACTTCATCTTACAGATACTGCAATGACCTCATTCCTCCGAACTCTAGCATTGTCCTTTGCGGCTTCTTTGATCGACACGCCTATTGAATTTATCTCCCGGATCGATCCGGAGCTTCCGGTCCTTTCCATCGATACTGTAAAGTTTCGGCAGCTGCTTTTAAACCTGCTGTCCAACGCAAGGGATGCTCTGTCTGCTCCCGGCACTTCCTCCGGTCATTCTCCCACACTTACTTTTTTAGCAGAAGTACGGCAGTCGTCTCTACTCCTTATCGTGAAAGACAATGGGTGCGGCATCGCTCCTGAAAACCTGTCGTCTGTCTTTGAACCCTTCACCACCTACAAGCAGGGCGGTACCGGACTTGGGCTTGCCATCGCCCGCCGGGTTGTCCTGGCCCATCAGGGAACGATCCAGGTATCTTCCCGCTTAGGCAAAGGAACCATATTCACGGTGACGCTTCCGATACAGAAGGATCCCGCATAATATTCCCGCGGCTAATCCTCCTACGTGTGCGGCATTATCCACACCTGTACTGGAAAAGCCAAAATACAGACTGATCGCGATCATAACAAACATCCCCCGGCCGGAGATGTCCCGCAGCCGCCCGTGGTTGCAGACAACTACATACAGAAGTGCCCCTGTGATTCCGAAAATAGCTCCGGAGGCTCCTGCGGATACTGCAAAATCCTGCAGCCGGATATCCAGAAATCCGGATAGAATATTTCCTGCAAGGCCGCTGACAAAATATGTAATCACATAGCGGACTCTTCCCATCTCCAGCTCCAGATTCCAGCCGATCATCAAAAGCATGACCATATTATTGAACAGATGCTGAAAACCAAAGTGTAAAAAGATGCTGGTCAGCAGCCGGTAATATTCTCCATTTTCCAGTATATAAGGGACATACATCGCACCATGTGCCAGCATATATTCCCCGTTCTCTGTCATCCCTCCAAAGGACAGATATAGAAATACGATCACATTTGCTGCCGCAATCGCTATGGTGCAGTAAGCCTTGTCATTTTTATTTCCCATCCTGTCTTTATCCACCTTCCGGCCTTATCTGATCTGCTGATTTTCGTATGTTTAGTATAGCATAGATTCCGGATAATTCACCACTTCATTTTTCGAAATACGTCGACATTCTTCGTCATAATTCTTCCTCTTCTATATGCAGTCCATCCCAGTCTCCCCATCTGTGCTTTTTATGCTTATTTAAAAAATGCTTTACCGGAGTCCACATGTTATCGGTTTCTCTTAGGATTGAACTGCCCATTTCCTGTTCCGTAATCCAGTCATGCTCGGCAGTATCATAGCTGACTTCTTTCTTCTCCTTTTTTTCCGGTTGTTCCTCCTGATAAAAACATTCTTTTATCAGCTTTTCCATGCTGTAATTCTCTTCCATAGTCCCTTTATGAAGGAGAAATATCATACGCACAGCTTCTTTATCCTGATAATCTGCTTCCTTTACAAAATACTCTGTCAGTCGATGAAACTCTTCCCACAGATCCTGCCTGGCCGGAGGATAATAACAAAAATAAAACCTCCCTTCCTCGAAAAAAATGTATTCCGGCTTCAGAAGGATTCTATGTACATCCAGCAGATAAACCTCTGCTTCCCGTACCGCCATCTGAAATGCCGTAAGGAAGTGACGCAGGTCCTCCTCCCCTATTTTCCCCCTTTCATACATAGCCTTCATCGAGACTTTTCCGCTGACATCATACTCATAATAACTGCAGTCATCTACTCCCCGTCCCCGCACAGGCAGAAAGCCATCCGGAGCATTTACTTTAAGCATCCGCATCTGATAATCTTCTTCATAGAATCCCTGCTCTTCAATCGTGATCTTTCGTTCCATTGCCCTATTTGATGAACCTCCTCCATTTTCTGATTTCTTTTTCCGGCTCTGTCACCGCCGCCCGGTGCTCCAGCGCAAGGCTCATCCCTCCCCTTGCCGCTGTTATCTCCACCTTGATCTCCTCTTCGCTTACGGAAATGCCTGCCTGTGCTCCCGCAAACAGAATACATTTCCCCTGTATCCGCTCTGCAAACAAAGCCTCCAGCTCTGCGGCATCCACACCGTCTTTCTCCCTGGCCTTCGTGCTCCCTGCCACTGCTGTCTCATATGCAGCGGCTGACAGGATATTTTTGTCATGAAAATAAAAAATCACCAGAATACAACTCATGATCAAAAACAATGCGAGCGGTACCAGTACCGACATCTCCACGGTAAACACTGCATGCAGATATCTTCCCCGTCGTTTTCTCTTCTTTTTCCTCTCCCGGCTCATACATATCCGCCTCCCCATACGCTGATCAGGTATCCTGCCGCCAGGAACGGATAAAAGGGTACGCTCAGACGTCTTGACATTCTCTTTCTTGCCAGCAGCGCCACCGAAACCAGGGTCAGCAAAAGAAATGCTGCCGCAAGGACTTCCAGGACGCCCCACAGCCCCAGAAAAATCCCCAGAATCAGGATCGCCCAGCTGTCGCCGTATCCCACTTTCTGTCTGCTCGCCCAGCTGATCCCCAGAAAAACAAGCCCTACCGCCACGCCTCCCAGTACCAGCCACAGGTCTTCCCGTTGAAACATGATCTGGTAAACAAGTACCGCCAGATTGGCTGCCGCCAGGATCTCCACCGGCACCTTGCGAAATTGTATATCAACAATGGAAAGCACGCTCAGCATTCCCATACCTATGATTTGACTCAATGTCCACATTTAGAACAAGCCCCCTTCCCTATAACCTCTGACAGCGGCACTGCATACACGGTACGCTTCAGGCTGCTGCAGGAAAGAGAACTGTGATAGCGGTCGCCGTAATCGGTAATATAGGCCGATCCTCCGCCTTTTCCCCCGCAGTGTTCGCAGGCATAGTACCTTCCTCCGCTTTCGTTCCGCAGCCCAGATATCTCTTTCCCCTGAACCATTCGTATCGACAGATCCAGGTATGTACAATGGTAATCTTTATGATAGACAAGCCCGGTCTCTGTCACATAGACGGTCTCATCCTCCTCTTTGCCAAAGCCCCCCTTTTCGTATCCTGTCCATCCCTTTATCCGCATAGTCTCCTCATACTCGATCAACGGCAGTGAGAATATGGGAATCGGGATCCGCACCTGATAGGATGCAGTGATCTGTCCGATCCCGGTACCCATCGACATCCAGGAGCTGTCGCAGTGGATTCCTCCGCTCCCTCCTTCTATAAGACTACGCTCCAGCCTGTACGCCCCGATACTTTCCACCACATCCGCTTCCAGGCTGGACGGCTGAAGAAGCGGCGCGGCATAAGCCTCCTTTGCCGCCTGCTTTCCGGCATACTGAAGGCCGGACCGCACCGCCGTCCCAATCGCCATGAGCTCCAGAAGATAGATCAGGCACACCAGCGCAAAAAAGAAAACAGGAACTGCCAGGGCTGCTTCTATCGTAACCGAGGCGGACACGGATGCCCTCCCGTGCTTTCTCACACAGACAGTCTGAGGGCGAGTCTTCCTGATACGGTTTGACACGAATCCTTCTCCTTTCCATTAGAATATATATGACGGCTTTTCAGCCCGAGAATTGAGTTTGGGAAATAATTAAGATGCCGGAAGGGCATGACATAGGAGCGGTTTTCAGGCGTCACCTCCCACGG
>OGXO01001349.1_pt1 | contig 13514 bp, 6 predicted proteins | sample 1576321 | NCBI WGS metagenome assembly OGXO01 (sample SAMEA3541568, study PRJEB24748) | human gut metagenome | biome: human gut; feature: human-associated habitat; material: faeces | place: China | collected 2012 | reverse complement strand
CGTATAACGACCAGCGTAGCGTGATTGCGCTGCTGGCAGATAGCCCACGCGGTTATGAAATGCTTAACGATGCGGTGAACGATAGCGGCAAACGCGCCACCATGTTCGGTTCGGTCGCGGTGATCCGCGAGTCCGGTATCAATAGCCTGCGTGTTGGCGACGTCTATTACGTTGGCCATCTGCCGTGGTTCGAACGCTTATGGTATGCCCTGGCAAACCATCCGATTCTGCTGGCGGTGCTGGCGGCAATCAGCGTCGTGCTGCTGGCATGGGTACTGTGGCGTTTGCTGCGTATTATCAGCCGTCGTCGTCTTAACCCGGATAACGAGTAATTGAAGATGAATGTGTTGCGTAGTGGACTCGTGACGATGCTGCTGCTGGCTGCCTTTAGTGTTCAGGCAGCCTGCAACTGGCCTGCCTGGGAGCAATTCAAAAAGGATTACATCAGTCAGGAAGGGCGCGTCATTGACCCAAGTGACGCGCGTAAAATCACCACTTCCGAAGGGCAAAGTTACGGCATGTTCTTTGCCCTGGCGGCTAACGACCGTGCAGCTTTCGATAATATTCTCGACTGGACGCAGAACAATCTCGCTCAGGGTTCTTTAAAAGAACGTTTGCCCGCATGGCTGTGGGGCAAGAAAGAGAACAGTAAGTGGGAAGTGCTGGACAGCAATTCGGCCTCCGATGGTGATGTCTGGATGGCCTGGTCGTTGCTGGAGGCGGGGCGTTTGTGGAAAGAGCAGCGTTATACCGACATCGGCAGCGCGTTGTTAAAACGTATTGCGCGGGAGGAAGTGGTGACGGTGCCTGGGCTGGGTTCCATGTTGTTGCCGGGCAAAGTGGGATTTGCAGAGGATAACAGCTGGCGTTTTAACCCCAGCTACCTGCCGCCGACGCTGGCGCAGTATTTCACCCGCTTTGGCGCGCCGTGGACTACGCTGCGCGAAACCAATCAACGTTTATTGCTGGAAACCGCCCCGAAAGGCTTTTCGCCAGACTGGGTGCGCTATGAGAAAGACAAAGGCTGGCAGCTAAAAGCCGAAAAAACATTGATCAGCAGCTACGACGCGATCCGCGTTTACATGTGGGTAGGCATGATGCCTGACAGCGATCCGCAAAAAGCGCGGATGCTCAACCGGTTTAAACCGATGGCGACATTCACCGAGAAAAACGGTTATCCGCCGGAAAAAGTGGATGTGGCTACGGGGAAAGCACAGGGTAAAGGACCGGTCGGTTTTTCTGCCGCCATGCTGCCCTTTTTACAAAACCGCGATGCGCAGGCCGTTCAGCGCCAGCGCGTGGCCGATAACTTTCCCGGCAGCGATGCCTATTACAACTATGTGCTGACCCTGTTTGGACAAGGCTGGGATCAACACCGTTTCCGCTTCTCGACAAAAGGTGAGTTATTACCTGACTGGGGCCAGGAATGCGCAAATTCACACTAAACATATTCACGCTTTCCCTCGGTCTGGCCGTCATGCCGATGGTCGAGGCAGCACCAACCGCTCAGCAACAGTTGCTGGAGCAAGTTCGGTTAGGCGAAGCGACCCATCGTGAAGACCTGGTGCAACAGTCGTTGTATCGTCTGGAACTTATTGATCCGAATAACCCGGACGTCGTTGCCGCCCGTTTCCGTTCTCTGTTACGTCAGGGCGATATTGATGGCGCGCAAAAACAGCTCGATCGGCTGTCGCAGTTAGCGCCGAGTTCAAATGCGTATAAATCGTCGCGGACCACAATGTTGCTTTCCACGCCGGATGGTCGTCAGGCACTGCAACAGGCAAGATTGCAGGCGACTACTGGTCATGCAGAAGAAGCTGTGGCGAGTTACAACAAACTGTTCAACGGTGCGCCGCCGGAAGGTGACATTGCCGTCGAGTACTGGAGTACGGTGGCGAAAATTCCGGCTCGCCGTGGCGAAGCGATTAATCAGCTAAAACGCATTAATGCGGATACGCCGGGCAATACGGGCCTGCAAAACAATCTGGCGCTATTGCTGTTTAGTAGCGATCGCCGTGACGAAGGTTTTGCCGTCCTGGAACAGATGGCGAAATCGAACGCCGGGCGCGAAGGGGCCTCTAAAATCTGGTACGGGCAGATTAAAGACATGCCCGTCAGCGATGCCAGTGTGTCGGCACTGAAAAAATATCTCTCGATCTTTAGCGATGGCGATAGCGTGGCGGCTGCACAATCGCAACTGGCAGAACAGCAAAAACAGCTGGCCGACCCTGCTTTCCGCGCTCGTGCGCAAGGTTTAGCGGCGGTGGACTCTGGTATGGCGGGTAAAGCCATTCCCGAACTACAACAGGCGGTGCGGGCAAACCCGAAAGACAGTGAGGCTCTGGGGGCGCTGGGCCAGGCGTATTCTCAGAAAGGCGATCGCGCCAATGCGGTGGCGAATCTGGAAAAAGCCCTCGCACTGGACCCGCACAGCAGCAACAACGACAAATGGAACAGTCTGCTGAAAGTAAACCGCTACTGGCTGGCAATCCAGCAGGGCGATGCTGCGCTGAAAGCCAATAATCCTGACCGGGCAGAACGCCTGTTCCAGCAGGCGCGTAATGTCGATAACACCGACAGCTATGCAGTGCTTGGGCTGGGCGATGTGGCGATGGCGCGCAAAGATTACCCCGCCGCTGAACGCTATTATCAGCAGACCCTGCGTATGGACAGCGGCAACACTAACGCCGTGCGCGGGCTGGCAAATATTTACCGCCAGCAATCGCCAGAAAAAGCTGAAGCGTTTATCGCCTCGCTCTCTGCCAGTCAGCGGCGTAGCATTGATGATATCGAACGCAGCCTACAAAACGACCGTCTGGCACAGCAGGCAGAGGCACTGGAAAACCAGGGCAAATGGGGGCAGGCGGCAGCACTTCAGCGGCAACGACTGGCGCTGGATCCCGGCAGCGTATGGATTACTTACCGACTTTCGCAGGATCTCTGGCAGGCCGGACAACGCAGCCAGGCTGATACATTAATGCGCAATCTGGCACAGCAGAAGCCGAACGACCCGGAGCAGGTTTACGCTTACGGGCTGTATCTCTCTGGTCATGACCAGGACAGAGCGGCGCTGGCGCATATCAACAGCCTGCCGCGCGCGCAGTGGAACAGCAATATTCAGGAACTGGTTAATCGCCTGCAAAGCGATCAGGTGCTGGAAACCGCTAATCGCCTGCGAGAAAACGGCAAAGAAGCTGAAGCGGAAGCGATGCTGCGCCAGCAACCACCTTCCACGCGCATAGACCTCACGCTGGCTGACTGGGCGCAACAACGACGTGATTACACCGCCGCTCGCGCTGCATATCAGAATGTCCTGACGCGGGAGCCAACTAACGCCGATGCCATTCTTGGTCTGACGGAAGTGGATATTGCTGCCGGTGACAAAGCGGCGGCACGTAGCCAGCTGGCGAAACTGCCCGCCACTGATAACGCCTCGCTGAACACTCAGCGGCGCGTGGCGCTGGCACAGGCGCAGCTTGGCGATACCGCAGCGGCGCAGCAGACGTTTAATAAGTTGATCCCGCAGGCAAAATCTCAGCCACCGTCGATGGAAAGCGCGATGGTGCTGCGCGACGGTGCGAAGTTTGAAGCGCAGGCGGGCGATCCAACGCAGGCGCTGGAAACCTACAAAGACGCGATGGTCGCATCCGGTGTGACCACGACGCGTCCGCAGGATAACGACACCTTTACCCAGCTGACCCGTAACGACGAGAAAGATGACTGGCTGAAACGCGGCGTGCGCAGCGATGCAGCGGACCTCTATCGCCAGCAGGATCTTAACGTCACCCTCGAGCACGATTACTGGGGTTCGAGCGGCACCGGTGGTTACTCCGATCTGAAAGCGCACACCACTATGTTGCAGGTGGATGCGCCGTATTCTGACGGGCGGATGTTCTTTCGCAGTGATTTCGTCAATATGAACGTCGGCAGTTTCTCCACTAATGCCGATGGTAAATGGGATGACAACTGGGGCACCTGTACATTACAGGATTGTAGCGGCAACCGCAGCCAGTCGGATTCCGGTGCCAGCGTGGCGGTCGGCTGGCGAAATGACGTCTGGAGCTGGGATATCGGTACCACGCCGATGGGCTTCAACGTGGTGGATGTGGTTGGCGGCATCAGTTACAGCGATGATATCGGGCCGCTGGGTTACACCGTTAACGCCCATCGTCGGCCCATCTCCAGTTCTTTGCTGGCCTTTGGTGGGCAAAAAGACTCTCCGAGCAATACCGGGAAAAAATGGGGCGGCGTGCGTGCCGACGGCGTGGGGCTAAGTCTGAGTTACGATAAAGGTGAAGCAAACGGCGTCTGGGCATCGCTTAGCGGTGATCAGTTAACTGGTAAAAATGTCGAAGATAACTGGCGCGTGCGCTGGATGACGGGCTATTACTATAAGGTCATCAACCAGAATAATCGCCGTGTGACCATTGGTCTTAACAATATGATCTGGCATTACGACAAAGACCTGAGTGGCTACTCACTTGGTCAGGGCGGTTACTACAGCCCGCAGGAATACCTGTCGTTTGCCATACCGGTGATGTGGCGGGAGCGGACGGAAAACTGGTCGTGGGAGCTGGGGGCGTCTGGCTCGTGGTCGCATTCACGCACCAAAACCATGCCGCGTTATCCGCTGATGAATCTGATCCCGACCGACTGGCAGGAAGAAGCTGCGCGGCAATCCAACGATGGCGGCAGCAGTCAGGGCTTTGGCTACACGGCGCGGGCATTACTTGAACGACGTGTTACCTCCAACTGGTTTGTCGGCACGGCAATTGATATCCAGCAGGCAAAAGATTACGCACCCAGCCATTTCCTGCTCTACGTACGTTATTCCGCCGCCGGATGGCAGGGTGACATGGATTTACCGCCGCAGCCGCTGATACCTTACGCCGACTGGTAAGTTTTCAGATAGCGCCTCTCTTAATGCCGCTGCGATCGGGTATACTCGGGCGGCAATCTGGGATTTCCGGGGGGAGACAATTTGCGCGTAAGTCGCTCGTTAACAATCAAGCAGATGGCAATGGTGGCAGCCGTTGTCCTGGTGTTCGTTTTTATTTTTTGCACCGTTTTGCTGTTCCATCTGGTCCAGCAGAATCGCTATAACACGGCTACGCAACTGGAAAGCATTGCTCGCTCTGTCCGCGAACCCTTATCTTCTGCCATTTTGAAAGGCGATATTCCCGAAGCGGAAGCTATTCTTGCCAGCATTAAACCGGCAGGCGTGGTCAGCCGTGCCGATGTGGTGCTGCCTAACCAGTTCCAGGCGCTGCGTAAAAGTTTTATTCCAGAGCGTCCGGTGCCGGTAATGGTTACTCGCCTGTTTGAGCTACCGGTGCAAATCTCGCTGGGCGTTTACTCGCTGGAACGTCCGGCAAACCCGCAGCCAATTGCCTATCTGGTGCTACAGGCGGATTCCTTCCGCATGTATAAGTTCGTGATGAGCACCCTCTCAACGTTAGTGACCATTTACTTACTTTTGTCGTTAATATTGACGGTGGCGATTAGCTGGTGCATTAACCGCCTGATTTTGCATCCATTACGCAATATTGCTCGCGAACTTAACGCCATCCCAGCCCAGGAGCTTGTTGGTCACCAACTGGCATTACCGCGTCTGCATCAGGACGATGAAATCGGTATGTTGGTGCGCAGTTACAACCTCAACCAGCAATTGCTGCAGCGCCATTATGAAGAACAGAACGAAAATGCGATGCGCTTCCCGGTGTCGGATTTGCCGAACAAAGCCTTGCTGATGGAGATGCTGGAGCAGGTGGTGGCGCGTAAACAAACCACCGCGCTGATGATCATCACCTGTGAAACCCTGCGTGATACTGCGGGTGTGCTGAAAGAGGCGCAACGAGAAATTCTGCTGCTGACGCTGGTGGAAAAACTCAAATCGGTACTGTCGCCACGTATGATCCTCGCGCAGATTAGCGGTTATGACTTTGCTGTCATTGCCAACGGTGTACAGGAACCGTGGCACGCAATCACTTTGGGTCAGCAAGTGCTCACTATCATGAGCGAGCGCCTGCCGATTGAACGTATTCAACTCCGTCCGCACTGTAGCATTGGCGTGGCGATGTTCTACGGCGATCTCACCGCCGAACAGCTTTATAGCCGCGCTATTTCTGCGGCATTTACCGCTCGCCATAAAGGCAAGAATCAGATTCAGTTCTTTGATCCGCAGCAGATGGAAGCAGCCCAACAGCGGTTGACGGAAGAGAGCGATATCCTTAATGCACTGGAAAATCATCAGTTTGCGATTTGGTTACAGCCACAGGTCGAGATGACCAGCGGTAAACTGGTCAGTGCGGAAGTGTTACTGCGTATCCAGCAACCGGATGGCAGTTGGGATCTGCCGGATGGCTTAATCGATCGCATTGAATGCTGTGGGCTGATGGTTACCGTTGGTCACTGGGTGCTGGAAGAGTCCTGTCGACTGCTTGCTGCCTGGCAAGAGCGCGGCATTATGCTGCCCTTGTCGGTAAACCTCTCAGCGCTGCAACTGATGCACCCGAATATGGTGGCGGATATGCTGGAACTGTTAACCCGCTATCGCATTCAGCCGGGAACACTGATTCTGGAAGTGACAGAAAGCCGACGTATTGACGACCCTCATGCTGCGGTGGCAGTCCTCCGTCCGCTGCGCAATGCCGGCGTTCGGGTGGCGCTGGATGATTTCGGCATGGGCTATGCGGGGCTGCGTCAGCTGCAGCATATGAAATCGTTGCCAATCGACGTACTGAAAATCGACAAAATGTTTGTTGAAGGCTTGCCGGAAGATAGCAGCATGATTGCTGCAATTATCATGCTGGCGCAGAGCCTGAACTTACAAATGATTGCCGAAGGCGTGGAGACTGAAGCACAACGCGACTGGCTGGCAAAAGCGGGCGTTGGTATTGCCCAGGGCTTCCTTTTTGCTCGCCCACTCCCTATTGAAATCTTCGAAGAGAGTTACCTGGAAGAAAAGTAGCTACCCCAAACTGATTACAAAACTTTAAAAAGTGCTGGTTTGTGCGAGCCAGCTCAAACTTTTTAACCTTTTTGTTTCAATTATGATCCAGGTACATTTCTGTGATGTTGTCTGGGTGTTATTTTAAGGCCGCAGGTACCCCATAACCTTACAAGACCTGTGGTTTTACTAAAGGACACCCTATGAAAACCTCTCTGTTTAAAAGCCTTTACTTTCAGGTCCTGACAGCGATAGCCATTGGTATTCTCCTTGGCCATTTCTATCCTGAAATAGGCGAGCAAATGAAACCGCTTGGCGACGGGTTCGTTAAGCTCATTAAGATGATCATCGCTCCTGTCATCTTTTGTACCGTCGTAACGGGCATTGCGGGCATGGAAAGCATGAAGGCGGTCGGTCGTACCGGCGCAGTCGCACTGCTTTACTTTGAAATTGTCAGTACCATCGCGCTGATTATTGGTCTTATCATCGTTAACGTCGTGCAGCCTGGTGCCGGAATGAACGTCGATCCGGCAACGCTTGATGCGAAAGCGGTAGCGGTTTACGCCGATCAGGCGAAAGACCAGGGCATTGTCGCCTTCATTATGGATGTCATCCCGGCGAGCGTCATTGGCGCATTTGCCAGCGGTAACATTCTGCAGGTGCTGCTGTTTGCCGTACTGTTTGGTTTTGCGCTCCACCGTCTGGGCAGCAAAGGCCAACTGATTTTTAACGTGATCGAAAGTTTCTCGCAGGTCATCTTCGGCATCATCAATATGATCATGCGTCTGGCACCTATTGGTGCGTTCGGGGCAATGGCGTTTACCATCGGTAAATACGGCGTCGGCACACTGGTGCAGCTGGGGCAGCTGATTATCTGTTTCTACATTACCTGTATCCTGTTTGTGGTGCTGGTATTGGGTTCAATCGCTAAAGCGACTGGTTTCAGTATCTTCAAATTTATCCGCTACATCCGTGAAGAACTGCTGATTGTACTGGGGACTTCATCTTCCGAGTCGGCGCTGCCGCGTATGCTCGACAAGATGGAGAAACTCGGCTGCCGCAAATCGGTGGTGGGGCTGGTCATCCCGACAGGCTACTCGTTTAACCTTGATGGCACATCGATATACCTGACAATGGCGGCAGTGTTTATCGCCCAGGCCACTAACAGTCAGATGGATATCGTCCACCAAATCACGCTGTTAATCGTGTTGCTGCTTTCTTCTAAAGGGGCGGCAGGGGTAACGGGTAGTGGCTTTATCGTGCTGGCGGCGACGCTCTCTGCGGTGGGCCATTTGCCGGTAGCGGGTCTGGCGCTGATCCTCGGTATCGACCGCTTTATGTCAGAAGCTCGTGCGCTGACTAACCTGGTCGGTAACGGCGTAGCGACCATTGTCGTTGCTAAGTGGGTGAAAGAACTGGACCACAAAAAACTGGACGATGTGCTGAATAATCGTGCGCCGGATGGCAAAACGCACGAATTATCCTCTTAATCTCACCACTTATGCCCGCACTCCCTTCCCCGAGTGCGGGTGTTTGCGCATAATTGACCCCTGTGCCTGAACTTACCACCTGGGTGAGTTCAGGTTTATTTCACTTCTTCCGTGACATTTTCATGTTCTTGCGGTCTAACACGAAGTGTTTTTAACGTCATTTAGACTGACCGACAACGGGCAGTTTTTTATTACCAGGATAGTTGATCAGGGGTTCACATGCAGGGCACAAAAATTCGACTTTTAGCGGGCGGTTTGCTGATGATGGCCACTGCTGGCTATGTGCAGGCAGATGCGCTCCAGCCTGATCCAGCATGGCAACAGGGGACGCTTTCCAACGGTTTACAGTGGCAAGTGCTGACTACACCCCAGCGTCCCAGCGATCGTGTTGAAATTCGCCTGCTGGTTAATACCGGTTCGCTCGCCGAAAGTACACAACAGAGCGGTTACAGTCACGCCATCCCTCGTATTGCGCTAACGCAAAGCGGTGGCCTTGACGCAGCGCAGGCGCGTTCATTGTGGCAGCAGGGGATCGACCCTAAACGCCCGATGCCGCCGGTAATTGTCTCTTATGACACCACGCTGTTTAACCTGAGTTTGCCCAATAACCGTAACGACTTGCTGAAAGAAGCGCTCTCTTATCTGGCAAATGCCACTGGCAAACTGACTATCACGCCAGAAACCATCAACCACGCGCTGCAAAGTCAGGACATGGTGGCAACCTGGCCTGCCGATACTAAAGAGGGCTGGTGGCGTTATCGTCTGAAAGGATCAACCTTGTTAGGTCACGATCCTGCCGATCCGCTGAAACAACCCGTTGAAGCGGAAAAGATTAAAGATTTCTATCAGAAATGGTACACCCCGGATGCAATGACGCTGCTGGTGGTGGGAAACGTGGATGCGCGCTCGGTCGTCGACCAAATCAATAAAACGTTTGGCGAACTGAAAGGCAAACGTGAAACACCGGCTCCGGTGCCGACGCTTTCTCCGCTGCGTGCGGAAGCGGTGAGTATTATGACCGACGCGGTGCGTCAGGACCGGTTATCTATCATGTGGGATACGCCGTGGCAGCCGATTCGTGAATCAGCCGCACTGCTGCGCTACTGGCGTGCGGACCTGGCCCGTGAGGCGCTGTTCTGGCACGTTCAGCAAGCGTTAAGCGCCAGTAACAACAAAGAAATCGGTCTTGGATTTGATTGCCGTGTGCTGTATCTGCGTGCGCAGTGTGCCATCAACATCGAATCACCAAACGACAAGCTGAACAGCAACCTTAATCTGGTGGCGCGTGAACTGGCAAAGGTTCGCGATAAAGGTCTGCCGGAAGAAGAGTTCAATGCGTTAGTGGCGCAAAAGAAACTGGAGCTGCAGAAACTGTTTGCCGCCTATGCGCGAGCTGATACCGATATTCTGATGGGGCAGCGGATGCGTTCGTTGCAAAATCAGGTCGTCGATATCGCGCCGGAGCAATATCAGAAACTGCGTCAGGATTTCCTTAACAGCCTGACGGTGGAGATGTTAAATCAGGATCTGCGTCAGCAGTTGTCGAATGATATGGCGTTAATACTGCTGCAGCCGAAAGGCGAGCCGGAATTTAACATGAAAGCGTTGCAGGCGGCCTGGGATCAAATCATGGCCCCATCGACTGCGGCTGCCGCCACATCTGTCGCCACGGATGACGTACATCCTGAAGTGACGGATATTCCACCCGCACAGTGATAAATAACCCGGCAGCGTTTCTTCTGCGCTGCCGGGATTAACGGTAATTAATAAGTTACCGTGATATACCCGCAGAGATTTTTCCCGGCACGGCGGTAGCGTGCAGATAATTACTGACTGCTGTGGTTTATAGAAAAGGAAGTAACCACACTTTGTGAACGTAACGTGCTAAAGGAATATGAATGCGCTACAAAGTCACACTGTTCTTGCTGACTATGATTCTCTGCTTAACAGGGTTCTATTCCTGCAACAAGAACTTCCTCTTACTCTGGGATGCCAATAATATGTATGTCAGCACAAGAAATAATATCGATAAAGACAAGGTAAAAATAGAATTCGGTATCAGCGTCAACACGATCAACCGAGAGACGGATGCCGAATTATTTACTGACAGAGCGAAGTATAGAATTATCTTCGATGGTAACCTAAAAAACAGGATGATAAATGAGTACGGCGAAAATGATTTTTTAATTACCTACGATGACCGCTGCTATTTATCATTTCGTCAATTTAAAACCAATCGTCGTCATCAACATGACTATTATTTTGACTTCTTTAACAACAATGGGAATGTCTTTGTCACAGTCGAAATCAAAGGCGAGAACCCACTTAAATTTACGCGTAGTTTAAATGATATGCGTCAGCAGTTTTCACCAACTCGTGAGGATAGCCCTTCTCACTCCTGCAAGGTTATTTCTTCAGATCCTTCTTAAACACTGGATCTGGACAATCACGACCAAAATGCGCAGACCAGTCAAAAACTTTACCGTTTTTCACGTAGCGTTGATAAATTAATGCACCGGTTTCTGTATCACGATATCTGACCCAACTTGCAGCATGGCATAACACGGCAGCCCAAGCCTGGGTTTTAGGGTGAAGTAAATCGGCAGATTGTCCGGCCCATTCCGCAGCCTGCCAGCGGTAATGCAAAAAATGATCATCAGCGGTGGGGATTGCATGGCGAATACGTTGTTTTTCTTTACGACTTATCCACTGATCGTTATTTCTGTATTCAAAGAGTGCTGAATACTGCCCACTGGAAATAGCATTATCGGGATACATTTCATAAGCCACCAATTCGATACCACTGAAACGTAAAAGCCGCGCAGCTTCGTATTGCGCCTGGGCGCGTTGTTTATCAGGGATATTTTTATTTTTTGCTATCGCCATTAAATCAGCCAGTTTTTGTGCGGCCTGGCGATGATCGGGAATATCAAACCAATTGATGGCCTGCTGATACTGACCATTACGTATTAATCGTCTACCTAATAGTGCACGTAATTTAACATCCGTGGGAATGATATCTGGCGAAATATAATAACCGTAACTGCTCTTGTTTAAATCTATAGGTTTTAAAGGATGCTGAGGTGCTGGTACGTTTTTTTCAACAAACGCGTGTAACTCTGACAAGGTCAAAACGTTTTCTGCCACCCAGGCTAAATCAGCCCAATAGAGATCTTTGGCCTGGTAAAATAATGCGGTGGCCTGAAGATAATCATCGCGTTTTAATGCCACAATCGCCTGTTCACTGGCAATACGGCAAGACGGGATGGTAACTTTATCGGCATGATAATAAGGGCTTTCCGGGTCCATACTTCCCCAGACTTCATCGGTAGAGAACAGCGGGGCTGCGCGAGCATAGTGACGCGTTGCCAGTGGAATATCTCCGGCTCGTAATGCCATTTTTGCTTTTAACCATTCGCTTAATCCACTTTCTGGCGCATCCTGCAACAGCGTTTGTGCTAACGAATAATTTCCTGCCCGATACGCCAGTGCTGCCAGGCGATCGCTATAACTAAATCCTTTAACTCTGTGTTGACTTAGCAACTTAATTAAACGGTCGCGATGCGTTGGACAGGTATAATCTACAAGGTCCTTAGTACAGGCTTCGCTAACATACCCCCAGTCATGACGAATAAAGAGCTCTGCGATTACCAGTTGCTGAACCAGAGAATCATTAATAACCGACTCCAGCAGTGGTAAATTTTTCTCCCTGGTTATATACAGCGAAATCATCCGTAGCGACGCTTTCCCGGAGGGCGAACCCTGGGCCGCTTGCCGGGCATACATTTTTACTGCCGCAGCGACATCACCTTTTTTCAGATAATAATGCCCAATCTGACCGAGACTGGCGAGAGAGAGCAATTCAGGATCGGCTGCTCCATTACGCACTTCTTCAATGATTTGCTGATAACGCTGTATGGCCTGCTCAGCAAGTTCCTGATTAAAGCCGCCTTTATTGATTATAAGATCGAGATTGTCGTCAGTGGCATCAAATCCCCCCCTTGCCAGACTATATAGCGTAGCAAGACGCCATTCCCCTTGCTCTGTTTTCGGCAAGGCTAATAATTGCTGAAAGTAAGGGCTATCGTATTTTCCCTGATGAAAATCCTTAGCTCCTGAATAATAAAGCCTCTGCGCCTTAGATAATGGCTTCTGCAATTTTTGCGTGATTTCCAGTATCCGATTTTGCGCAGGAGGCTCAGCATCATCATCTGTATTTGCCTGCGTTGCCTCCGCGGGCGTATCTTCATGCCATATCGGTAAATCAGGATCGCGTTTAGCCAACTGTTGTACTTCAAAGACAAAACTGCCATTTGGCATTTCCAGCAGTGCGCTATTGCGGTCAGTTAACAGATGGTTAGGAATAAATGGTCCACAGGCATTAACGTTGGCGCTAATTAGTGAGAGAAATACAATAACGGAAAGCCGCGATATTTTAGGGGATAACATTAAACTCTCCTTGAATTTTTTGATTGCAGCGCGCCCATCCCAGCGGACTGCTTTCTCCGGCGCGTAGTTGCCTGGCGCTTCCTCTCACAAAATTCAGGCTGGATGGTCCAGGTTGCACCTGATAGTGGCTGGCTCCATCAGCGAATAGACAATCTGCATTGGACATAATTATTTGTTTTGGCAATGGCGCATCAATTACGCCGCTGTTTTTAAAGGCCAGATCAAAAAGTTGCTTGTCTGCATGTTGAGTAATTATTAACGACCAGCGCGGAGTCAGCGGTTGATGTTGAATCACAGCTTCAAGCGTTGTCAGGGACCAGGCGCGGCGATCGCCTGCTAATGGTAGCCGAAACCATACCAACCCCTGTAATCCATGCGGTGGTTGCTGTTCTAAATATTGAATGAAATCGGCAATTGTTTGCGGCGACACACTTAATTCACGCATCTCTTCGGCAACGTATAACGGAGCTTCACTCTCGACGCGATTATCACTGGTGAGCGCAGAACCGTAAGCGGGCAATGCGATGAAAAAAGGATGCGTGGTTTGTCTGGCATATTGCTTTACCCAACGCTGCGCCAGACTGGCATCTAACAGGCCTTTTTCGGGCGATAGCACGTTATGTACC
>OGXO01001341.1_pt1 | contig 13557 bp, 13 predicted proteins | sample 1576321 | NCBI WGS metagenome assembly OGXO01 (sample SAMEA3541568, study PRJEB24748) | human gut metagenome | biome: human gut; feature: human-associated habitat; material: faeces | place: China | collected 2012 | reverse complement strand
CTCAGCAGTCGTGGATGTCGGTGGCGGCGGCATGCACCAAGCGCGCTTTGCCCTGTCCCCTGTCTATTTTGTCAGGACCTCGACGCCGTTCTCGGTGACCAGTACCATGTACTCTACCTGTGCCGAAAGGCCTCCGTCTTCCGTGTAAACGGTCCAGCCGTTGTCTTCGTCTATAAAAAATTCGGGGGTGCCTTCGTTGATCATAGGCTCGATGGTAAACATCATGCCGGGCACCAGCACCATTTCGCTGCCCTTGGGTGTCACGTAGCTGACGAACGGCTCTTCGTGGAATTCCAGGCCGATGCCGTGTCCGCCGATCTCTTCAACGACGGAATAGCCGTGTTTCCGGGCGTGGGAGTTGATGGCCCAGGCGATGTCGCCCAAGTGTCCCCAGGGTTTGGCGGCCTTCAGGCCAAGCTCTACACATTCCTCGGTTACCTGCACCAGCTTTTTGGCCCGGTCGGAAATATTTCCGATCGTAAACATACGGGAGGCGTCTGAGTAATAGCCGTCCAGGATCGTGGATACGTCTACGTTGATGATGTCCCCCTCCTGAAGAATTTCATTTTCATCGGGGATCCCGTGGCAGATCACGTCATTGACGGAGGTGCACACGCTTTTGGGGAATCCTTCATAGTTCAGAGGCGCCGGAATCCCGCCATGTGCAACCGTGAAATCGTAGACCAGCCGGTCGATCTCGGCGGTGCTCATGCCGGCCCGGATATGGGCGGCTACATGATCCAGTACGGCGGTGTTCAGGTCGGCGCTTTTTTTGATCGCCCGGATCTGTTCTTCTGTTTTTAAGAGAGAACGGTCTGGAACGATCTGTCCCTTAGCAGCTAAGGTCCATAATTTGATATCTAATTTATCCACATGAATTACCTCTTTCTTTTTTACATTTGGCGGATATTGGCCCGCTATTTCCTATTATACACCTTCCACGAGAAGCGTGTGAAGATTTTTTCGTTGTGTCCCGGGGGAAAATAAGTTATAATTTTGATAATGTAGGAAAGTATGTAGTTAGAAAGGAGCGGGCATATGTTAAGAATCGGAATGTTGACCAGCGGCGGCGACTGCCAGGCTTTAAATGCGGCAATGCGCGGCGTTGTAAAGGGAATTTGTTCAAAAAGAGACGATGTAGAAATCTATGGATTTCAAGAAGGATATAAAGGACTGATCTATTCCAATTTCAAGATGCTGACTTCCAAGGACTTTTCCGGAATCCTGACACTGGGCGGAACGATCCTTGGGACATCCCGGCAGCCCTTCAAGCTGATGCGGGTGCCGGACGAAAACGGACTGGACAAGGTAGAGGCCATGAAGCATACCTACCACAAGCTGAACCTGGACTGCCTGGTGATCCTGGGAGGCAACGGCACACATAAGACGGCAAACATGCTGAGAGAAGAAGGCCTGAACATCATCACGCTTCCAAAGACCATTGACAATGATCTGTGGGGAACGGATATGACCTTTGGTTTCCAGAGTGCGGTGGATATAGCCACAGACACCATTGATAAGATCCACACCACGGCTACCTCACACAGCCGGGTATTTATCATCGAAGTTATGGGACATAAGGTTGGCTGGGTGACCCTTCATGCAGGCATTGCCGGCGGCGCGGATATCATCCTTCTGCCGGAGATCCCTTACGATACGGATGTGGTGGTAGATGCCATCAACAAGAGAAAGGCAGCAGGCAAACGATTTACCATCATTGCGGTTGCAGAAGGCGCTATCTCCAAGAAGGACGCAAAGCTGTCCAAGAAGGAACTGCGGGAGAAAAAGGAAAAGAAGAAATATCCGTCCGTAGCCTATGAAGTAGCAGAGAGAATTCAGAAGCGCACGGATCAGGAGGTGCGGATCACCGTGCCGGGACACATGCAAAGAGGCGGATCCCCCTGCCCGTATGACAGGGTACTGTCCACCAGATTCGGCGCGGCAGCGGCTGAGGCAATCCTGGACGGAGACTTTGGAAACATGGTGGGACTAAAAGACGGTAACATTGTAAGAGTTCCGCTGGCAGAAGTGGCCGGAAAACTCAAATATGTAGATCCGGAATCTGAGATCATCGAAGAAGCAAGAATGACAGGCATCAGTTTCGGAGATAGATAAGAATAAGGCAAAATAAATCAGACGTAAATCAAAAGACAGGAAGTGTAAAACATGTCATATATGGCATTGTACCGGAAATTTCGCCCCGGTGAGTTTGAAGATGTGAAAGGCCAGGATGCCATTGTCAAGACCTTGAAAAATCAGATATCCGCCGGGCGGATCGGACATGCATATTTGTTCTGCGGAACCCGGGGGACCGGAAAGACCACGGTGGCAAAAATCTTTGCCAAGGCCGTGAACTGTGAGCACCCGGTGGACGGCAGCCCCTGCGGAGAGTGCGCGGCCTGCCGGGCGATCGCGGCAGGGAACTCTATGAACGTGATCGAGATCGACGCGGCCTCCAATAACGGTGTGGACAATATCCGGGAAATCCGGGAAGAAGTAGCTTACCGGCCGACAGAAGGCCGCTACAAGGTCTATATCATCGATGAGGTCCATATGCTGTCCATAGGGGCGTTCAATGCACTGTTAAAAACACTGGAGGAACCGCCGGAATATGTGATCTTTATCCTGGCGACAACGGAAGCAAACAAAATTCCGGTGACCATTTTAAGCCGGTGCCAGCGATATGATTTTAAACGTATCTCCATCGATACCATTGCGGCAAGGCTCCGGGAGCTGATCGACAAGGAGCAGTGGGACGTGGAGGAAAAGGCGGTCCGGTATATCGCAAAGGCGGCGGACGGCTCCATGCGGGACGGTTTAAGTCTGCTGGATCAGTGTGCAGCCTTTTATATCGGGGAACGCCTGACCTATGACCACGTGCTGGAGATCCTGGGGGCGGTGGATACAGATGTGTTCAGCCGTCTGCTTAGGGAGATCCTTTCCATGGACGTGTCCAAAGTGATCGAAACCGTGGATGAGCTGGTGATGGGCGGCAGAGAGCTGTCTCAGCTGGCGGCGGATTTTACCTGGTATCTGCGGAATCTCCTGCTGGTAAAGTGCTCCGATGATATGGAGGACGTGCTGGATGTATCAACGGAGAACCTGGCGCAGCTAAAGGAAGAAGCCGGGATGATCGAAAATGAGACTCTGATCCGCTATATCCGGATCTTTTCAGATTTGACCAGCCAGCTTCGGTATTCTACGCAGAAGAGGGTGCTCCTGGAGGTAACGCTGATCAAGCTGTGCCGGCCGGCCATGGAGCAGAATTCCGATGCGCTGCTGGATCGGATCCGGCTGATCGAAAAGCAGCTGGAGGAAGGTGTGGCAGTCAGGGTGGACGCAGAGGCATCCGTGGCTGGAAGCCATCGGGAAGAAGAAAGGGAGGCGCCCCGGAAAGTGAAACAGGAGCTTCCCAAGGCCCTGAACGAGGATGTAAAAGCAGTGGCGAAGGATTTTCGGAGTATTGCAGGGGATGCATCTCCCATGCTCCGGACATATCTGAAGAAAGTGCGCTTAAGCGCAGGAGAGGGAAATCGCCTGATGATCGTGGCGCCGGATGAGATGAGCGCCGGAGTGCTGGGCACAGAGGCCCACAAAGAAGAGCTTGAAAGACTGATCGAGGAAAAGATCGGGAAAACAGTAGAGCTGGAGGTCCGTCAGGTAGAAAATGGCGGGCGGTTTGAGGACAGCTTTGTGGATATTGAAAAGCTGATCCACATGGAAATAACAGTGGAAGACTAGGAGGATATAAAAATGGCAAAACGGGGAGGATTCCCGGGCGGCGGTATGCCGGGAAACATGGCAAATCTGATGAAGCAGGCACAGAAGATGCAGCGTCAGATGGAAGAACAGGCAAAGGAGATGGAAACCAAAGAGTTTACGGCAACTGCCGGAGGCGGAGCTGTTGAGGTGACCATGTCCGGGACTAAGAAGATTACGAAAGTGAAGCTGGACGAGGAAGTCGTGGATCCGGATGATGTGGAGATGCTGGAAGACCTGATCGTTGCAGCGGTAAATGAAGTGCTGGAAAAGGTAGATGAGGCATCTGCCGCGGCAATGTCCAAATTTACAGGAGGAATGGGCGGCGGTATGCCGGGGCTGTTCTAAGAGGAGTTGTTTGCATGGATTATTACAGCAGTCAGATCAGCAAGCTAATTGAAGAACTGTCGTGCCTTCCGGGCATTGGTGCAAAGTCAGCGGCAAGGCTGGCTTTTCACTTGATACATATGCCGGCAGAGGATGTAAAAAGACTGGCGGACACCATGGTCCAGGCCAGGGAAAATGTCCGTTACTGCAAGGAATGTTATACACTGACAGACCAGGAACTGTGTCCGATCTGTAAGAGCAGCGCCAGAGACCACAAGACCATTATGGTGGTGGAGAATACCAGGGATCTGGCGGCTTATGAAAAGACGGGAAAATACAATGGTGTCTACCATGTGCTCCACGGGGCGATCTCGCCCATGCTGGGAATCGGGCCGGAGGATATCAAGCTGAAAGAACTGATTACCCGCCTGGAGGGCGACGTGGAGGAAGTGATCATCGCTACCAACTCAAGCCTTGAGGGAGAGACGACGGCGATGTATATCAGTAAGCTCATCAAGCCGACGGGCATCAAGGTCAGCCGGATCGCCAGCGGCGTACCGGTGACTCAGGGCGTCAGCTACCTTGACGCAACCGTTGACGGCATGGGCGGAGATCTGGAGTATATTGATGAAGTGACCCTTCTGCGGGCGCTGGAAGGAAGGACAGAGCTTTAAGAAGAGTGCAAATGTAAGATCAGGTGAGTGATGGAATTATGAGAAAGAAAAAAGTGACGTCCACGGATGTGGCCAGGGAGGCAGGCGTTTCCCAGGCTACTGTGTCCATGATCCTGAACAAAAAATACAACGTCTCTTTTTCCAGGGAAACCATAGAGAGGGTAGAGGCAGCGGCCCGGAAACTGGGGTATGCAGCCGCAAAGCCAAAGAGCAGAAAAAATGCCAGACGGGAAAAGCTTCTGGTAGTGTTCTGCTCCAATCTGACCAATCCCTACTATGTGATGCTCCTGCAGGGAATTGAATCCAGGGCAAAGGAGGCGGGATTTGGCCTGTTTGTATGCAATACCCAGCGGGACCTTAAGATGGAGGAGCGTTATCTGAAAATGATGCTGCAGCTTAAGCCGCTGGGAATCATATATACCTGTAATCCCAGCCACTGCTTTATGAAGCAGGTAGAGGAACTGGCCAGGCAGATACCGGTAGTGGTGGTCAACAACCAGAATGAAAAGATGAACGTGGATGCGGTGGAGCTTGATAATTCAAAGCTTGGCCGTATTATGGCAAGGCATCTGCTGGAGCTGGGACATCACAAGGTAGCTTATATAGCGCCGCCACTTACAGCCCGGCAGAAGCAGCGTTCCAAAAGGGTGGAGGGCTTCCTGAAGGAATATGAAGAAGCAGGATTTAAGGACGGCGTCATCATCAAGGCGGCAGGAGAAGAAATGGATCTGACCGTGGCTCACATTGATTCGGAATATAAGATCGGCTATGACCTGACCAGGGAGCTTCTTGAGGAGACCAGGGATATTACAGCTATCGTGGGACTCAATGATATGATTGCTTTCGGTATACTGGATGCGCTTCAGGAAGAAAAGATCCGGGTTCCGGCGGAGATGTCAGTGATGGGATGCGACAATACGCTGTTTGCGCGTATCCACAAAGTGGCACTTACCACCATTGATCATTTTGTGGTGTATAAGGGGCGGGATGCCTGCGACATTATCATGAAGAAGATCGATTCCCGGGATACCCAGTATGCGGACCTGGAGCCGGTCAGCAGCTACCATGTGGAGTATGAGCCAAGGCTGATCGTACGGGGGACGACCGGATATCTTTCCGGCAGAAAAAGAAAATAAAATTAATGATTTTGCGAAAATTATTAATAATAAAATGTTTGCGAAAATCCTTATAATGTCGGGAGAACCAGGCGTTTTGAAAAAGAAGACAAGAAAATATTCAAGACTTTTGTTAATAAAATAAAAGTATCAGTTTAAAAAATTATTAATAGAAAACAGCACTATTGACCAGTATAAAGAGATTACGTTATAATTCAAGTATCTGGGAAACTGTTAAATGTAAATTAGGAGGAAATGAACATGAAATTTTTCATCGACACAGCAAAGGTAGAGGACATTAAAAAGGCAAACGATATGGGTGTGATCTGTGGTGTTACCACGAATCCGTCTCTGATCGCAAAAGAGGGAAGAGTGTTTGAGGAAGTGATCGCAGAAATCGCATCTATCGTAGACGGACCGATCAGCGGAGAGGTAAAAGCAACTACCACAGACGCGGAAGGTATGATCGCAGAGGGCCGTGAGATCGCTAAGATCCACAAAAACATGGTAGTAAAGATCCCGATGACTGTAGAAGGCTTAAAAGCGGTGAAGGTACTTTCCTCCGAAGGCATCAAGACCAATGTAACACTGATTTTTACGGCTAACCAGGCACTTCTGGCAGCAAGAGCCGGGGCTACTTATGTATCTCCGTTCCTGGGACGTCTGGACGACATCTCTGTAAGAGGAACTGACCTGATCGCGGAGATTTCCGAGATTTTCAAGATTGCAGGCATCCAGACAGAGATCATCGCGGCCAGCATCCGTCACCCAATGCATGTGACAGACTGTGCACTGGCAGGAGCTGATATCGCAACGGTTCCATATGCAGTAATCGAAAAGATGACCAAACATCCGCTGACAGACGCAGGAATCGAAAAATTCCAGGCAGATTATAAAGCGGTATTTGGAGAATAATTTTTGGGAGGACATCATGGATAAATTAGAGTTGATGAAAACGGCCAATGAGATCCGAAAAGGCGTGATCACGGCGGTACACAGTGCCAAGTCCGGGCATCCGGGAGGATCTCTTTCAGCGGCTGACATTTACACATATTTATATTTTGAAGAGATGAATATCGATCCAAAGGATCCGAAAAAAGCAGACAGAGACCGGTTTGTACTGTCCAAAGGACACACGGCTCCGGGATATTATTCTGCGCTGGCCCACAGAGGCTTTTTCCCGGTGGAGGATCTTACGACCCTTCGTAAGACGGGCTCCTATCTGCAGGGACATCCGGACATGAAGCATATTCCGGGCGTGGATATGTCCAGCGGATCTCTGGGACAGGGAATCTCCGCTGCTGTCGGGATGGCCATTGCTGCAAAGCTTTCCGGCGACAGCTACAGAGTTTATACACTTCTTGGCGACGGCGAGATCCAGGAGGGGCAGGTCTGGGAGGCGGCAATGCTGGCAGCCCACAGAAAGCTGGACAACCTGGTAGTGATCGTAGATAACAATAATCTGCAGATTGATGGCGCGATCGACGACGTCAATTCACCGTATCCGATCGACAAGAAATTTGAGGCGTTTAATTTCCATGTGATCAATATCGACGGGCATGACTTTGACGCTATTGCCGCGGCCTTTAAAGAAGCAAGAGAGACCAAGGGACAGCCGACGGCTATTATCGCAAAGACCGTGAAAGGAAAAGGAGTATCCTTCATGGAGAACCAGGCCTCCTGGCATGGTGCGGCCCCGAATGACGAACAGTATGAGGTGGCTATGGCAGATTTAGAGAAAGTAGGTGAAGCATTATGTCAGAAGTAAAGAAGATCGCAACAAGAGAAAGCTACGGTAATGCTTTAGTAGAACTGGGAAAAGAACACGAGGATCTGGTAGTGCTGGACGCGGACCTGGCGGCAGCTACAAAGACCGGAATCTTTAAGAAGGCGTTCCCGGAACGTCATATTGACTGCGGAATCGCAGAGAGCAACATGATGGGTGTGGCGGCAGGTCTGGCAGCAGCCGGAAAGGTTCCTTTCGCAAGCTCCTTTGCTATGTTTGCGGCAGGACGTGCCTTTGAGCAGGTGAGAAACTCCATCGGCTATCCACATCTTAATGTAAAGATCGGTGCGACCCATGCAAGTATTTCTGTCGGAGAAGACGGCGCGACTCATCAGTGTAATGAGGATCTGGCGCTGATGCGCACGATCCCGGGCATGGTAGTCATCAACCCGTCTGACGACGTGGAGGCAAAAGCAGCAGTGAAGGCGGCCTACGAGTATGTGGGACCGGTGTATCTGCGGTTTGGACGTGCGGCAGTGCCGGTGATCAATGACAATCCGGATTATAAATTCGAGATCGGGAAATCCATCACCTTAAGAGAAGGAACGGATGTGACTATCATTGCGGCAGGACTTCCGGTGTCTGAGTCTCTGGCGGCGGCCGAGAAGCTGGCGGCAGACGGCATCAGCGCACAGGTGATCAACATGCACACCATCAAGCCTCTGGATGAGGAGGCGGTGATCCGGGCGGCAGAGAAGACCGGAAAGATCGTGACGGTAGAAGAGCACTCCGTTATCGGCGGCCTGGGAAGCGCAGTCTGCGACGTGGTGGCACAGAAGGCTCCCGCAAAGGTACTGAAGATTGGCGTGAACGACGTGTTTGGAGAGTCCGGACCGGCAGCAGAGCTGATCAAGAAGTATGGACTGGACGCAGACAGCATTTACGAAAAAGTAAAAGCATTTGTATAAGTTAGATAAAAATACTGTGGAAGGAGGAGCTTTCACGGTATTTTTTTATCCACTTTTTCATTGGGGACGGGGGATTTTCGAAAATCCCCCGTCCCCATCCGACATTTTCGGACGCATGATTTGGCAGGGGGTAAGAAGGGGCGTCGAACCTGGGACGATCCTGCCGGAAACTTCCCCGGACAGGCTTCACCGAATGGCAAAATACGCAAAATCCATATGCTATCATAACCAAAAATACAAAAAATGAGGTGAGAGTATATGGAAAGACAGCTTCCAAAAAATGTAAGGCAGATCGGGAACGTCAGTGACGAACCGAAGATCTATGTAGAAGATTATGTGGATACTTATCTGAACCAGTTAAAGGACAAGGCAAAGGACGAGCCGGTGGGGATCGCACTGGCAGGAGAAATACTGGTACTGGAAGGGCAGCCCGTAGTGTACATATCCGGGGCTTTCAGGCTGGCGGAAGTAGAGGTTCGGGGGAAGGAAATTTCTCTGAAGGAAGAGACGGTAAAACAAATGGAAACGGACCGGAAAAAATATTTTCCGGAAACAGAGATCGTGGGCTGGGGCCTGATCGAAGATGGGAAGCCCATGGGAAGGAGCCGGGAGGTAGGACGGATCCACAGCAAATACTTTTCCAAGGATCAGTCTGTCTTCATATGGAAGGATTCCCTGGACGGAGAAGAAGTTTTCTATGCGTTTAAATACGGGGAGTTGATGCAGATGGGCGGGCACTATGTGTTCTATGAAAAGAATCCCGCCATGCAGAATTATATGATCAGTACACGAAAAAAGATTGGCGTTACACCCAGTGAAGTGGTTGAGGATCGAGCTGCAAAGGATTTTCGTAGTGTCGTAAGGGAACGGATGGATGCAAAGTCAGATCGTCAGAATTCCCGGCTTATCTATATTACAAGTGCGCTGCTGGTAGTAGTTGTACTGGTGATCGGTGTCTCAACCATGAATAATTATGATAAGATGGAAGCCGTGCAGAGCTCACTGGAATCACTGTCCCAGTCTGTCAATTCACCGGAGAGCCAGACGGAGACCGTGACAGAAGATGAAGGAGATGATGAAGAGGAGGGGGCGGCAGCAAAAGCCCAGGTAGAAACAGGGGAAACAGAAAGTGTCCAGGAGGCATCCGGGGATACTGCTTCGGACTCTTCCGGCGAGGGTGATACAGACGATACGGGAGCCGTCATGACAGCGGACCCGTCAGAGATCGACCTGGATGAAGATGATTATTACGTGGTTCAGAAGGGAGATACATTGGATACCATCAGCATGAAAGTGTACGGAGATGCCGCTCATGTGGACGCGATCTGCAGGATGAACGGACTGTCAGATGGAAATCTGATTTACATTGGACAAAAATTACTGCTTCCATAGTATGGAAATTATGATACAATATATAAGATGCAAATGAAGACCAGCAAAGGTGAGGCAGATGATACACTGGAAAAGGAAGAAATTCCGGGTCCTGGAAAAGGATCAGGATCCGACAGATAAAATTGTAGACCGTATTTTAGGAGAACTCAGGAAAGAAGACCACCCGGAGACGGAGGCCATGGAGGAGGCAAAGCGGCAGAAGCGTAAGCGCTGGAAGAAAACGGGCATCATAGCCGGAAGTATCCTGGCAGTGTCGATCGGGATCTATCTTTTGATCAATCTTCAGACTTATACCAGCGTTCGAACCGTTGACACTTATCCGGTCAGCGGGGCAGCCAGCAACGAGTACAAGCAGTTTGCTGATGGTGTGCTCAAGTACAGCAGAGACGGGATTTCCTATCTGGATCAGAAGGGCAGCGAGGTGTGGAACCAGCCGTACCAGATCCAGAATCCTGTAGTCGATGTGAATGAGACTTCCGGAGCCGTAGCGGATAAGGGCGGAAACGCAATTCTGGTGTTTAATGAAGAAGGGCTGCGGGGAGAGATAGAGACAGACCTTCCGATTGAAAGAATCAGCGTGTCGGAACAGGGCATCGTCAGTGTGATCCTGATTGATGAAAGTTCTTCGCAGATTCTTTGTTATGATGCGGCGGGGAATATTCTGGTAGAACATAAGACGTCTGTGAACGGGACAGGCTATCCGATGGATGCGGCGCTGTCGCCGGACGGCGAGATCCTGCAGGTGCTGTACCTCTATACACAGGATGGGACGATCACCTCCCGGGTTGCGTACTATAACTTTGGGCAAGAAGGAGAAAGCGAGACAGACCATCAGGTGACAGAGCAGGAATATAAGGATGTGGTGATGGCGGACGGATTTTTCATGAATCAGTCAGTTTCTGCGGCGGTTGGAGACAATATGCTGACTATTTTCCGGGGGAAAAGCGTGCCGGAAGAAGCAGTCAAGGTAGAGATTGACAAAGAAATCAAAAGTGTTTTCCACAACCAGGAATATATCGGGATGATCCTGAAAAATGAAGGAAAAGAAGGGTATGAGCTCCGGCTATATAATGACCGGGGGCAGATGGCGATGTCTGAGGATTTTTCCGGCGATTACAGCAATGTTAAGATCTGCGGCAGTCAGGTGATCATGTATGACGGGAAGAACTGCAGCATTTTTACCAGAGGAGGAATCCAGAAATTTGAAGGGGAGATGAACAGCAATATTCTGGAAATTTTCCCGGTAGCAGGGGTAAATAAGTACATTGTGATGAACGAGAACGGAATGGAAGTTGTCCGTCTTGTAAAATAAGGAGAGCTTATGAATTGGTTATCAATGTTAATAGGGGCAGTTTTTCTGATCTGTATGATTGTCGGGTTCATGCGTGGCGCCATTAAGATTATTGTATCGCTGGCGGCTACAATAGTTACACTGGTGCTGGTATATTTTGCAACACCATTCGTCTCAGATGCGATTGCCAGATATACGCCGCTGGACGACATGATTAAAAGTCAAGTAGTCCAGACGATGGCGAATGCGGCTTCCGCACAGCTTGGCGGAGAAGAGGAGGGCGGCAGCCTGGATGCCGCCAGTGTGCGGAGAGTCCTGGAGGCGGCAGGTATATCCGAAGATATGCTGGCGCAGTACGGGATAAGTATTGATGATATTGTCAATGGGAACATCAGCAGTGAGGATCTGGCTAAGTTTGGAATATCCGGAGATGTGCTGAACGGACTACAGGGTGAGGACGGGGCCTCGATGGAGGACATTATCACCAGTGCGGAGATTCCGAGAGATGTACAGATATCTGCTATCGAGGCAGCGGATCTTCCGGACGTGTTTAAGAATCTTTTGACGGAAAATAACAACAGTGAGATGTATCAGCGGCTGGGGGCAGAGACCTTTGCACAATATGTGGGGAATTTTTTGTCTGAACTGATCCTGAACATCCTGGCGTTTTTATGCACATTTATCCTTGTTACGATTGTTGTCCGGGCCGTCATATTTGCCCTGGACATTGTTTCCAATCTCCCGGTTCTTGGCATCTTAAACCGGATTGCGGGCGGAATCATCGGCCTTGGCGGCGCTCTGATCATTGTGTGGACGGCATTTATCGTGATCACGCTTCTTTATGTGACAAGTTTTGGCAAAGAAATGTACGAGCTGATCGATACAGACCTGTTTTTGAAAACGTTGTACCAATATAATCCGATCATGGAAATTGCAACCATGTTCCGATAGATACTTATAAATGAAAGACCAAAAGAGGAGGAAAAGGATATGCCACTTTTAAATGAAAATTATCAGAACCTGGAAGAAAGTTACCTGTTTGCAGAGATTGCAAGAAGAGTGAGTAAATATGAGGAGGCGCATCCAGATCAGAAGATCATCCGTCTGGGAATCGGCGATGTCACCAAGCCGCTGACAAAAAAAGCAATTGCCGCGCTTCATGAGGCTGTAGACATGCAGGCAGTTTCAGAGACGTTTAAAGGATATGGTCCGGAAAAAGGATATGAATTCCTTAGAAATGCTATCTCCGCATATTATAAGAGAAATGGCGCAGATGTGGATCCGGATACGATCTTTATCTCTGACGGGGCAAAGAGTGATACCGGAAATATCACAGATCTTTTCGCAAAGGATAATGTGGTACTGGTGCCGGATCCGGTGTATCCGGTGTATGTGGATACCAATATCATGGACGGCCGGAAGATCGTATATATAAATGGAACGGCGGAAAATAACTTCCTGCCGATGCCGGATCCTTCCATTAAGGCTGATCTGATTTACCTGTGCTCTCCCAATAATCCCACAGGTGCATGTTATGATAAGGAACAGCTGAAGTGCTGGATCGATTATGCCAGATCCAATCAGGCGGTAATCCTGTTTGATGCGGCATATGAGGCCTTTGTTTCTCAGCCGGGGCTTCCGCACAGCATTTATGAGATCGAAGGCGCGAAGGAATGCGCTATAGAGTTTTGTTCCCTTTCCAAGACTGCAGGATTTACAGGAACCCGCTGCTCCTACACTGTGATTCCGAAGGAACTGGTATTTACTGCTTCCAATGGAGTAGAGATGTCTCTCCATGCAATGTGGAACCGGAGACATTCTACCAAGTTTAACGGAACACCATATATTGTCCAGTATGCGGCGGCAGCGGTATTTACAGAGGAAGGTATGGCAGAATGCCAGGCAAATATTGATTATTACAGAGAAAATGCAAGAATTATTTCCCAGGTGCTGGATCAGAAGAAGATTCCATACACAGGCGGCGTTAATTCGCCATATATCTGGTTTGAATGCCCGAAGGGAATGGAGTCATGGGAATTCTTTGACTATCTGCTGGAGAATGCCCAGGTAGTCGGGACACCGGGCGCCGGATTCGGAGAAAACGGGAAGAACTATTTCCGCCTGACAGCTTTTGGGCAGCATGAAAGCACGAAAGAAGCCATGAAACGGTTTGATCAGTTGTTTTAGAATGAAAGCATCTGCAAGAGACATCCAAAGGGTGTCTCTTTTTTTACTTTATAGGAAAATGCATGATTGAGGAAATTTGAGAAAAAGAAAACCCGCTGAAAAGCGGGCATGGCAATTA
>OGXO01001339.1_pt1 | contig 13562 bp, 5 predicted proteins | sample 1576321 | NCBI WGS metagenome assembly OGXO01 (sample SAMEA3541568, study PRJEB24748) | human gut metagenome | biome: human gut; feature: human-associated habitat; material: faeces | place: China | collected 2012 | reverse complement strand
AGCATAGTCAGTGATATCCTTGAAATAAATGTGTCAACTAATCTTGACAATATCACCTGCGTTATTAACTTCATGTGCGGTATTGATCTCTCTGCAAACCGTGAGGAATTACTGAAACTGGATTATGCAATCATCGACCAAATTATTGGGACAAGATTACCTAGTCAACCGTCACAAAACGCGGTTACTGTCACAGGTGCTCCAATGGAGGCATTCTCAAACATCTTTTGGGGAATTGCGAACGAGTTCCATCGCGATTACTCTTCTTATCCAACGAATTACTCTATCCGAGTGGATCGTGTATCCTTGCCTAATTGCATAGAAGAACAAAAAGAAGAAGCTTTTATGGGTCTGTGCAATTTCATGGGAGGAATACTGGACTTTTTCAATAGTGCTGGAATTGAGTGTGATGGAGAAGTTCTTGAGTTCAGATACGAAAACGATATAGATCCCTTTGACTTTGCGAATTATGCGCTGGTTAAAGGTAGTGTTCGTGGCACAGGCAAGTGGGGTGATCCTTGTAAAATTCAGTTAAGAATTAAAGCCTCGAATTCGGAAAATGCACACAGCTACGAATACAAGTGGTCATTTACGCCATACAGCCCTTGGTTTAACGCATTCACTTTCTTAAGTGTGGCTCTTTTCAAGGACCCTAATAGTTATTCCTTGCCTTCTATGGTAGTCTGCAAAAATATACAAGATTATCTACGTTGCGAAAGCGAAGATGAATTCTATGCTCAGCTAAATCAGTTGGATGCAGACATTCTATATCATGACCATCTAAAAGAGGTGCAGCACTATTTTGCAAGCAATAGTTGCTATGGTATCTTCTGTCTGTTGTGTGAGTCTTTTGAAAAATTCGCGCTGAAGCTGACCAGTAATGGCCTATATTCTGCATTGGCTGAATTAAGAGAAGTTGTATCGGCGTACACCACGTTGATGGAGTATATACAGAACAATTACTCTTCTTTCACAGATGTGCAGCGCGAAAAAATCGCATTGCTAATCAATTGCTTTGTAATTTCTTCCAATGCTAATGTGATAGAAAACTGTAACATGGGTGAAGTAGTATTGCCAGCTTATCATCCGGTGCTTCTCGAGAAAATCGATGCTCAGCAAATCTTCTTGAGAGATGGCTTTGCCGAAATTCTTTCTGCATATATGGATAAAAATTTACCCGCTGATAAGGTGAAAGCAAAATTAGAGAACTTGGTCCAGCTTTCTTCTATCACACAGGGCGTCGATACCATTTTCAAAAAAGCCTCTTCGTATTTGACATGTAAAAGCATGTGGGAATATTACGGAGTTTATTATGATGTTGACAACGCTAACGATCTAATCTCTGGAAATGCATTTGGTAGTGCTATTGTGACAGATGATGAAGACGCTTCCGCAATGCTTCATGTAACTCCGATGTCGAATGTTATTGTCCGTAATATTATGGACTACATTCGTACATTCCCCGCAAGAATCGATGGTTTGAATGTTGCTTTTGTTGCGCCTACAGACATGCAACATATCGTGGCAGCAGTTCATTTAATTGCTAAGGAATTAAATAAATCGGATTCGGTTGCAACAATCAACTTGAGAATTGTTCGCATTAATAGCAAAAAAAATTCGGCATCTTATCTGAAGCGTTGGCTGGATAGCTATTTCAATGATGAGCGGAATGTTAAAGTGAATACGTATCTCCGAAACATTACAATTGGCTCGGACAAGTCAGATGCGGATTGTCTTGCTGATTTGCTGAAGAATTGTGACTTGTGCTTTAACTATGACATTCTTGAAGCTGCCGGTGTGCAATACGATAAAACCGGCGACGAAATCATTGATAAAGAACAGGCTAAGTTCCCGATGACATTTACGCCTGATACTATTGCTGCAACTCATGGACAGGCACGTAAAGTGAGTATTTCACAGTTTCAGTTTTTGGCTGCAAAAAGTCATACTCAGGCCAACTACGTCATTGGCAATCCCAACAGTCTTTCTGGTATCTATAGAACGTTTAAGACTCTCGAATTGACTGAGATTCAGAGCCACATCATTGAGATGTCGCACAACGCATGTAAATGGGTTGTATGTGTAGATCCAGCGATTGACAGAAGAATGCTGGAAACAACCAACAGTCGTATTATTGGATTCACAACAGGTGAAGGCTGTTACGGCGAGTTGAATGTTACTGTATCTGCACGAAAAGATATTCTTGGTGACATTAAAGCTATGTTGACGAAAAGAATTCGCGAGAAGTTTGTCAATTGGGATCAGGCGCGTTTACAAAAAGCGGCAACGTTCTGTGTGGATGAAATGTCTCGACACATGGATGGTAGTCGCATTCTGAAAGCATTGAACCCCTATGATTATGAAATTCATAGCTTTTTGGCATATATTCTTACTTTGCAGATGCTGGGGCTCTCTCAGCCGAATGACACTTATGCTGTCAGAGCACTAATTAGCTTAGACTCATATAAGCATTGGTTTGCAGAAGATAATGACCTGAGCAACGATAATAAGCGCCCTGACTTCATGCTCATTGAAATTCCTAAGAGCGAAGAAAATCTTGATCCTGCGAAGAAGCTTAAAATTCAGATCAAAATTATAGAATGCAAGATGGGGTTCCAAAATGAAAATCATCTAATAAAGGCCCAGACTCAGCTGGAAAAAGGCCTTCGCACTATGAGTGCAAACTGGAATCCGAACGACACCAGCATTATGCATAGATACTGGTTGAATCAGTTATACAGAGCGATTATCTTCTCACCTCTCAATTTGAATAATACTTCCGAGGAATACAATATCGTTAGAAATAAGATCTATGGTATTCTTAGCGGCAATTATGAGATTGAATGGACGGGCGATATTTTTGCGTTTTGGCTTGATTCTAATGATGAGTCCCACAATAAATATGTGATTGACTCTACATTGCCGAGAGAAATGTACAATGAAGGCATTACACTGGACGATCTTGTTTGCCATTGCTGTGGTCAGTTGTTTATACAGAAAATGCTAGTTCCTCCCGAAGAGCGTTCTGCAGTGTTTACACCTAATGTTATTCTTAATCCTCAAGATCAAGTAGTTGACGAAGAGGACGAAGAAGAGGAAGAGAAAGAAAATCAAGAAACCAACTCTGTAATTGTACAAGTAGTTACAGAGGTAGGGTCTGGTGAAAGTATACCTTCGGCCGATGAGGTATATAGATCTTTCTTAGACTATCTATGCGACGGCAAAGAGCACACTCGCAAGGATAGCCTGGAGTGGTTTGGCAATGCCTTTAATATCGATCCTCTTGATAAACTACTGACTTATGAGAGTAATGGACACTACAAGTGGGAAACAGTGCTCGATAGGGCAATCACGTTCTTCCGTCAGAATGGTTTGCTAATAAACGCAGAGACTGCTGTGTTCCACTTGACTGATAAGGGCAATTTCTTTGCAGCTTTCTTGGCTAACAAGGATGATGGTGTGTCTTTTGTTAAAGCTCTTAGCGAGTATGAAGAAACATCTGTAATTGGTGATCCTTATATTGAGGAAAATGATGGTTATCAGGATGTAACAACACCTCAAAGCAGCGGAAATTCCGATGATGAAAATAGCACAATTGTTACCACTACTAAGCTACCTCTTGGCTCAGTTAGACTGCTTTTAGGTGAAGATCTAAGAACGAAAGAGAAATATTATTGGGAGTTCGGAAATAAGAGCCTGAATAATAGACATCTTCTCATTAATGGTAATTCTGGTTGTGGTAAGACATATTGTATCCAGGCTTTGCTCATGGAGATGGTTCGCGCAGGTATCTCAGGCGTTGTATTCGACTATACTAGTGGATTTACTCCTGATAAACTCGACCCCATCTTTATGGAGGAACTTGGTGATCGCATTCAACAGCGAGTTGTGTATGTCCAAAAAATACCAGTAAACCCCTTTGCTAAGCAAACTGTCAAAGTGGGTGGCATGGAAGTTCCTGAGGCAGATACTGTTGTAGCAACAAGAGTGGCTAACGTGTTCACTTCTGTATATGGCTTTGGAGGACAGCAAAAGAGCGCTTTGTACAAAGCGATTAAGAATGGTTTGAAACATCATAATGGAACCATGTCATTCTCCTACCTCGAAGACGAGCTCAACGATGTCAGCCAAAAACAGGCGGAAACCGTTCTTAGTAAAATTCAGCCGTTCTTGGATCTTGAGCCCTTTGCTGAAGATGAGGAGTTTGATTGGAGCTCTATTCGCGATAGTGACGGTATGGTTTATGTCATGCAGTTGGATGGCTTCGATCGCCCGACGCAGCTTTTGTTGACGGAGCTGCTGCTGTGGGATATCTGGAATTACTGTGTCAAAAACGGCAATGAGGAGCATCCGTTTGTTATCGTTATGGATGAAGCGCAAAACCTAAGTCATGCCGAAGGATCTCCTAGTGAAAAGTTTTTGACCGAAGGTCGAAAATTTGGTATTTCGGGTTGGTATGCAACACAGTTTATGAAGCCGCAGCTGTCCGATGATGAAATTCAGCGACTGCAGCAAGCTGGACAAAAGTTGTATTTCTGTCCTCCTGATGATGGTGTCATGACCGTTGCCAAGAGCATCGATATTGATCCCCAAGGAGCAAAAGAATGGGCCCCGAAACTTAAGGCGCTTAAAAAGGGCGAGTGTGTTACTTGCGGAAATATGGTTCGTAATGAAAAGTGGAGCAAATATGAACCTAGAATTATCAAGGTGACAAGTTTGCAGGAGAGATTGAAGCATGATTAAAAGTAGTGCATTAGAGTTTCATGAAACCTTTCAACCAGAATTGCCGTATATAGCAAAAATCTTAAAATTGGCATCAGAAAATTATTCTGGTACCAAATTTGAAATTAGCGATTGTACAGGAATCCCTACCGGAAAGCAAAAAGGTAAAGTGGAGCCGCACATTCGTTATGCGCGGTGTATGGGGCTGATTGATTATTCCACAGAAAGCGGAGTTTATTCTCTTAAACTTACCTCTTTAGGCGAAGAGGTCTTCGTACAGGATCCTTACCTGCACGAAGACCTAAGCCTTTGGTTATGCCATTATGGTTTGACCAAAAAAAATAGTTTAGCACCGCAGTGGCAGTACTTGGCACATACTGCGCATCCTGGCTTTGGAGAAAAAATCAGCCAGGAAAGAATGTTTACTCTTGCGGGCACATGGTGTGACGTTTCGCAGGACAATATGCTGAAAAAAGTTTTTAGCGTGGTTAAAAACTGTTACACTGAAGGCTGTTTTCAGCGTTTGGACTATTTAGAGTGGGATGGATACATTGAGTTTCACGAACACTCTGAGAAGTTTGATTTGATATTTGCATATGCGTATGCATTATTAGACAGCTGGGAATGCGTATTCCCCGATAAGCAAGAGATCACAGATTTCGAACTTAAGAACGAAATCGGTTTTGACAAAATCTTCGGTCTTAATGAGGATGAATGCAATTATGTAGTAGACTCGCTTGCGTATGAAGGTTTTATTACTGTTAATCGCCAGTTATTCCCCGCAACAATTATTCGTATTTCAAACTCAGAAAATGTGATATCTCAAATGTACAGCAGATTGTTATGATCTGAAGGAGGCAGTATGAAAGTAAGCCAAATAGTAAGCTTTAGTAAAGAAAGCTTTTTTAACGGTGCAGTACAAACAGAATGGTTCTACGACGATACGAAGGTTGGTGCCATTGCAGAAAGCTATGTATTTCATGGACCAAAATATTATGGTGTGTCGGATGCTGATGTGGCTGCAGGCGGTCACCGGCTACTTGATACCGCCTCCTTCGCTAAAAATCTTGCAAATAAACTTTACTCGGATAAGCCGGACAATAGTTTTGTTATGACAATTGCTGGATACGGTACAGGTAAATCTCATCTAGCGGTTTGCCTTGGTGCATTATTTTCCGGTCAAAATGAATTGGTAGATACTATTACTCAAAACATTTCTAACGCTGACCGTGAAATTGGTCAGTACATAAAGAATATTAACACCAAGAAGAATCTTGTAATTGTCTTGAACGGTATGAATAACTTTAATCTTGATGCTGAGATTCTTCGTTGTGCCAGACTGTCGTTGGCTCGTTTTGGGGTTAGTGACAAGCTTTTGCAGAAGCTCACAAAGTCATATGATATTACTCGACATTTTGTTGAGAATATGTTCTCGTTATTTCAAGATAAGTTTAATGCGGCAGCAAACAACAATGGCATGACTATCCAAGACATCGCATTGAAGAATTATCTTCTTTCGCATGTTGAATCAGATAGTAAAGTGATAGATGTAATCAATTCGGTTTATGAGGCGGTAAACGGCGACAAAATTGCTTGGGATCGTGGCCTTTCTGCTGGCGATGTTCTTTTAACTTTGCAGGAAGAACTGTGTGGCGACGGTAAACCGTTCAATAAAATCTTATTGCTATTTGATGAGTTTGGAAGATACATCGAGTATACAGCAGCCAATCCTGCTATTGCTGGAGATGCTGCATTGCAGCAAATTTTCGAAGCTGTTCAGACAGCAAATGGAAAAATTATCTTCGCTGGTTTTATTCAAAGTGAATTGAAAGCCTACTTGAGTCGAATTGAGAAGACGGCCAACATCACAAGATACATAGACCGCTACCGTACAGCTTGTGAGAACTTATTCCTATCTTCGAACTTTGAAACAATTCTTGCCAACATAATCAAGAAGAGTGGGCCGGAGTTTGATAGAGTCGTAGGAGATGCCGTTGGGCATTATAACAATTATCACACAAAGATCCAGTCGGCGCTATCCCGTTGGGATAGATCTGTCGTTAGGAAAAGCGTATGGGTCACAACTGATTCGTATAAATCAGTTATTTTGAAAGGATGCTACCCGTTACATCCAATCACTGTCTGGCTTTTGTCCAGTTCTCATCAGTGGATGCAGCAGCGTTCTACATTGGCTTTTGTAGCTGAAATGTTTGACCAGGTATCATCTTCAGAGATTGAGGGTGCTTGGCTTCCGTACATTTATCCGATTCAGCTAATTGACTCTGGTATTTTCAATGAAATGCTGAATTCCGAAGAAAAAGGATTGGTATCAAGTCAATATTGCATGCTGTATCGCGATATCCTCGTGAAAATCGGAGATAAATTATCTGATCTAGAAAAAAAGATTTTAAAAGCAGTATTGGTTGTCAATATGGGACGTATGGCGTTTAGAGATAAAGATGATGCAATCATGGCCATCCGTTATTGCTCTAATGTCACTGAAGATGAAGTTAAGTATGCATTGAAATCTTTGGAAGAAATGCATGGTGTCGTTGCTTTCGATGAGCATGCCAAAACATATGATTTAATTGCTGAGGCCAACGGTTTTAATGAATTCAAGCGTATTTTTGCAAAGTATAGACTTGGAGTAAAATCTACGATCGATGATTTGGACGAAACAGTTTTAACGCAGATAAGTCTTACCACTCCGGTTGAGACTTCCTTTGGACAGGATAATCAAATCTCAACTACAGAATGGGGGTTTGCCAGACTTCTTGTTGATGCTGCTGAAATTTCTGAGTCTTATTTGCGCAGTGCGATAAAATCTACAACTGAAAACTGCGATGGCGAAAAGCTTCGCGGTGTTTTGATCTACGCCTACTGCCACGAAAATCCGGAACAAGAAATCAAGCGGATAACAGACCTCTACAAAAACCTCGGTTTGAAGAATCATCCAGTTATTATTTTGTTCCTGAATGATAGCGAGGGTGAAATTCTTGCGGCATTAACTATTAAGAAGGCATTGCAAAAATTCTCTGTAGCTGATAAGGAGCGTTTCAGAAAACACATCGCAGATCAGCAACGTGCCCAGAACAATAAGATTATACGCAAATTCACGAGTAGTGTAGCACAACGTTTGATGATTACAGAAACAGGAATAGAAACCTACTCTGTAAGAATCAATGTTTTGTGCACGCAGTGTTTTGCGCGTCTGTTCACCAAAACCGTTCCTTTCCCGTTTGATGGATTTGAAAATAAAGTAAAAACCCAAGCAAAGGGAACATTAACCTCAATTTGCGTAGGTCTCTTAAATCAGACCCTCATGAATTCGCAGGTGTATAGCTCTTTGACCCCCAAAGATAAGAACCGTATTGTGGCGGTCATGTCTACAAAGTCTTCTCATTCATGGAAGATTTTTGACGACAACTGCCGCCTCGTTGATCCTGGTCATCCTATTGTGCGCAACATAGTAAGTGAAGTTGTCCAAAAACTGGAATCAGGAGAGCGATATTCGGTCTTTGCTTTGTTTGGCAACTACTTGATAGCACCGTATGGTCTAAACGATAATGCTCTGGCGCTGCTTGTGTCATATTTTGTTGCGTATTATGGGAACAGGTATATCTATAGTATCGCAAACGAACGCCTCTCAGAACGGCATTGGTCAGACTCTAAGGGGAAATTAAAACTGCCGGAAATTAGAAAGATTTGCATTCAGAAGAACGCCAATGTAAACATTGATTTGGTTGGCGAGCTATGCAAAAAGATTCTTGCAACTACTGTTGTTGAGCAGTGTGTCAGTCTGAAAAATGAGCTCGAGTCACTGCTTTTGCAGGAAGGAGAAACTCCGGAAAATAAACTGCTCGTTGCACAAGCAAAACTTCATTTGGATGAAGGAATAAGACTGCGGAAAACCATTTACGACAAAACCACTAGTATTCAGGTGGCGATTGGCGAATTAAAGAAAAAATTTAATGTATTCACTGCTATAAAAGCACTGGGTTCCATTCCTACTCTTTCACAATTCATTGAGGAAGGACGTCCCTTTGTTTACAGCGACAACTACAAGCAGCTTGTTGAGAATTTGCGTTCTGAAGTAAAAGGGATTCTCAACCAGTCATACCTCCTTGCTATTCAAAAGATGAAGTGTGATATAACTCAATTGTCACAGTACAAGATCAATTACACACGTTGTGTGAAAACTTTGAGAGAGAATGGTATGGAAGAGCTTGCTGTTGCCACTGAAAAGAGACTGCAAGAACTTGAAACAGAGCTTCTTGCAAAACAGCACTATGAAAGCTCATTGGTTGAGTGCGAAAGGGATTTGACGCTAAGCGGATCTGTTAACAAATACCGCGAATGTGAAGAACTGAGAGGTAAACTGAGTAGTTGGGTGACATTCTTTGATAACGCGAAAGATCTTCCTATAGCGGTGTCCGGGCCGTTAAGAGCCAGAATCGATGAGGCCCTTGCACAGATTGAGGCTCGGATACAGAAAATTACGGAAGAATATCAGTTGACTGTTGACGCCGTTTCTGATACAAAGACAGTTGCTGATTTGCGTCGTATCGATAGTAAAATGGACCAGCTTGCTCAACAACAATTGCCTGATGAGTGGATGCGCAATATTTTGCTCTTAAGAGACTCTATCAGCAAAGCAATTGCGTTTATTGAAGCCTTACCCCATGACCTGGATGCGCTTGTATATACAATTGCTCAGATATCTGAAAATGAACATCCGCATTGCATTGTAGCAATAAGGTGTTGCGCAGAGGCTGCCAAATCAGAACTTGAGGAAGCAGAAAAAAGTTGGACTGATAAGTATATCACTGTTGTAGAGCAGTCATATCAGACTATGACTCCTACTGAATGCACAACATGGCTTGAACGAACCAGGATGTTGCCTGAATACCTGGGAAATGAGTCAAAGCAGAAATATATTCGTGTAAAGGAGTTGATTGAAAATCAACTCCACACGGCACGCGTTGACGGTGTTCTGTCAATGTACGATGCATTAACTCCGAATGAGAAGGAAGAGTTTAAAAAGTTGTTAGCTCGAAGGTAACGATAATAGCGTGATGGAGGCATCTTCATCACGCTAATTAAAAACTGACAAGGTTATTATTTATGGATAACGAAGCAAAATTAAGACCTCTTTATTTAGCAAAAATTTTATATGAGCAAACGGATGAGGATCATTTTCTTACAACGACTCAATTGATTCAAATTCTCGAAGAACAGTATGGAATAAAGTCTCATCGTCAAACAATTAAAGCGGAAATCGAACTTCTGAAGCAATTTGGACTCGAGATTGAGGAGATTAAGTCTACGCAGAATAGATATAACCTTTTTGGTCGCCGCTTTGATACTCCTGAGTTGTGCCTTTTAATCGATGCTGTGGAGTCCTCAAAGTTTATTACTGCAGCTAAGAGTAAAGAGTTGGTCGAAAAATTGAGTTCTTTAACAAGTAATCATATTGCAGCAACGCTGAAAAGGAATGTGAGCTGTGAAGGTCGAATTAAGCCGGGCAATGAATGTGCACACATTATCATTGATACAATCAATGAGGCCATTAATTCTAACAAGAAAATTTCATTCCAGTATTTTAGGTATAATGTGCGCAAAGAGAAAAAAATCATGCGAAATGGCGAGCCGTACATTATTACACCGCTGCACCTTGTTTGGAATGGCGATTGTTATTATATGGTAGGCATATATGATTACAAGCAACGACTCGGCAGTTTTCGTGTAGATCGTATTGCGAAGTGTCCCGTTATTCTTGAGGGAGGCGGATCACCAGCACCAGATGGATTCGATATAGATGAGTATATTAACTCTACGTTTCTCATGTTTAATTGCGAACACGAAGAAGTGGAACTTATCTGCGACAATGATGTGATGGATTCCATTATTGACCGTTTTGGAGAAGGTGTAACAACCTATGCTTACGACATGAATGCGTTTCGAGCGGTTGTAAATGTGGCTGTAAGTCATGTGTTTTATAGCTGGGTGTTCGGTTTTTGCGGCAAAGTGAAGATTAAAGGTCCGAAAAACGTGAAAGAAAAGTACGCAGAGATGCTACGGAATGCTGTTACAGAACTGGAGTGAGCGCCTTCAAAATGCAGACGGTTCATTGAAAGAGGATAGAAATGTATAAGGTGTGTGGATTTACAAATTATGAATGTACTTGCGGAAAAGAACAGCTTTCTGGAGATAGTCTGTCACTATAGGAAGCATGGTCGCTGTTCTTACCGCTTATATAGAATGTTGATTCTTTAGATTTTACTGAACTCGATGGTCTAATCAATGAATGGGCTGAAGATTGGAACTGGCACGAAGATGACTATTTCTCTGGTTCGTATGGCGGATCTATCGTTTTATATGATGAAGAAAGCAATATTAGTAACTTTGACCACGAAATAATTTCAGTTCATATTGACAGAGAGTAAAAGTCAATTCAATCAGCGACTTGTCAGTAGAAAATGTGTCTGTCAAACTATAAGAATCCGAAATAGTACACGATAGTGCTGGATAATATCCAAGACTCTGAGATAGTGAGGTGCAGACATGGAGAAGGCGGCAAGTTTACAGTCGAGTCAAAAATTTTTCGCACGTTGCTTTGCAGCTCCTGGTCGAAATGAAGTCAGCTAGCAATGGAGGTGTCATCAGCGGCAGCCGCCAGGTGCTACATGTATTTCTTGCTGCCCCACAGTGCCTCGGTAATGCCCTCTACACGCCGGACGGATACGCTGGTCAGGTACATCTCGATGAGAGCCTCTTCCATGTTGCTTTCACGACGACGGTACCGCTCAATGATGGCAGTCTAAAAGGAGATCCCCTTGAGGGTAACATCCCCGGAAGTGGTGGTGAGGTTGCGGCTGTAGTGGCCGCTGCGATAGCCCTGGCGATGGTCATTGTCTTCGTACCGGGCTGGCTCTGGGTCATCCAGCCTCCAGCGGCTCATTGAGGGTCTCCTCCACGCTGCCGCACACCAACTCTTTGATTTGCCCCTTGATTACTTCCACATTAAGTTGTACAATTTTCTCAAACATGGTTTGCTGTCTCCTTTCGAATGTTTGTGTCGCAACTTCATTCTATCAGAGATCTGTAAACCATGTTTCATTTTATTTTTGCGAAATTTATTCTACCTGACCTTGCAAACCAGGAAGATACCAGCGGTTGAGCGGATAGTAGCAAAAGAAAAACTAATTTGTGAGTGCTGGGTTGTCGGCACTCTTTTTGTTTATTCGACTTGCTCAGAGTTACACCGGCAAAATATGGTCGTGATCTCCTGGCGCCAATAGTGAATTTGTAGTTACAATGGTGATATTTTTCATTTTAGTCAGAGATAACTGTAACTTCGACTGGGGGAGCGTCAACAGGTCTAATCCTTGATCTACCTCTGATTATCATTCTTGATTTCATAGAAAAAACTTTTTCAAAAAACTATTGACATTGATATTTAAATGTAATATAATAAAAATGAAGAAGTATTGACAAAATAAATTGCATGTGGTATAGTTAACTCAGTCTTCAGGGACTGGGTCTATATTGGTATTCAGACCTGTAAGGCAAAAAGCGCCTTGCAGGTTTTTTTATTTACCCCGCATCTGCTGCATGGAATATCCGGATTGCCATACAGCGAATATGTGGATTCCTGGGTCCAGAAAAACCTGAAGAAGATGATACAGCGGCCTGGTTCGCGAGAAGGCCCATCAGCTGCCGGAAGGCACCATACCATAGCGCTCGGTATGATGCTCAGGTCCTGAGATCATCCGTCAGCACAACAATGCAAGCATAGGGTTTATCGATACAGGAGGAATCATGATGAAAGCACAGGAATATTTTGAGCGGCACACCGAAGAAATCATCTCCCAGTGGGCAGGAAAGAACGCTGTTTTGTTCTTCCGCGGCTTTGTACCCAGAAATGTCCGCTGGCTGGTCCAGCGGGAGGACTCCCTTCTCCCTGCTGAGCAGATCCTGAATGACGACGGTACCATCAGCATCGCTAGAATTGATGCTGCCCGGCGCAAGCTTGTCCAGAACCTGATGGTACAGGAGGGCGTCCGGGTGGGCATCTATGAAGAGATGCTGGCTGTCCTCCAGACAGTACCGGATCCCAAGACCATGTTCGATACTGAGTTCGTTGTGGTAGACAACAACGCTTTTCCGTCCTATGTTCCCAGCTGCATTCCGGATCAGGATGCAGAAGCGCTGTTCAGCGCCTATGAAAGCGAAAAGACTGAGTTTGCCCCGGAAGCAGAAATTCTCAGTCATTACTACGCCTCTGTCCGCACACTGGATAACCGCTGCTATGTAACCCTGTTCAACCGTCACAAGGGAGAGAACATCCGCTGCATTCCGTTCTATCAGAAAAAGCAGGCAGCATTCACTGCAGCTGAAGCTACCCTTCCTTATGATATCTCTCCACTGGTGCTGGCAGACAAGTTCTTCAGCGATGAGCTGAATGGTCCTCTGGTTCTTCCGGTGGAGCAGGAGAAGAACGCCAGAAAGAATGTCTACGATGTACTCGCATTTGCTGCAGAACAGTGCGGAGGCTCCTTTGCACTGCACTGTGCGGAACACAAGGAAGAAGCCGAACCGGATACCATCAACCGTTACCTGGCTATTCTCAAGCAGTACTGGGGAGCAAATGCCGATTTCCGGATGCTGGACTTTTACAAGGATCCGGCGTCGGGTACTGAGACCAAGAAAATCAGCCAGGGCGAGATCATCAGCACCATTGTCAGACAGTGTGAACTTGCATTGGGCGGATACCAGGACTATCTGAATATCTTCCTGACCGCTCCCACCGGAGCCGGTAAGTCCGCCTTCTATCAGGT
>OGXO01001336.1_pt1 | contig 13569 bp, 10 predicted proteins | sample 1576321 | NCBI WGS metagenome assembly OGXO01 (sample SAMEA3541568, study PRJEB24748) | human gut metagenome | biome: human gut; feature: human-associated habitat; material: faeces | place: China | collected 2012 | reverse complement strand
CTCAGTACTTTGAAGGTGGTCGTTACAATCGGGAGATTTACCGAGTTGCCCAAGAAGGTGCACGAAATCATGGCCTGCTGAATGTCTCAGTTGAAGATTTCTTTGAAGGTACACTGGTAGAGCCGAGCGCATATGAACAACAGAAAATCGCTGAGATTCTGGCAACCTGCGACCGGGTGATCGAACTGAAGCAGCAGTTGTTGGAGGAAAAGCGCCGGCAGAAACAGTGGCTGATGCAGAAACTGCTGGATCCAAATAGTGGTGTAAAATTGCCTGGGTTTGGAACGAGAGCATGGAAAGAAATACCGTTATCTGAAGTGTTTTTGTATATTCGAAATGGTTTTGTTGGTACTGCGACTCCTTATTATGTAGACGATGGTATACCCTACATTGAAGGTACGAACATTCAAAATGGACAATGGGATTTATCAGAAGTTCTTCATATTTCTGAAGAATTTCACAGACAGCATTCAAACTCTGTTTTGCAGGCTGGAGATGTTGTGGTAGTTCAATCTGGGCATGTAGGTGATTGCACTGTTGTTACAGAAGAAATAGCTGGCAGCAATTCCCATGCGATAATAATTATGACACCTACTCCAAGGATAAATTCCCACTATTGTTCCTGCTATATCAACTCCCCCATGGGTCAAGGAAAACTAGTTGGGTGTATCACAGGTAATACGGTCAAACACATTCTTGCTTCGGATATGAAAAATTACCTTCTTCCCTGTCCTGAGAAAGATGAGCAAGATGAATTGGCAACGCTGTTCTGTGCGGTGGAAAAGGAGATAACAGCCATCGAAAAAGAAATCGAAGCATGGAGACAAAAGAAAAAAGCCCTGATGCAGTTCCTGCTGACCGGGCTTGTGCGTGTGAACGCTTAATGGGAACGCCGGTGTGGCGGCAACCGCACCGGCACCCATAAAATATAGCGAATATTACGAAAGGTGGTGAGGCTTATGAGGGCACAAAAAAGAACACTTAGATTGCGGCAACAATCCAAGTGTTCAATGTGGCATATAAGCAGACGGAACAATCAACTTATACGCGCCTATTTTAGCGCGGGTGCTTGACAAAGTCAAGAGAAAGGAAACAATGGCAAGAAAAGAACATCATATCGTCCCCAATCCCGACGGCGGTTGGGATGTAAAGCGTGAAAACGCAAAGCGCAGCAGTGGTCATTATGAGACCAAGAAAGAGGCCATGGATGCCGGACGGAGAATGAGCATCAATCAGGGTACCGAGTTGATCCCCCATCGCAAGGATGGAACAATTCAAAATCCTGATAGCCACGGCAACGACCCCTGTCCGCCGCAGGACAAGAAATAATCACTACCAGGCCAGCAGGGCCTTATGCCCTGCTGTGCCTCTTTATCATATCGGTCGGAGGTATTTACTATGCCGAGTCATCAGATTTTTAATGAGCGCCCGGAATCCCAGGATAGAGCGTTGCGGGAATTGCAAGCCATGGGTTATCAATATATTCCCAGAGCAGAGGCCGAGCAGAAGCGCGGCCATTTGTCGCATGTACTGTTCCCGGATGTTATGCGGGAATTTTTGGCTTCTCAGTCCTTTGTTTACCGGAGCAAGCAGACTCCATTTCCGGACGATGCCATCGGTGAGGCGATCCGTGAACTGGATGCTCCCCTGGAGCGTGGCCTGATGTTCTCCAGCAAGGCGATCTATGATCGGCTGATTTACGGCAAAAGCTGTGATGTGCATCTGTATGACGGCAATACCCAATCCTTCGACATTTCCTATATTGACTGGGAACACCCCGACAACAATATCTGGCAGGTTACGGATGAATTTTCCGTAGAACGCACCAACGGCAAATATGCCCGCCCTGACATTGTCCTGTTGGTCAACGGCATTCCTCTGGTTGTGATCGAATGTAAAAAATCCAGCGTGGATGTGGAAGATGGTGTGAAGCAGAACGTCCGCAACTGGCAGCCTGACTACATCCCTCAACTGTTTAAGTTCACGCAGCTGGCTATCGCCTTGAATCCGGAATCTGTCAAGTATGGTACTGCCGGAACCAGGCAGGAGTTTTACTGCAAGTGGCACGAAGAGGATGTGCAGTGGCAGGAAGAGGCCGCAAAGCGCTATGTGGATGATGGCCACATCACCGAGCAGGACAAGGTGATCGTATCCATGCTGTCTAAGAAGCGTCTGCTGAACATGATTCGTTTTTTTGTTCTGTATGATAGCGGCATTAAGAAGGTTGCCCGTTATCAGCAGTTCTTTGGCGTTGAAAATACAATGCGCCGCATCCACGGTGAAGATGGATGCACCAGCCGTGGCGGCGTTATTTGGCATACACAGGGTAGCGGCAAGTCCCTGACAATGGTCATGCTCGTGAAGCGTATTATTGCAGACAGAACAATTGTAAACCCGAGATTCGTTCTAGTCTGTGACCGACTGAATCTGATTAAACAATTGCGGGATAACTTTGTCCATACCGGCATGGACCCGGTGGAAGCAACTACCGGGCGTGGCCTGGTTTCTCTGTTAAAAGATGGCAGCAACACGCTGATCGCTACAACAATTAACAAATTTGAAGCTGCAGCAAAATCCAGGACCAAGGTCAGGGACGAGAACATTTTTCTTCTGATCGACGAAAGTCACCGTTCTCATACCGGCGAATTCCATAACATGATGAATGAGGTGCTTCCCAATGCATTCAAAATCGGCTTTACAGGAACTCCTCTGCTTCGGAAAGATAAGAGTAACACATATCTGAAGTTCGGCAAACAGATTGGCCATTCCTATCGTTTTGAAGATGGTATTCGTGATGGTGTCATCGTTCCGCTGGTTTACGATGGACGTGTCATTCCCCAGAAAGTGACCAGTGACAAAATTGACGATTATCTGAAGAGCATCCTTGCTCCACTGACTGAGCCTCAAAAAGAGGATATGCGCAAAAAGTGGAGTTCCTTTATGCATCTGGCGCAGACAGAACAGCGTTTGTCGATGATTGCCTTTGATATCCATGAGCATTTCCTTCATTACTGCAAGCCTCGCGGATTCAAGGCAATGGCAGCGGTTTCCACTCGTGCCCTTGCGGTTCAGCTTGAGCACGCTATTAACGGTCTGGGTGGTGTAAAAGCGGCTGCGCTGATCTGTGATGATTCTGTTTCCACCGAGGGAGATGAAGGTGCCATCGGTAAAAATGACAAAACAATTATCCGGGATTTTTTCAAAAAGGAAGTCGAACCCCGGTTCGGAGCCAAGTATGACGATTACGAAGAGTATGTGAAGAACAATATCATCGGCGGCGAAGATGTTGATATTGTAATTGTTCAGAGTATGCTGCTGACCGGCTTTGACGCACCGTCCTTGGGTGTGCTGTATGTGGACAAGCCTATGAAAGAGCATTCTCTGTTGCAGGCTATTGCTCGTGTAAATCGTATTGCTGCGGGTAAAGATTTTGGCCTGATCGTTGACTATTGGGGTCTGTTTGGCAACCTGAATAATGCGATGGAAATGTACAGCGACGATCAGTCTGGTTTGTCCGGATACGATTCTGCTGATATTGCGGACTCCATTGTAACGGCAGCAGAGGAACAGGAGAAACTGAAGCAAACACACAAGGCACTGTTGGATTTCTTTGGTGATGCATCTTTTGATCAGGATAACCCCAGAGCCTGGGTAGCTTTCTTTGAGAAAGAAGAAGCAGCAGAAAGTGAGGCACTCAGAAAAGAGTTCTATGAAAAGCTGGCTGCATTCTCCAGGATGATGACAATGGCTGTGGGCAACTATTCCCTGTACCAGAGCATCGGTTTTGAGCAGATGCAGAAATACAAGGCAGATCTGCTGTTCTTCCAGAAACTGCGTTCTTCGCTGATGATGGTATATGCAGAAAAAGTGGATTTCAGCAAATACGAAGATGGTATCAGAAGTCTGCTGAATACATTTGTTACTTCTGAACCCGTTGAAATTGTTGTGGAGCCGGTTGCCATCCATGACAAAGTTGCCATGGAAAAGCAGTTGGAAGAAGTGGAAGGCCAGAAAGCGAAGGCTGCATACATCCAAACCCGTATCGTTTCTGAGTTGGAATCCAGAAGATATGAGGATCCGATGATGTTTAAGAAGTTCTCTGAAAGAATCCGGGATACAATCGCAGAATACAGAAAATCCAGAGATGAAAATGTGTATCTGGCCAGTATGAAGAAAATGGCCGACGATTTGCGGCAGGGCTTTACCGGATACTCCTACCCGTCCGCAATTATGAATGATAGCGATGCAAAGGCTTTTTATGGTGTTGTGTCAGATACATTAAAACAGCATGGTGGAGATGACCTGGAATTCGATGATGCAGTCGGCAGACTGGCGTTGGATATGAAACAGGCGGTGCAGTCACTGGCTCGTGTGGACTGGAGAACAAGTACACCAATCCACAAGAAAATGAACCAGGCTGTCGAGGATTTGCTGTGGGACTTCTGTGACGAGCATGGTATTAATTTGCCAATCGATAAGATGGACCTTCTGATTGAAAGTACCATTAAGACGGCAATGAGCAGGTATTGATATGGAGTACTCGGTAACAGTAAAAGGAACGGAACTCCCTGTGGCGGTTTCTTTGAAGAAAATGAAGCAGGTGCGGCTGAAAGTGTTTCCCTCTGGGGAAATAAAACTATCTGCACCGATCGGGACACCAGAGTCCTGGATTAAGGAGCATCTTCGCAGTAAAACACCTTGGATTGAAGAAAAATTAGAACTTTTTGTTCAAACAAAAGCAGTTGAAAAAGAGGAACACTTTATTTCCGGAGCATCCACTCGTATTCTGGGTAGGCAACTGACAATCCAGGTGCACGAGGCTAAACGTAAGCAGATCGTTCGTGAAGATAGTGTGCTTCATATCTACACAACAGAAACAGAACAGTCCCAGATCGATAAGCAGGTTAATAACTGGTGGCAGCAGACGGCCAAACGGTATTACCAGGATATTGTGGATCGGCTGTACCCAATCATCGAAAAACATGGTATTGAAAGACCTTCTGTATGTGTGAAGAAGATGAGTACGTTGTGGGGTAGCTGCAGCAGAAAGAATCAGAAAGTGAATCTGAATTATTATCTGTATAAAGCAAGTGTTCCTTGCGTGGAGTATGTAATTTTGCATGAACTGGCACATTTTTTGTATCCATATCACAACAAGGATTTTTATGATTTTATAACAATCCATATGCCGGACTGGCAGGAACGGAAGAAGCAGCTCGATTACGAATTTGTACTTGGTATTTGAGATGCCTTAAGAGAGATAGAAAGGATGAACTTTGGCAGCGTTGTCTTCAAGCGAATTTAATTAAAGGAAGAACAGTTGAAAGCATCAGGTGGAATACCTTTTCGTTCATCCATGGCTCGGCCACCACCAGACTATCACGCCTATGAGAATGTAAAATCTATTTTAAAACCGATGGAAAAACAATTTTCCTGATATCCCATCACTAAAAAGAGCTTAAGCAGCTCTGTGACTTCATCTATGCGATTGAAAATTGTCGGTTGATCCTGATGACACCGGAGCACTGACGGCCTGAAAGTACTTGGGAGTCTAGAAATGGTCAAACAAGTTGTGGAAAGTGAGGGTGCCAATAAAAACGCTAAGTGAATACCTGCGACTTCCTTACCGCACACGAACCTCATTATAAAATGATGATTCTCTAAAAGAGAACATAGAATTAACTGCAAGAAATGGAAAGAACTAAGCGGGAAATTCACTGTACCGTCACAGAAATGATGCTTGCGTCAATCACGCAGATATGCTACAATAGCCTCGCAGTTTGCTAAAGCCACCGGATACTATCCACGAAAAACCGGAATGGATTGCTATCGGCGGCGATACCCATATGATAACAAACCATCGTATGGGGCTGAAAATATGGAGAATACAAAGAATCAAAATACCGGGTATCACAGAAACTAAACGAAAACCGTTAGATTACAAGGCCCGGCAAAGAGTGGGAATGATTGCATCCCGGAAAAAGCCCAGTCATACCAAGGCTTTTTCGCCATGAGTGCCCGCTGTGACAACAGAATGGCAACATTATTTGAATGATTGCGATAACAAAAAGCGCTATCTGATTTGAAGTCAAGTCAGATAGCGCTTTTTCTTTGTTTTTAGTCAGCCTTCAATCGGTCCTTGAACGCCTCCACCAGCGCATCGCTAAGCTGCTGGGACGGGACTTTCACATAGCCGGAGGTTTCATCGTATTTCGGGTAGTTATAACGCCACTTGTCGTAGTCCTCCCGGTTGATTTCGCCGTTGCGATGCCTTTCGGCTTGTCGCCTGCAATTCACAGACAGTAAACCCTCTCGGCAGCTTGAGCAATTTTTATAAAGATTATTTCTCTAATCTCTGGAAATGCTTCATTTTGAGACAGCCCCGTTTTTTATTCATTTCGGTTGATCCCAATATCAAGATAGACGCTTACTGGGTTCCCGCCCGATCCCTCCATGCAGCGAGGTACGCAAAGCTGGGCCAGAAACCGTCCCGGCGAAGAAGCACTTGGGAAAGGCGCTCTCTTTCGGCGCAGTCCGGATGCCAGAGCAGACCGTACAAGGTAATGCCATATTCCAGATCGTCTTCTTCCCTCTCCAGCATTTCCAGCGCCGCTGCAAGCGGCGTTGTACCGCTCCAGACCCGCATGGCCTTTTCGTAAGCAGTATGATGCCCCACCGCCATATCCGGGCGATAGTACTTCAGAAGCATCGGCTCTTTCTCTGTCCGGGCAGCGCTCAGCGTGTGCCAGTAAAGAACCGCAATCCCCATTTCATCATCGCATAAAGGCATACAGCCCTCAAAAGCTTCCATTGCCTGTTCGTACCGCCCGGCGTAATACTGGGCAAGGCCGATCCGATAGAGGCAGTCCAGCTTTTCCGCACCCAAAGTCAGGCATTTTTCGAAGTCAGCGATGGCAGGATCACTTTGCAGCGTCGTCAGGTACCGTCCCGCCCGAAGGCGGAGCAGGGACAGGTTTTCCGGTTCCAGCTTCAGCCCCTCCGTATAGGCATCAATGGCCTCCCGGTAACGAAGCTGCCTGGAAAGAGCCTTCCCCAATGCACAGAATTTTTCAACGGAGTCCGGCAAGGACTTTGCCTGCCTGATTGCCTGGGAGTTGGGAATTCCGGCGGGAAGATTGAGAATCTGGCTTTCTATCCCGGCGTGCAGCGCATCAAACGGGTATTCCATCACAGCCCCCTTGTATACGGACGGTAACAGGCGGAGCAGACGATTTCACCGTTTTGAAGGTGGGCAAAGCTCTCGGCAAATCGTTCTCCGCACACGGAGCAGGTAACGGTCTTGAAGATCCGGGCCTCCTCCGGCACCGGCTCTGGGGCTTCCTTCACGTCAAACATCTCGTGGAAGTCCCCATCCATAAGCCACGCCAGCCGTTCGTCCTTGGTTTTCTCCGGTGTTGGGCGCAGAACAAGGCGGAAGGACTTTCCGTCCGAACGGCGGTAAAAGGAGAAGGCGTTTTTCCCCTGTAGATTGAAAATCAAGTTCCCTTTTCCCACGGTACAGGACAGCAGCGCCTGAATAGCATCCACGCCGCAGGCGTCAGTCTCGGCAACGCACACGATCTCCTCGTCCTCAGATGTGCTGTCACTTTCAAACAGCTCCCACGCATACAGCACCGCCCGAAAGCCGACTGCAAGGCCTCCGCAGCCGTGGCCATGAAACGCAACGCATTTTTGCCACAGAGATTCCAGTTCCTTTTGCATCGTATGACCTCCTATTTTTCCTGAATGGCAGCCTGTCGGTGTTCAAAATACAGGCTGATGAGATAGAATGACAGCGAGAGCAGCATGATGCACACACCCGGCGAGAGGAGATACCCATAGGCCTGGCGAAGAAAGGCACCTCGTTTATAGGCAAAGTTGATCATGGTGCCCCAAGTGGGATGATAAAGATCCCCAAAGCCCAAAAAGCTCAGGGTAGACTCCATCATAATGCAGCTGTTGACCCCCAGAAGAAACCGGGAGAGCAATACATCATACAGGTTCGGAAGGATGTGCCGGAGAATAATATGCCTCCGGCTGTATCCCTGGATCATGCAATTTTCAATAAAAGGCTGGGCATTCAGGTGAATGACCTTGGCACGGACATTCCGGGCCGTCCCCACCCAGCTGAATGCAGCGATCAGGAGGATCAGATTTCGACTGGAGCTTCCCAGGAAGGTCGCCAGCACGATCATGGTCACCAGCTTCGGAAGCAGCACGAAAACATTGATAATGCCATTGGACAGGCCGCCCAAAAAGCCCTTCCCGGCAGCCAGCGTACCGATCACGCTCCCCAAAAGCAATGTCAGAATACTGCTGGATACGCCCACCAACAGCGTCTGCCGGGTTCCGTAGACCAGTTCCGTAAAGATGTCATAGCCCAACGCATTGGTGCCAAGTAGGTGTTCTGCCGACGGCATCAGCCACGGGCCAAACGTTTCCTTCTGCCCGTAAGCCGTAAACACAGTCGGAAATAATGCAGCGGTCAGAAAAAGGCTCAAAACCACGATGCCAAGGAGAAGCGGAATATGCTGTTTTCTCAAGCCGGACCACCTCCGAAGCGTACCTTGGGGTCAATAAGAATGCAGATCAGGTCCGTCACGACAATGGAGATCGTCATGATCGCCGTTGTGACAAACAGGATGCCCTGCATCAGTGGGTAATCCAACGTATAGACGGCATCCGAGAGCAAGCTCCCCATACCGCCGATGGAAAACAGCTTCTCCACAACCAGAGAACCGCCGATACAGGTGCTGACGCTCATGCCTACCATGGTGATAAAGGGCTGGGCAATGTTCTTCAGAATATAGCCAAATTGAATCTTACTGTCGGACAAGCCTCGTTCCTTGGCATAGAGCACATATTTTTCCTCCGTCACCTGTCGGACGGTGTTCCGCATCAATAGGTACCGGGAGGGTGCGGCGGCGACGGTCAGTGTCAGCACCGGGAGAATCAGATGATGGATCCGGTCCCAGAAGTACCCGGCCGTTCCGGGAACAGCCCCGGCACTGTTGAGTCCTGTATAGGGAAACCACCGCTGCCGGAAGCAGAACAGGATCATCAGCACCAGAGCAATCAAAAATGTGGGCATCGTATTGACGATGATCTGGAATGTAGTCGAAATCTTCTCAAAGCTGCTGCCTTTTTTGTAGCCGCAGCGGAGCCCCCACAAAAGACCGATGACCGTGCTGAGCAGCACGGCAGGCAGGGTGATCTGTAAGGTGTAGCCCAGCCGCTGCCCAATCAGGGCTGAAACCGTGGCTTCCTTTTTGAAGGAATAGCCCAGTGTACCGTCTGCAAGGGAGCGCAGATAGTACCCGAACTGCACGAATACCGGCTTATCCAGATGGAGGGCCTGCCGGTAATAAGCTACCTGAGCAGGGGTCATATCCTCCTCGGAAAAGCCGGTCAGATAAGCAATGGGGTTCCCCGGCAGAAGCCGGGGCAGAAAGAAGTTCAGAACGATCACGATCAGGAAGCACACCAGTGCCAGAATCAGGTTTTTACGATACTTTTTCACCGGTGTGCCTCCTGCGTGCAAAAATTATTTCTTGGTGATGCTGAACCAGTTGTTGACGTTGTTCAGACCGAATACAGCATCCACGGTCACATTGTCCAGCTTGGAAGAATAGGCCAGCATCATATTGTCCCAATACAGGGCAATCAGCGGCATATGGGCCGCGTAGTAGTCCTGGAGCTTTGCTGCGCCGGTGTAATATTCCTCAATGGTCTTGGCGGCCTTCAGTTCGTCCAGAATGGAGGAAAAGGCTTCGTCGAACACCTGGCAGCCGCCCTGTACGGCGTGATTGCCGTCCACATAGATGGAGCCAAGGCCGTTGCCCATGCCCATGCCGGCGGCGGTATAGCCATAGATCGCCGCTTCCATGGTGATATTGTTCTCGGAGAACTTGTTGCTGGTTTTGGCATTGTAGGCATCCTTGTCTACGGCGTCCAGATTCACCTGAATTCCAAAGGCCTCCAGCTGGGTCTTGATCATTTCGGCGTAGCCCACATGGGTCTCCTTTGCGGCGTTGACCGTCAGCGTAAAGGCAGCAGCCGCACCGTCGGCGTTCACGTAGAAGCCGTCGGCATTCTTTTCGGTGTAACCCGCAGCCTTCATATACTCGTCCGCTTTTGCAGTATCGGTGGTCAGTTTCTCCGTGTCCGTATAGCCCACCGTGGTGGAGGGTACAAAGCCCCGGTTGGGGATCTCAGCATAGGCGCTGCCGAAATAGGTCTTGAATTCCTCGTAGTTCAGTGCATAGGAAACTGCCTGACGCAGGTTTTCGTCAGAGAACAGGCCCTTTGCGTTGTTAAAGGCCAGGACCGCAGGCGCATTGGCCGCAGCCACATTGACAAGCGAGACATTGGTATCGGTGGAGAGTACATCCTGATAGGTTCCTGCCACACCGGTGGAGTAGGCCCAGACCATGTCGATGTCGCCCTGCTGGAGCGCCAGGTACATGGTATCCTCGTTGCCGAAAAGCTGATAGACGATTTTCTCCACATTGGGCTTCTGGGGATAGTATTCATTGACTGCGAAGGTAATGGTCCCGGCTTCCTTGTTGAAGGATTCCAGCACATAGGGGCCGCAGGTGATGCGGCCTTCAGCCTCTGTGACGGTATCCTTGTCCTCATAAACATGCTTGGGCATGATTCGGAAGGAGGTCATATTGCTCAGTTCCCGGACATTGGGAGAGGCCAGCGTCAGGGAGATGCTCATTTTGTCATCAGAGAGGGTGTAGCCGGTGTACTTGGCCTCCGTGACCTTTCCGTCTTCCCCGGTCTGGGCCTCAAAATTGGCGCTTCCGTTGGCCTGATCGTATTGGAGTGTGAAAAGAATGTCCTCCGCCGTTACAGGCTCTCCGTCGGACCAGGTCATGCCGTCCTGAATGGTGTAGGTCCAGGTAGCGGCATCCTCGGTAGCATAAGTTGCCAGAAGTGGATGATATTCGCCCTTGGTGTCCTGATAAACCAGAGGCAGCTCGGACACACCGCTGGCAAGCATATCGAAGTTATACTCGCCGAACACGGCGGTTTCGATGGCAGCCGTCGTGCCGACGGTCAGCGTATCAATGGCGTAGGCAGGTGCCGGTTCCGTGGCCTCCGTGGTCGGAGTCTCGGTGCTTGGTTGGGTGGAGGGTGTCTGGGTGGGTTCTGCCGGGGTCTTGCCGCAGGCTGCCAGCGACAGCACCATCAGCACCGCCAGCAAAAGAGATCCTACTTTTTTCATTTCGTGTTTCTCTCCTTCTGATTTGTGTGTTTCTTCTCAAATACATAGATTTGATCACAAAGTAAATTCACCAGTGCTTCATCGTGGCTGATGAGCAGGATGCTTCCGTGGTGTTCCTGCATCTGACGGCGTACCATTCCCAGCACATTGGCCTGGGTAGAAACATCCAGCATGGAGGTTGCCTCGTCCAGAATCAGCAGCTTTGGCCGGAACAGAAGACACCGGGCGATGGCCACCCGCTGGGCTTCCCCACCGGAGATCTGATGCGGCAGATGGGCCAGGATCTGCGGCTCCAATCCGACTTTCACAAGCACGTCTTCCGTCAGCGCACGCTCCTTCCCCTTGGGAGCAAAGCCGTGATAGCGGATCAGTTCTTTGAAGCCGCTGCCGATTTTCTGGTGCGGGTCCAGCGTTGCATAGGGCTGCTGATAAACCATCTGAATGGAAAGGCCCAGTTTCCTGTCATAGGGCGTATTCTGCGAAACAAGACATTGACCGTCCAGCAGAATCCGCCCTCCGTCCGGCGGGCAGATGCCGCAAAGGACCTTGGCCAGCGTGGATTTTCCGATCCCGCTTTTTCCGAATATGCCGCAGATCTGACCGTCTGGAATATCCAGCGTGACATTTTGCAAAACCTGTTTTCCGTCAAAAGCCTTATCGATCTGTTCCATGGAGATCATTCCTTGCAGCACCACCATTCTCTGTCTCCCTGCGTCCTCCGGGGCATTTCGGCACGGCATCGTCCGAAGGCTGCGGGACAGCGGCGATAGAAGGGACAAGTGCCCGTCTCCGTCCGCAAAGCCGGCGTTTCCTGCATCCCGTTTTCCACCAAGGCACCCAGCAGGGCTTGGGTGTAGGGATGGCGCGGGGCAGCCAGCACCAGTCCGGAGCTGCCAGTCTCCAGCATTTTCCCGCCGCACAGGACAAGGATTCGGCCGCAGGTCGCTGCCACGGAAATGTCATGGGTAATCACGAGCTTTGCCGCATCCGGGAACAGGTCATTCAAAAGGGACAGCGTCTGCTGCTTGCTGTCCTGATCCAGACCGTTGGTAGGTTCGTCGGCGATCAACAGCTTCGCCTGAGAGCAAAGGGCCAGTGCAATGGTTACCCGCTGGGCCATGCCGCCGGACAGCTGGAAGGCATACCGGTCCAGAATGGCCTCCGGCTGGGTAAACCCCACCTGCGTCAGCTTTTCACGGGCAAACGCTTCTCTCAGAGGTGCCGCAATGCCCAGCTTTGCAATGCTGTCAAACATCTGGCGGCGGATGCTTCTGGACGGATCAAGAAATTCGTGACCGTTCTGCGGGATATATACGATCTCCCGGCCCAGCATGGACCGCAGCTTTTTGCCCTTCGGCAAAGCCTTCCCGCAAAATAATACTTCACCGGAAACCAGCCGCACATTGCCGGGCAGCACCCCCATCACGGATTGGGCAATCAGCGTCTTGCCGGACCCAGTCTCGCCAATGAGAGCCAGGCTCTCCCCGCGAGAAATATGGAAAGAAACCCCGTGGACCAGTTCTTTTTCCGTGCGGTCCAGTTTTGCGGCGATCACGCCGCCGGCATACTGTAAAATAGGTGTTTCCAAGTGTTCCTCCGAACCGGTGTTGCTTTGCATTCCTGCCCTGCGCAAAGACGCAGCGCTTTCTTCCCCAAGAAACGCTGCGCCTTTGCTTTGGGTTTTGGCAGGAATGCGTGTATGAACCGATGAGCATACTATAACAGATGAGATTCCCGGGCGGAAGCCTCCCCGGGGGATGTTTTTTCCATTCACCAAGATAGAATCTGTGTTCGCACTTTTTTCTTCGTATGTTCTGTCAACGCCTTATGCTGATTGGGCCGAAAAGTATCGCAAAAAAGTCAAAGTGATACGCATTTTCGCACGGTCGGAAAAATCTGCTTTCCCAATGCCGTTATCGTTGCGGACCGGTTCCACGTGATCCGTCAGGCGTCCTGGGCGATGGAGCAGGTCCGGAAGAACGAGCAGAATAAGCTCTCCAGAGGGCTGCGCAGGTACTTCAAACGGTCAAAGCACCTTCTCCGGAAGCCGATGGAAGCTCTGAGCAGCGAGGAGCAGGAGCGTCTGGCGCTGATGGTTGAGATCGCCCCGAGGCTCGCCGACGCCTACCGGCTGAAGAACGAGTTCCTTGCCGTCATGCATTCGGAGTCCTCGACCGTCGGGAAGCAGCGGCTGCTCGACTGGCTCGCGGCCGTGAACGTTATGGATCTTCCGGAATTTCGGGCCTGCGTCACGGCGTACCGCAACTGGTTTCAGGAGATTCTGAACTCCATGGACGTCCCCTGGTCCAACGGCTTCATCGAGGGCTGCAACAACA
>OGXO01001335.1_pt1 | contig 13570 bp, 10 predicted proteins | sample 1576321 | NCBI WGS metagenome assembly OGXO01 (sample SAMEA3541568, study PRJEB24748) | human gut metagenome | biome: human gut; feature: human-associated habitat; material: faeces | place: China | collected 2012 | reverse complement strand
TTGAAGGTTACAGGATCAAGCTTGGCAGCCTTGAGTGCAGCAAAATCCGTGTGCCTTATATGGGCCGCCTCGTGATCCACGAATCCGCGAGCCATTGCCAGCAATTCAGGCTCGCAATCCATAGGCAATGCAGGCAAATAGATAACCTTGCCGTTGGTGCAGGCTTCATTGCCACTGATACGTACCTGCACCCCGTACTGGTCGCCAAGCACGGACGCCAGCAGGGGCAGGCAGTTGAGAACGTCTTTGGAGCGTATCATAGAGTCACCACAGACCAAGGCTGGGAATGGCAGGGTGTGGCACAGCCGTTTCCACTGGGAGCGTATCCGGCAGAATGGGCGTGTCATCCGGGCCGCCATCCACAATACCATCCATCTGGCCAGCGGGTCCGTCCGGCTCGTGGATACTGCCCGGATCGGCCAGCAGGGCATCCAGCACAAAGGCCGGGCCATAGCCTTCGATAACTTTCTGGGCGTGTGCCACTAGGGCATCACTGTCCTTGAGCAGGCAGACCAACCCTTGCAGGAGCAACAAGTCAGTACCGGTGATATTGCCCTTCTTGGGTATGCGCTGCAGTGCGGCTTGCACGATATCAGCCACTGGGGCCACATGAGGCTCTACAAAGGACAGGCCCGTGAGTTTGGTATGCAGCGTCCGCAGAGGCGAAAGCGCTTTGTGGGTCACTTCCGTCTTGCCGTGGTAAACCCTGCGCCAAATGTCCTCGGCAGACTTGGCCACTTCGCCAAAGAGCGTACCGCCCAGGCCCTGCACCTCTTCTGCCAGACCGGCTTCCAGCACGGCTGTGTTGTCCGTGTGCTGTTCCAGCGGGGATACCTTGTACAACTGCCAGCGAAAATCCATGCGGGCGCGGACATAGTCCGGCCCCACGATGGAATTACGTATAATTTCACCCCACTGATGATGCTTCTCTATCCAGCTCTGCACATTTTGATCATAGCCAGCCAGAAAGGATTCCTTTTCTTTCTGGAAGTCGTTGCGGATGTTGCAAAGCTCCTGCACGATTTCCCCGGCCTTTTCTTCAGGGATGGCCCAGCCGGACATGAAGCGCACTCCGTGTCTGTCCAGATAATTAAAGGCGCGGGCTTTGAGCGTGCCGAATATTTTGAGGTTTTCCGGGTCGGCGATGCGTTTGGAACCAAGGGACGCCAGGTCTTCGGGCGGCAGTTCCGCTCCGCCCAGGTCTTCCTGACTCATCTTGCGGCGGGCTGACCACAGGCTGACGTTGAGATTGAGAGCCAGAAAATTGTCGAGAATTCGGATGTCTGAAAGAACGTGTGTCATAACCTTCTCCTATAATGAACTTTTTGTGGTGTTGAGGGCGTAGCCGTCTTTAAGCTTTTTGGCTGCGCGGCATTCCAGTTCCAGCACGGCATTATTGCTTTCGCATTTGTCAGCGGGGATGAATCGTTGCTGACCGGAGGTTCCCTGCTTGCCCCATTGGAGCAGGAGGCCTTCGGGCCGGGCCTCGCCTATCCAGAATTTGCCAGCCTGTGCCAGGTCTGGCAGGTCATAGGTCACCTGCAGGTGGACGCGGGGTTGCGTTACCGTGGGGGAATGACGCAGGCGGCTTTTCATGAAACGAAGGGCGGTATCGCCTTGCAGGGATTCTTCGTCTGGGTCTGAGCTCATTGCCTTGATGTCCGCTTCCGTATGCTGGGGGAACATGCGCTGGGCCAGTTCGTGGAGCATGGCGCGGGTTTCGCGGCTGGCGCGGTAGGCCAGAGCACGGTCGAGGGCATAGGTCACGGGCTGTATGCCCTGATGGGCCAGAGGCTGGAAGCGCACAGTCAGATCTCCCCAGCGCAGCAGACTGCGCGTGGAGAAGGTGACTTCTATGGTGTTGGTAAGGTTGCCGGTGGAAGCCTCGCCCATGAACAGCTTGCGCACTTCATTGGCATAGTCCACCATGGTGGCACAGAGCGTTTCAGGAAGCGAAGGGAAGCGCTGGGACAGCAGCTTTTTCTCCACAGTTGCATCGGGGTAACCCACTTCGCAGATGGTGAAGCGGTCCAGCCAGGCGAGGTTCTGGCGTTGAGTGCCCTGGTACAGGCCCGTATCATCGCCAGCACCATTGGTATTGGCCGTGGCCACGAAACGAAACATGAGGTGCGGCTGGATGATCTCACCCCCATTTTCTGCAATGCACAGGGGGGAGCCGTCCAAAACGCTGTTCAGGCCAGCGGCTATTTCTGGCGAAGTCAGGTCGATCTCATTGAGCAGCAGAATTGCCCCATACCGCATGGCAAGAGCCAGAGGACCGTACTCAAAGACCATGTTGCCGTCCTTGACAGTCAGGTGTCCCACCAGATCGGCGAACTCCAGCCGCCCATGGCCGGTGACCTCAAAGACGGGGTAGTTAAGTCTGGCCGCCAGTTGCTTGATGCAGCTTGTTTTGCCACAACCTGTGGGGCCGAAGACATAGAGCGGTTCCTGTGCCCCTTGCGGACTTACGAACCAGACCACCATATCTCTGCTGGATTCGTGGAAAATATAGTCTGGGTCAAAAGCCGGAGCGTAGGCCGAGGTGGCAGCGTAGCCCCTGACAGTAGTGCCGGATGGTTTACCGCTGAACACCTGACCGGCGTCGAGGTCGGTGGGCTGAAGAGAATCAAGTTCTGAAATATTCGTGCCTTTCATTATTGCCTCCAAAAACAGAAAGGCGCACCCTCATGGGTACGCCTTCCTGTAAATTTATTATAATGACTGTTAGTTATGTTTTGAAATATGCCTTAAAAGCTCTGCGGGGGTTGTTATTTGCAGTTCTGGAAATATATGCCGCAGTTCTAATAAGTGTTTATCCCCAGACACTAGAAAAGCGGCATTGGCTGCTTTTGCTAAATGAATGAAGACTGCATCGTCCCTGTCACGAAGCTCTGAAACTTCTTCAAGAGGAATTTCAAGTGGGAAAGTCTCAGCCCAGGGCAGAAATTCAGCGAGCAAACTCTCAATTTCTTGGGGTTCCAGCTTGAACTTTGGGTAACTTAACACCCTGATCAATTCAGTGACGGTTTCACGACAAACTACAGGGATGATTCCTTCAGTCTGCCATATTTGACGGAGCTCAGCTATTCTTCCCTTTGAGAAAATAAGCGCGGAAACAAGGCAGTTTGTGTCTAAAACTACACGAGGGGCCATAGCTATGCTCTACGCCCCCACTGGACAGCATCCGTTACATCCTGCGCACTGATGCCAAGAGCCGCTAGTTTGTTGCGTACGGCGTCAACTGGCCGTACCTGCATGGGCGTGAGGACTATGCGACCATCTTCCAGCGACACATCGAAATATTCGGGCTGGTCAATCTGCTGCACAATGGCCTTTGGAAGCGTAAGCTGATTCTTAGAGGTAAGTTTGGCAAGCATCGCGGCCTCCTTTTTTCGCTAGAGTAAAGAATCCGTGATTAAAGGATACGTCTTGCAAATTATTTGTCAAGCTACGTGGTTCTCAGCTTATCCTCCTTGCGTTATCGCGCTCTGTGAGTTTGTTTCTCCAGATTCAGTTTATAGGTGAAATACTCAATTTTTCGAAAGGAGAGCCAACGCGCTCGCAGCGGGCAAGCAAGGCATCTACGTCAATGTCACCCAAGCCTTCAAAGAGGAAGATGTCGGTCAGTTCTTCATGCAGGGCTTCGCGATTAAGCGTGCTGCGCCCTGCTGCCACTGACATGCGAAAGCGATGCTTCCCCGTGTCTACCCAATCTCGTGTGCCAGACTGCCGGGGAACCAGCTTAAGTACCGTCTCGATTTCTTTGATTTCGTTATCCAAAGCCGTGCGCTGTTCCTTGAGGGCCGCCAGCTTTTCAAGTGCCGGTTCCCATTGCGGCATATGCACGCCCTGTGGGAACTTGGGGCAGTCGCCATTGTATTCGCAGTAGGAACAGAGCGGATAAAAACCTTGGGCGCAGGTTACCTGTGAAAGGGACAAGTTTCCGGCACGGTGGGCCGTGAGGTCGCCCCAGAGTTGGGCCGCGTGGTCAAGGGCCGTATCCAGCATGGCCTGATTGAAGCCATAAGGGCCGAACGCTTTAACCTCTTTCATGGAAAGGCAGAGCAACCATGCCTCCATGCTTGCCTCAGCAGCCGTCGTAGGTAGCTGAAGGCCTAAATGGTCACGACAAAGCTGTGGGAAGGTCATCTTCTCATACAGGAGCGTTCCGTCCTCAGCGCGAAGGCTGAAGACTGGCTTGCTCCATGCCTTTGTCAGAAGACCAATTTGACCATGCAGTTGTAGAAGATGGGAATCGTGCGGTGTGTCGGGCAACTTGTCGGTGCTTTTAACTTCCAGAATCCGTATGGCGTTGACGGGAGCACCCCAGACCAGCACAAAATCCAGATGTGCCTTGATGGGTACGCCCTGATGCTGCCAGCTGATTTCAAGCTGGGGCAAGACATGCAGGCCCAGCGATGCCAGAGCCTGGCCAACGCCGGATTCAAACCAGTGCCCGCGCTGCAGGGTCAGCAGACGCTCCAGGTTATTTGGTGTGGGCATCACCTTACGGGCGAGAGCGGCACGCGGGCATTCCCAGTGCTGGCCAATGTCGCTCATGCCCACATAGGTGGACCTGTCGCCCAGATGAGCGGCGGTGTTTTGTGTGGAAACGGCCTGCAGCCCCTGACGGATTAATGCCCGCAAGCCTTCCGTGCGGTCTGTCACTTCCATGATCCTGTCTCCATAAAAGCGAAAGGGCCGCCATCAGGCAGCCCTCTCACTTGTCTTCTTTATGATTCTTTTGGTTATGCGGCATCAACATATTTCCACCACAATTTTCTATGCGGGTTCCAGCGGAAGCCCGCGCCTGTGAGCAGTTCCTTTTTGGCCTGCGTGTTGCCGGTGGCAATGATGCAGGGCCGCCCGTCCTGAGCTGTCACCTGTTGATAAGTAATGCCCTCCAGCGGAGGGAGGTTTTCAGGGCCTGCTGACGGTCGATTTGAGGGCACTGAAGAATTATTTTTGATGTTGGTGCCGGGCAAAGGCGTTTTTTTCGTTTCAGGACTGTTTACGGGCAATTTCGGGCGAGATGCCGATTTCCGACCAGTTCTTGCCCCTTCACCGTCATCATCTTCCGTAACCATGCCCAGCATGGCGGTCAGCGCATATCTTCTTGCGTAGGTCATGGCCGATCCCATTCCCTGCGGATCGGCTTTGGGCAGAGGCACCACAGCCAAAGAGCTTTGCCATTGCCCAGATTCCGCATGGGTCAACTTGGTAACCAGCCCTAATGAGTTGGGCTGCTCCACAGGCACAGGGTACTGGCACAGCCAGATGCCACTTTGGATGAGCGCATCACGGCAGGCATCCATGACGCTGTTGAGGCTGGCGTACCAGCTTTTGGTGAAAGGGTTTTCAGCGTCTTTTATAACAGGTTGCACGGTTCGCTGCACGTTAAGCAGGGCCTTGGCGAGTTCTGTGATACTTTCAGATTGATATGGGGTCATGAAGTGCCTCCAAAAATAGCAAACCCCTGCCCAACATGCAGCTGGGAGGGATTTTAGGTGGGATTTAAAGAATGATTCCCGACTTCTTATGAGCGCAATATATCTTTAATAATTACTTGAATCACAAGCCAACATGCAATACATTAGAGATGATTTACCTTGTTTTCCAATAGGTTTGCGGCCACGTTTAACGTTGACATTTTAACAACGCTACTTGCTTGTGGTGCGTGAACATTGAGGCGCATCATTTATTGATGTATTTCAAGGACGCAACACTAGATGGTTCTCAGACGATGCAGATCGTTTTTACAATATAATTACCGCCAGTTTCATACCTTTGAAAGGCATGTCTGGGAATCAGTAATAACGTCTAGAAAAAAAATGTATTATGAGGTGCAACTATGTTTCGAATATATTTTTTAGTTTTATCTTTAATAATTGCCATGTTATCTGGATGCGCTACATATTCTGTTCAAGAGGTAAAACAATCACCGGGTTACCATAAAAAAATATCTGTCAATAAAAACTACCAACGGTCTTTACTTATAGTTAAAAATGAATTTTCAGCCATTCTAGGTATGGATTTAAGTTGTATGAATAACTATGACCTAAAAGAGGGTGAATGTTCTGCAACTGCAGGAATGGGAACTTTACTTTATATAACGGCAAAGCATATTGATGACAATGTATCAGAAGTTGAATTTTATACAGCATGGGATACAAATTCATGGCGAAAACATATTGATGTCGTCTGCATTCAACTAGAGAGTAAATAGCTTCAGTGTTGTTCATTGGTGTGATAATATTTAAGATGAAATTCATGTAGGAGTTTTTATATTTTACCTCGCGATTTATGAGTTCCGCAAAAAATATTTACTGAATAAATTTAGACAAGCGAATTCATATAAGAAAAGTTCATGAACAGACAAGAAAAATTTTTAAGTTCATCTGTGCTGGTGATAAGCCCTATGCTCAACATGGAATTGCAAGCGCCTTAGGAGAAGACTCAGATTCTGTTGGTGTAGCCTTTGATAAAATAAAAAAATTGGCCTCATAAACTGTGTTGACGTGACAACGACTGAAGATTCTTATCCCGCTTATATTAATATTTCTGCAAAGCAGAGGTAGTACAATTATTTGTACCACCACTCCTCTTTAATTCCTTATGGTTTCTGTTCGGGGCTGCCATGCTAAGGCTGCCACTTCGGCGTCATGTGCCGTCAGTTGGGCGCGGTCTTCCTCCGTTGCATCCCCATTGGCGATGGATCGTAAAAGGCGTACGCAATCGGCATTACGCATCTCCCAATAGAGCCTCAAACACTTCGCGGGTGTCCCTCGGATTGGTTGGGCTAAGTACGCCTTGGCTTAGGGCGCGCTTTTTATCGAGCAGTCTGTGAAGATTGCAATCAAAGCTTTGATCGCCATAGGTAGGATGGATTGCCAGCGGATAGTGCAGAAACACGGCTTTCTTTTGGCCGATTCTGTAAACCCGGTCAGTGCACTGGTCTTCGACCGCCGGATTCCACCAGCGCGTTAGATGTATGACATGGTTGGCGGCGGTAAGGTTTAGCCCCACTCCCCCAGCTTTAGGTGAGAGCAACAACACGTCAAATCCATCAGGCTCATTTTGGAATTTATTTACAATTCCTTGCCGTTGCTTTGCCTGTACCCCGCCGTTGATGCATGAGACAGAAAGTGAATATTTCTCGCTCAGGAGTGTGGCAAGCCGTGCCTGCGTATCGAGATATTCCACAAACACCAGGGCTTTTTCACCGCGTGTTTGTATTTCGTCCAGGATTGTCATGAGCCGGGCAATGCGTGCCGAGCATTCCAGCATTTTTTTAGGTGAATCCGTTGGATCAAGTGGTGGATGCAATGATATTTGTCGCATACGCTGAATGGCCTCAAGCACCGCTCCCATTGCTCCCATGCGGAGTTTTTCCTTGGCGTTAGCCAGGGCTGCGTCATATATTTGCGCTTGCGATGGTGGCATGATGTCTTCGTAAGGCGGATGGATCGTTTTTTCTGGTCGTTCGTTCCAATGCGTATCTTTCAACCTACGCAGAATCACAGGAGGCGTGGCGCACTCCAGTTCTTCCTTAATTTTTTGCAGGAAGGTTTCCTTGTCGTAGGTTTCTTCCGACTCTTCGTGCTGACCTGCACTGTTGCCGCAGTTTGTATTGGGGCACTGTATTTCTTCTGGGTACGGGCCAAAAGTCGGCTTTCCTCCCCTCTCGATAGCTTCATAGTTTTCAACAAAGCGTAGCAGCTTGTGTTTGCGGGTGGGCTGTACTCTGTCCACAATGCTCACAAGGTCGCGCAAGCTGTTTTCTACGGGGGTCCCCGTCAGTGCAAGGCAAAATTCTGTCTTTATGGACTTTGCCATTTCAGAAACTAATGCCCCAGGATTCTTTATTTTTTGCGCTTCATCAAAAACAAGCAGAGAGTACGGCCCGACGAAAACTTCTATTTTGTCACGCATGGTTTCATAAGTCGTAATGGCCCACGGACGCTGCATCAGAGCTTCGCGTGCTGCGGCTCTACTAATAAAAGATGTAAAAAACGAACCATAGGCTTCGAGGGGATCACCCAGCGCACCAGCAAAAAATTTTTCAGCCTCTTCCTGCCAGTTTTTAATCAAGGCAGTGGGCGCAACTATGAGTATGGGGTGACGATCTGCATGCCCTGTTTCCATTTGTTTAAAAAGCCACCACATGAAGGAAAGAGTCTGAAGCGTTTTACCAAGCCCCATATCGTCAGCCAGCAGGGCACCTGAACTTCCCGCACGCCAATGTGCTTGCAGCCAATCAATGCCGTCCTGCTGGTGAAGATGCGGGTGCACGCCAGCAGCATACTCAATAGTGCCTTCCCACGCTGGCCGCGTTGGCACGGCACATTCTTCATCAACGTCAGCTACCCTTGGTGCAATGCGGAGAATTTCTACTTTTTCCTGTTTTTCTTCTTCCCAAAAAATTCGTGCTGTTGTTTTGAGCTGCTCAAGCAGGTCAAACGTGACAGAAATAGTGTCTCCGCACAAAGAGACAAGCAGCTCATTGCTTTCCAAAGCGCCAGCGACATCAGCGATGAATTGTCGCAATTCTGGCACAGATACTTGATATATTTGGTCGCCCACAACAACTTGCACAGTATCCGGCAGCGTGTCCGGCAGCCATTTTTGCCCGCTGGAGCTTGTGGGAAAGACATTTCGCGCTTCCCATATGCAGAGCCCCTTGACGCGCTCCTCTAAAAAAAGAGGTGTTTCCACAAAAATGCTATCTATGATTTCTTCTGACAGATCGCCCGCCAGACGTTCTTTCAGAAATTCATAGGGATTATTGATGAAATCTATTTTTTCTTGAATGCTTGACCGGTTAACGCCCTTCACTGCGCTCAACCCGACCTGCATTTCCGTGGGCAGTGAAATGAAGTATCCGCTTCCCAGCGAATATTGGGTTCGCAGGGGTAGCTGCTCAAAATCTTTTATAAAAGTTGCGTGCGCCTGCGGCGGAAGAATCTTGTTTTCCAGGGTGCTGCCATCTTCATTCTCGTGCGTTGGCACTTCTGCTAGCAGGCGGGGTGTGATACGCAAATCACCTCGTATAGATTGAATACTAACAGTAAAGTGGTATGCTCTGGCAATTTTGTATGAACGTAACGCCTTATTTTCAATGACTTCATCCGGCTCACACACCAAATCAAGCAGCTCTGCCCACCAGGGCATTCTGTCCTTGGGATCTGTCAAAGGAGCCAGCTTGTAAGCATCAATCTTTGTAACGATACTGTAATTGGGGTCGAGCAGGCAGTACTCCTTACCTTCGGCTTTGACCATTATTCCAGTCCGAGTAAGCAAGACGGGGCGAGACAAGGCATGGAAAGCATACTCCACGGCAAACTTGCTCCCCGTTGTGAGGCTTCCTCGAGGGTGAATGCGCAAATGAAAGGGAAGGGCCGGGGGCAATGCCAGGGCTGCCAACTCCCACGGCTGGCACTTAGCCATATGTCGATTGAGAATTGTGACGGTATCCTCAGTCAACGTGGCCCAGCCTTTATTGCAAAGCTGCTCAAGCATATTGTGGGAAAATAGCGCGCCGGTTCTATTGCGCACTTCATATGTGCGCCATGCCCCCACGGGGAGCATCTCTTCATCCCGCGCAACAGAGAATTGCACATGCTCATCTGTAAATTGGTAAAACATTTGGCAAGGTTTCATACGCTATCTGATTCCAGTTTGTTGATAGATATGTTGTGATATGTTGAATTGCCAGTTTCCTGCGTGCCTCACAGCCGCACTGGTTGGAGGGCGCAGCTCCGTTCCACTATATTTGTCAAGATAAAAATTCGGTACGGATGCGTCGGCTTCATCACAAAAGCGACACGCGCCACTATGGCTCCATTCAATAACGATTAGCGAGTCAATCTGCATAAGTAGTACCGATTGATTTGCCATCGCTCCGGTCAAATCTGCAAAGCTGTTACGCGGCAAGGTGGTCTGTTTTGCTGCCATGCGGGCTTCCTTGCCAAGAATTACCCAAGCTTTGCTTATGACGCCAAGAGAAAGGTAGCGTGACCAAAATCTCTGGCGTTCCTGCCATGCTGGTTCTGCGGTATCACGCAGGATGCTGAAAAAGTCCTGAAGTTGTGCCGCCACAAGCCAACGCTCCATGACGGTCTGTGCAGCGGTGGCAGCACCATGCCACAGGCGGTTGTCTACACGAGGGTCTTTGAAATGACGCAACAGAAAGTCACGTATAGGCCCCATATAGAAATTTTCCGTGGAAATTTTGTTCACAAACGGCAGCAGCAGGGCATTTATTGTAGAACTTTTGGGGAATAAATGCCGAACCGATTCTTCCTGCTCATACTGCGCGATGAAATTTTGCAGTAGTGCTAAGTTGTCCTGGGATGCAAGCGCACGGGACAAAAGGCTCTGAGCGCACTCTGCCCCATGATTGACAAACTGACTGGCAAGCAGCTCCTCTGAAAATAACCGACGGGTGCATGCCTCCCGTAAACCTTGTGTTAGCAGATCACGAGCAAACAGATCAGGGCCATCTGCGGACAGAAGCGCATAACCTTGGCAAGCTTTGTATACATTTTGCGCTTTGATGCGTGGAGATACCGCTAGCGCGCTGTCTACACGGTGGCAAAGCCATGCAAAGCTGGGGCTATGCATGGGGTATTTTTGCATCAGCACATACCAAAGTAAAATGAGCACGCGCCCCTGGCGCTGTGGGGAGAGGCTTTCCAACCATTGAAAATACTGCGCGACAAAATTTGCAGCATCAGCAAGGTTCTGCTCCCCGTAATAGAAGACCCAAGGAGCCTGTTTCAAAGTTTTCGTTGGCAGAGATGTGAGGGGCAAGCCTTGTAGATAACAATCTTTGATACAGACGTACAAATCCTGCAACGACAGGGGGCTGGGTGCCACGCTATGCACAGAGCCAACGCTTTGGGCAAGTGCCTGACACAGGGCAGGAAGCTTGGCAGGCTGTGGAGGCATTGCCAGTGTCAGTGATTCTTGCCTCCAGTATCGCAAACAATCCCGCAGCGACATTACTGTTTGCTTCCTTGCGTGTCGGTTGGTCTCGGTGCTGCCAGAACAAAGCGCAGGTCAATTCGTCGGTTGGCCTGTCTGCCTTCGTCAGATGCATTTTCCCTTACCCCACGTGTTTCACCGTATGCACTTACGCCAAAAAAATGCTCACCGTTGGCATTGCGTAGCACCGCTAAAAGAGGTTGCTGCTGCATGAGGTAGCGGAAGGTTACTAAACTTCTTGCTGCGGAAAGCTGCCAGTTATCCATGTACTGTGCAGTGCGTATGGGCACGTTGTCTGTGTGCCCTTCCACAAGCACTGCCTCCAGCCTGCCGGGGGTAGACTTTTTTGATGCGCAAAGTTCAGAAGGCTTGTCTTTTGTGCCGCTGTAGCAAGGCAGGTGTTGGGCAAGAATAGCCCCAAGCAGTTGAAGGCTCTCCTCTCCTCCAGGAGCAAAGTTGGCTTGTCCAGAAGGAAAGAGTATCTTTTCAGGCACATGCAGCAATCCTTTATCTACATCAATCTCGACCTTCAAGCCTTTTTGCATCAGGCCTTGTTTTATGTCTTCCAATAATCTTTGACGTATGGATCGCGCATCTGTCAGTTCTTGCTGAATATTTCTTAGAGCAATTATTTCTTTCTTGCTGTCCTCTTCCTTAAGAGCGGCACTGGTAGTTGCCTCGTGCAAATTAATGACAAAGGCTATGAGTGTAATGATGAATATGAATAGCAATGTGGCCATCAAATCACTAACAGAGGCCAAATACCCCTGTTCATCAGAGCGACTTCCATTTTTATACAGGGGATACCGTCGTTGAGACATGTGCTACCTCGAAATTATCTACGCGCTTTTTCGTCGGTGGAAGCGTTTGTAGCGTCCATATCTTCCTGCATTTCCAGCCATTCTTCCGCAGCTTCTTTGAGCCCTCTGACCACACTGTGCAGATGGGTTGCTGCCCGTTCCAGATGGTCATCCAGGCCTGCGATATAATCTTTTGTGGATTTGCTGTATGCCCCCAGCCCCTCTGTCAGGGTAATAAACGTATTCTGCAAAGCATTATCTAGATTTTCAAATCTTTCTGCATACTGTTTCCACAATTGTTCTAACGAGTATTGCTGATTTTTAATCATTTCATAGTGTTCATGCGCGGAAGACATGTGTTTGTCCAATGAATTTTCCATGTGCTTTTTCTGTGTATCCAAGGCGACAAGGGACTCTTTCCAGGCATTTAAAAATGTTGCTGAGTGTTCTTGCATTGTCAGCATTTGTTGCTCAAAACGCATTTCCTGTTGTGATTTTTCCTCGGCGATGACAGAATGGAAAGATTTTAACTCTTCTATAGCTGAAGTAGTATACTCTGTTGCTGCTTGAATGGTTCTTTGAGTCTGCGTTGTAGCTTCTTCAAAAATAGAAGCGCTACTTTCAATGCGTTGAATGCAGGAATGCAGAGAGCTGTGAACATTGACAAGTTGTTGCAACGTGTCGTTCATTGCTTTGCTCGCCTCCAATCCGCGCCCTTGAGATTCTTTATATTCTTCCAGTAGAGGCACCAAGGTCGAGCGCATCTCAGCGAACGCCACACCGAATGCATCCATTTCTTTTCCCGCTGCAGAATGAATTTTGTCTGCCAACTCTTTGGTCAGGTTTGAGATAACTTCTTGTGACTCTGTTGCCCTGTCAGAGCGGAGTGAACAAAGCTCATTAACCATTTTTTCCATTAAGGGCTGCATCCCGGTAGAAAACATGCCGTTTATTGCTTGGCTGATATTGTGTCCAACATCATCCACAAAACTCTGCATAAGGTCGCGCTGTTCTTCCTGCAAGGCAAGCTGCTTCCTAGTTACATCTTCGGCTGTAATCAGATGCACACGCTCATCAAGAGCATTAACAAAATAACCAAGGTGTTTTTGTAACTCGTGGCCGGTGTATTTTTCGCAGAGTGCAAATATTAACGAACATGCAAGCCCCACAATAGATGTCATAAAAGCGAGGCCTGCGCCGGATAGAAGCTGATTGAGCGCAGTGCGTAATTTATCCGTATTTTCAGCGTCAAAGCCGCCGCTCAATCCCGCACTTGCGAGGTAAATACCTCCGGCAAGGCCAAGAAATGTTCCCAAAATACCGAGTCCCGTGAGATAATTAGGGGTGGCGGTATAGCTTGCTGCATTATAGTTGGGAAGGATTATGGTGTCTTCATTGAAGAAAAACGCTGCGGAGTGCGAGTTCTGCACAGGAGTGTTATTGTCATTGCTATGAACAAGTGATTCGGTAAATTCAGACCAGTGATGTTTGAAAATAGCATTCTGGCAAAGGGCGCCGTTAATATTAGAAAAATTATATTTAAAAAGAAGCTCTTTGCGCCTTTTTCCTGCATTGGGAAGCTCATTTTCATGATGAGACTCGAGTTCTGCAGAAGGTGACACATTCTCATCTAGAGATTCAAATTTTACGTCTCGCGTGGCATCTTTGCAGGCCTGAGTGATACATTTTTTTTCTCGAGCCATGCGGAACAATAAAAAAATAAAACCCAAAAAAGTGACAACCCGCCGCCACGTCGTCCTGCGTGGACAGGGGATTGCAGC